>Ga0307517_10014162_pt1 | contig 10745 bp, 5 predicted proteins | sample 23_EM_MG_FD_194515 | JGI IMG/M metagenome (GOLD analysis project Ga0307517, IMG submission 194515) | Populus trichocarpa ectomycorrhiza microbial communities from riparian zone in the Pacific Northwest, United States - 23_EM | ecosystem: Host-associated > Plants > Roots > Unclassified | place...
TGAAGAAATTAAAATAATAATAATTAACATTTCATAAATTATTTCAAATAAAATAAGTAACAATCAAAAGAATGAGGACCAAATTTGATAGATAAAAAATTTCAATTAAAAAATGATAAGGGAAAAGTAAATAACAATTATAAAAATAAAAACTAAAATTAATATAAAAATTAAATTCTAAGGGATGAAATTGAAAAAAAAATATTCAAAAAAATATATATATAGCAATCAAAAGTTTGAGGACCAAATTTGATATAATCAACAAATAATATGACATTTTTAAATTCTTCACAACTTCCAGAAAGTGTTTTCTGCCCAAAATAAAAGGAAAACACTTTCCTAGAAACCAAGTTAAATTTTTCTTTGACTGAAAAGTGTTTTTCGTTGACCAACTTTTCTAATGAAAAATAAACACAGGAAAGTTTGAAAAGTAATTTTTTAAAAATCAGTTTTTAAAAAACAAACACAGAAGAGATTTGGCACCGAAATAAGGGACTTGAAGTGGGAAAAGGCAATCCAATTTCCTGCTTGGTTTGATGACATGTCAATTCTTAAAGATACAAGACAACAGGTGAAGAAAAAAGAGAGTATTTATAATGATAGCACAATTCCTGCTGATTCTAGCTCACTCATTTCAGTTAAAACACAAAATTAAAATTTCTTTTCATTTTATTTTGTTAATTCTTGATATTATAAGAACTAAAAAGTGAAATTTCATTCAAATTAATCGCTTTGACTAACAGTTTTTACATATATTATATGTAAAAAAGTAGTAGGAACTAGAATGAACAATGAAATAGCAATAAATACGAGAATATTTACTTCTATAATCTCATCGTTTTGTTTTTCTTTACTTCACAATAATTCTTTTTCATTCGTGAGGATCCCACCAGAGCGTCTTCTACTTTCTAATAGGTCGTGAACTATATCAGAATCATTCTCAACAAGTCCATAACAAGTGATCCTATTTTTTTCCATCGGGTCCGAGTAGAGACCAAAGGTCTTAAGCAATCGATCCGACAAAACAACTCAAAAGATAAAGAAGTATCATTAATTTCGTCATACTCGTTCCAAGTTTAAAGGTTATATGAGTGAAAGAAAACAGCTTTTAAATTTGCAATAAAAAAAATCGAGATTCATTTCTTATGTACAACAATATAGCAGAAATAAACATAAGAAGATGAGATCATTTGTCTTAAAATTGGTTGATTAGTGGCTTGAAAGCGGGTTCAAAGAATCAATCTAGTGATTTATTTTCATACTCGAACAAATAAGAATTTGGAAGATTTAAATTCTGCAATTGTCGTTTTTATTGGTTTTCTTATAATTTGGATATGCTATTTTGGGGTTAATTTATCAGAAATAATACTACATAGTTATGGTTCATTTACATTAATATCTAATTGAATTGAAAAAAAAAAAGTTTGAAAAATATAACCAGGACAACTTACACACACACACACACACACACACACACACTAGCTTTGATACCCGCGCGATGCTGCGGGTATTTTAAGTAAAATGTGGTTCTAATTATTATAATAAACAGCGATAAGATAATCAAAAATATTATACAGCAAAAACATGATATTCATAAAGTTATTGGTAAATTATAAAAGTTATTATAAAAGTTAAATAAAGAGAGTTAAATCCAAGTAAAACAAAAGTGCTTACAGCTAAATATTTTGTGTTTTTTAACGTCCAATCAGCTTGCGATGTTGGATAAGAAAACATTGATTAACTGAATGCTAGTTTTTTCTACAGCAAAAGCTAAGTGTAACTGTAAGCTATAAATATTTTCTAACGCAATAAACATCAAAGATTTTTGAAGATAAATAAGAAATGAGAAATAAAGATGTAATTGTTGCTGAGTATATGAGTTCATAAAAAAAAAAGGCAATTAGAAAGTGAGAATGATATAACTGATTGTGATTGAATTAATTTTTGTTAAACAAAGAGATAGTGGAGCAATACAGAGAACTAAATGATATAGTAGATGCAAACATTTTCAAGTGATGAAATGGAGAGGCGTTGTTTCTTTGGAATTGCTGGTGTAGAATCGACATCATCTCACATCAAATATAAACAACAGAGCTGGCATGTTAAGATGTTCTAAGAAATGTTAAGAGTTTATAAGAAAAAGTGCAGGAATGCAGGATTAAAACTGGTAAAATACGGCATTGAAAAATAAGTTTACATGGAGAGGCATGAAATAAGAACAAAACAAAAATATCTTGTGGCATGTCCGCGCGATATATATAAAAAACACTTCGGATTAACCTAACCTTTGTCTCTTATTTTTTCCCTAGAAAAAACTTAAAACAACTTCATTTTGGTTAAAAAAAAAAGGTTTTTCATCTGCCGGACGTGATCATGAGTCAATAGTCACCATGTTAACATACAAGGCCAGGCCAGACTGAGTCTTGCAACCATGGTTAATTAATTAATTATCTATATATTTTCTATGATTCCTGAGACTTTAAGTTCACAGGTCAATTCTGCAAAATCCAGCAGCATATAAGCGTAGCTGGATGCTTACATACTGATTCCTGAAACTTTGCATTTTATTTTGTCTATAAAGTAAAAGAACTCGACAGAAGTGAAAAACAAACCTGGCAATGTAGATTATATGCAGACTAAACCAAAATGGCTCGAGCAAAATCTAATATTGTCTAAGGTGCAATGAAAAAAAGACAGTCTTGCAAAACATATAAAGAGTCCATTAAAACCAGGAAGAAGAAGAAAAAAACTAACTTTAAAAACACCGGATGAAAAGAAAACCAAATAGCAATGAAATAAGCAGGCAATTTCTATCACCAGTAACTAAATGAACAACCCATGCGCACCGAAAAAAACAACATTAAAAAGAGCAGCTGAAAAGAAAGACAAAGAGCAATGAAATAACCTGGGAATTCTGATCACCAGGAGTCAAACAAAAAGCTGCTGGAAACCGAGTGTTCTCTTGAATGCAATGAAAGAAGCAAACCCTTCAAAGCAATTGGAAAGAGGCCAAACATCCCGAGAGTTAAAATAAAATAAAATTAAAAAGCCACAAAAACCATAATAATTAAAAGAGAAAGAACAAACACACACCAATTAGAGAAGTTGCTGGAAAAACAAAACCAAAGCTAAAGGCAACGAAGAGTGCAAGAAAAAGAAAAGACAATGGTAAATTGTCAAAGCATTTAAAGTATTTAATGCACCATCATGATATCGTCTGTGCAAGTAAAATTCTTTCATACTGCAGATAAGAAGAAAAGACTCAATTGAAAAAAACAAAAAAAAATAGTGTAAATTTTCAAAGCATTTAATATACAAATATGATAATGTCGTTTTTGTAAGTCAAATATTTTCCAAGCTATAGTTCTTTTAATAATATAATAATAACTAATAAAAAAAATTGTTTTATAAAAAAGCACAGTATTTTTCCCACACGCTAACCAACAAAGAAAATTGTTTTGTGGGGAAAGCACAATGCTTTCCTTCCCCACGTGTTTTAAAGTTTTTTTTAATTTTATATATATATAAAAGAAGTTTTAGGTAAGTCGTCGAGAACCTTTTGAATCACTCAATTTTTATTCTTACGTGTAAACTTTTTGTTTGGCTTGTTTTTTTCCAACAAATCTAAAAATGTGTTCTTATACGCTGAGCCAATTTCAAGCTATTTAGATCGATTACTTACAACCCTATCAATTAAGATCCAAATTGACCAAAACTTAAAAACTAGGGTAAGATTGTCGGTTTTATACAAATATAGGGACCAAATAAAAAAGGCGTCATCTAAAACAAAACGGTCCAATTTTTCAATCTCCCTGCTTCTCCAAAGTCGATGCCCAAAACCCTAACTAGAAATCACAGTTCCATTTCCAGCTGAAGAATCAAATGGCAACTTCACTAATAACCAAAACCCTAAACTCAATCAAAAACCCTAAACTCTTGAGACCACTTACCCGCCAATTCACCTCCATCGCCACCGTCCAATCCGAAAACCCTTCTTCCTCTTTCACTTTCGCTGACTCCGACAGCAATAGCAGTAGCAGTTGTAATGACAGCAATATATACATGAGGAAGGGACCTCCAAATTGTAATGTGAAAGGCGAAAAGGATTCATCTTCGGTGACAATGCCGATGTCATCTATGACAGGGTCAATTGTGGGCAAGAGGTTTTATAAGCAAGTGACAACAAGAGAAGCCGATGATGGGAATGGATGGAATGTGATGCTTGATTATAGAACTCTTAAAACTCCTTCTAAAAGGCCTCTCAAGTTGCCCACTCTAGCTCTTGCTAAGGCTATTGCTGCTGAATGGGATTATCAGGTTTGCTTTATTTCAATTGAGTGTTGTTGGATTTGTAAGAGCTGAATTGGGTTTCTTTTTTCTTTCTTGACTTGTGTATTATAGTAGTTCAAAAGGGCTTCTTTTTATTGCTTCGATTTGGAGCCCTGATATTCATTTTCAATTGGGTTTTTAGCAAGATTCAATTTCCAGCCTTTGATTTTTGGGGTTTATTCAATCTCATTGAATTGTTTTTGGATATGAAATATGCTCCTTTTATTTGGGATTCTGCTGTGTCGTTTGGCAGCAAAAGTCAAATGGAAACGATTCAAAAGTCGCATTTCTTTTCCCTCTTTGATTTTGTGATGTGTGAATGATTGGATGGAGTAATGAAATGCTACTTGTTGTAGCAAACAGATGGGATCAGGCCTTTTACAATGCCTCTCATGAAACTTGCATGCACTGCATTGGACAGAGTCCCACTCACCCGGCCGAAGATTATTGAACACTTGATGAAGAAATTTAGTCAGGATTTAGTATTCTGTCGTGCTCCTGAGGATAATGTTCTCACTAGTGGTGTCTATGGTATGTTATTCATCCACAAGTCTGATGCTATATTCAGTTTTGATTCATCATTTAATTGTTTGTGCTTTTTCTTTGAATTAGTCTCTTCAATTTCCTGTAGGTGACATGTTCTTTCATGAAATGTAAGTTTTTTTTTTTAGAGCTCCATCTCTTGTCTTATGTTTTCTTCTTCAATTGAATGTAAGTAGATATTTCACCATCACAGGGCAACTTAATGGTTTCATTATTGTTGTAATTCTTTATGGATAGAGTTGTTGTCTGTGCTTCTATTTAGTACTTTCAGTGAATGTTTAATAACCTGCTCCATTTTGTTCAACATCAATAGCATGGATGTATATATCTTAAATGGTTTCAAAACATCAAAATGAAAATTCTACTGTTCTTTTGCTGTTTCCAGTACTGTCTAGGAAGATATTTTTGCTGAAGTTTCTCAAGAAAATACATCCTAAAATTAATTTTAATGTGTTCAGTGAAATGCTTATGAATCATGGAGCTTTCATTTTTGGCATAAAGCGCAACTATCTGTGATCCAGAAAGTACTTTTAGAGTTGAATTGGTGCAATCGTCATCCTATTTCTGCTCCACCTAATGCATTCTTGACTTATTGTAAACAGTAGTCTTATGCATGGATATTTGTTTAATCTAAATAACACTAAATATCTGTAACAACTTGCTTTTCTGTTCTTTTTTTCTTTGTCAGAACGGCAGGTGGAGAAATTTGATCCCTTAATTGGTTGGATAAAATCAGAATTTGGCTTTAAGCCTGTTGTGCACTCGTGTCTTTTTGGTGGCAAGCAGGAGGAAGGTCTAGTGAAAGCAATAGAAAACCTTCTAAAACAAACCGATGATTGTCAATTGGCGGTTATTGATGCAATTGCATCTGCAGCACACTCTTTAATAATTGCTGTTGGAATTGTTAAGGGGAAATTGGATATTGAGGAAGCTATTGAGCTTATCAGACTCGAAGAAGATTTTCAGGTTCTCGTTCTTTATCTCTCCTCTTCACCCTCCCCTCTTTTCTCACACAGAGAAAAACACTTGAGAAACTTTATGGATTTCTCCCTGTTTTTTGCTTTGCAGGTTGACACATGGGGTTTGGTTGAAGGTGGTCATGACATTGATATTGCTGATCTAAGGGTACAAATCTCCTCTGCTGCTGTTTTCCTGGGCCTTTCCAGGAAATGACCTCTGTACACTGTTGATATTTTTCAACTCAATTGTTTGTTTCAGTGCTACTACTTTTATCTTTAGCTGTAGATCTCAAAGATCTACATTTAACTCTCAAGGTTTTGTAAGAACTTTTGTTGTGATTTTGCTGAGATGTAGTTGGTGCAATAATTGTGTCGTTTGCTTATGCAATCAAGAGAACTGATGATGCTAATAGTCTAATACTACTATTTATCATGGTCAACAAGAATGAAGTTTTGCTTATACAATCACTACTATTCTGCCTTCTTCAGTAGCCATTGACTAATGCAATTTATCATATGCTTTCCATAGTTGACAATATTAGCAGCAGATCTGTGAAAGGCCTCACGGAGTCATGGTTTTGGTTCTGTTGTGAGAACCAGAAAGTTGACTTTAGAGTTCAAGTGCTTTTAAATGTAATCGCTGGCAATTCCCTTTGTATCTGTTCCTGGCATTCAACGTATTCATGTGATTCTCTGTGCTCTATCCAGCTGCTTCCCTGTTTGATGTGTGGTTTTTGATGGTTGAAATATTTGAACAGGACATGTTCCACCGTTAATACTAGAGATACAAAGTACAAACACGCTGTGAAAACTGGGAAGTTAATTTACTGTAAGTTGAAGCCGAAGGAACCACCACGCCGGTATCTTTTCCCAAGTAAATATAAATAAAATCTGGTAGAAATAGAGGGCATGGTAAAGCCACTTCTGTTTAATTTTACTAGTGTAATTTTAACAAGCAACAAAACAATCCTCATGAATGGAATAATTTGACATTTATACCGCCATTAATTAATGTTATTAAACCTATTCTAAACTAACATGTTATTCAGGTGATTCACTGATTTAAAATCTAGTCTAATCCGGGTTTTATATAAAATTAGATAAAATTAAAATTCCTAGTGATTTTTCAATCTAAAATCTAGCCTGATCTGGATTTTATATAGAATTAGATACAAATTAATCCATGAAATCGGTCATTATGTGACATCCCGCCACCCCATTCATAACTTCACAATAAGCTGGGTTATAAACAAGGACCAGTCCTGGAACTATGTTCATTAATGCTTACTTTATAAAATGATGTTACTTTTCAGCGTTCCTTTCCTCCATATTCATGGCTCCTTTCCTTTTTTATATATATATAACGAAGTGGAGAAATCAATTCACCATGTTTGAGCTGAATACTGGAGCCAGAATTCTTTCAGTAGGGTTAGGTACATGGAAGGCTGCTGACGTACACGGAGAACGAAAACAAAAAAGACAGACTTGAAATTACAATTTTCATATGGTCTGGTTTTATTACTCCCTGAATAAGCCACAAACTTAACTTTACAAGCTAAAAGAATCAGAGTACTAAATAGAAAAAGAAACCCAATATAAAATTTGAATTATGCTAAAAATAAAAGGAAAAAATGATTTAAATAGCATTTAGATTAGGACTGGTGACATCTATTGAAGTTGTTCTTGGAGGGTAGGGTCTTTCCTTTTCTTTCTTTCCTTTTTTATGGCAATCAATACCATTTTTGTCTATTAATCTTTTCTTTTTATGCTGTTAATTAGGCTGTAAGATCCTCTTCCAGATTAACAAAATATTAAAGTTAAATAAAACTAGAACTAATTAACAAATTCCAAGCTTCACAAACAGATTTCTCAGCATCAGTGCTAGCTTCTAATATTGGATTGCAAGGTTCTAACTGAGTTCAACGTCGAGTGAATAATTAAAAAAAAAGTAAGTCGAATGAGCATAAAATCCATATTGGTAAAAGATCTTTCCCTCCAGTCATGGTAAATGAAGGCACAACACCATGACAGCTTGAGGATAGTAGAGGTAAGATTTCTCATTTGCCGGCTCTACTATGGCTAGTCTTTAATCTCCTTGGAAGCTAAGATTTGCATTTGTACAACTGTTAAAAACGAAAAAATCCTGACAGGGTATGGTTGTCTGCTTCAATTCCTGGGGCAACAGCAACACATATCTTCGAGCAGGCAAGAATGTCATTAAGGGTCTTCTTGGCAGCATTGCACACACAGAGGCGGCTGTTTCTTGATGTCACAATTGCAACAAGCAGTATCACAGTCATTGTTACATCCTGCAGAAGAATCAAGTCCATTATTAGTAGCCCGTTTCGAAATTTCGAAATTCACAATATTTCTTAACGTTTACATCTCGTTAGTTCTTTAAGAAGAACATTCAAGATCTACGTCTTATTTCTGTCAATTAATGCAAACATCTTTCCATTTTTACATGATTCACATGCCAGCTCTTACTTGTTGGACTCGAGTCGGAGTGTTTCAGGGAGAGTAGAAAGAAGGACCTTAAATTAAGACATTAATTACCTGCTACAGTTACAAACCGTGGTGTTGGCGGCCCAAGGTCGACAGAGCTGAGGAGAAGCGAGATGCGAGAGCTTGCTTGGACAAAGTCTGTACTCGGAACCATTATGAAGACTAATATCCAAGTTATTCCCAAGAACTTCATTGAAGCAATAATGATCCGCAGAAGATTAGCTGCTTAGTAGATGAAGTTCTCTGATTTACAAGGTTTATATAGGCCTATGATCTGCAGTTCAAGTTGAGGCATGAGAGAGCTAACCTATTATAATATGACTTGGAAGCTATGAATATTTCTTGAATACAAGTGTTTCCGAATATATGAACAGATCACTCCATAACTGTGTTGAGTACAAAGCTATATTTTGTTCTGCGTCTGCATCTATATTTCCTTTCCAGTGATAGAAAATGAATCATGACAATCGTGCGTGACTAGCAGACTTTTTTATGTATCATTATTATCTTAATAAAGCAAAAACCATTAGAGGACCTGTCAATCTTTCTCTTGTTAAAATGTTGTCATGCCACCTAATCGTTGGCATCATGTTTTTCATGGCTGTGGTTCTATCCTTGCCACGTTTACCCAATGTCCGACACCATTTGTACATGTTGAGAGAACATAGAAGCGTCTGCAGGAAAATTCATGATGCTAGGAAGTTTCCGTTCAGAAATTGGACATCTAGCACTTATCAGGTGTCCATCCAAGTAAAAAAGCAAGTATGAGCTCTATAATTAAAATTATAATTATCTGAGGTTTTTTAGGGTAATTCACTGTTATTTGTTTAAACCACTTGATAATAAATTTTATTTTTTATTAAGAGTGTACATGATTTTTTTTCTTTGTTTTTTTTACTCTAAATAAATTTATCATATTCATTTACTTTATAATTTTGACATGTTTTTAAATATTATTACAAATTTTTATTTGAATTTTAATTTTGTTTTCTAATTATTATATATATGACATAAAAATATTGATGATGATAATAAATTGTTCATGAAAATTCAATTCAAATCATTTTTATTCTTAAAATTTCTAAATAGATTTTGAATATGATTTTATCATATTTATGATTATTTTAACTTTCAATTACACATAAAATATGAACATATTATTTTGATATTTTTTTAGTTAACTTATTATAAAAATTACAAAATAATTTTTTAAAAGCAAAAAAAAAATTTCCAATTAAAAACCTTGTGTTTGATACGTTAATAAGAAAAATTATTATGATGAGAAAAATTCAAAACGATTGTATTTTTAGATGTGATAATAATATCAAAGAATTTTCTAAGATCTAGAAATTTTTTTCACATCTAAATTTTTTTTGGTCCCTTTCTGTGCAGTGCAGGCATAAAAACTAGTTATTAGATTTAGAGTTTTTTTTTATGGTGATTTACTGTTTATAAACATTGAACTACCATTTTCTCATTTTTAAGATTTGTTTTCTTTCAATTAAATCTTTCTATAGCCTAATCAAATGAAATTAGATTTAAAATTATTGTAAATATAATAAATTAAAAAATAAAGTAAAGTCAAACGCTATTGGTGGGTCAGGCGCTAGGCCTATTCCTTTTCTATCCCTTTCTTTTGAATTTTAATAATTATTTTTAATTATTATCTATATGATATGAAAATAACAATACCATTAATAATGAAAATTTATTCAAATTTTTAAATTTTATTCTTAAATTTTTTAAATATATTTTCAACATGATTTTATTATATTTATGAATTTTTTAAACTTTCATTTATGCATAAAATATACTTATAGTATGTTCATATTTTATGCATGACTAAGAGTTAAAAAAATGTCATAACATGTTCAAAATCAATTTAAGAATTTTAAGAATATAAAAAAACAATTTGAATTGATTTTTTATTGTTATTAGTATTATTATTTTTATATCATATACATAATAATTAAAAAATATATTAAAATTCAAAAGGAAAAAAAAAAAGATAGAAGAGGACCTGGCCTAGCGCCAGACATCGTTTCCAATTTATTTCATTTTCGTCCTAAAGATGTAATTCCTACTAATATCATTTATCCTATATATATATATATATATCTAAGGATTCGAGCCTTCTACGTTGTAAATTATTTCAAAAATATATATATGCTCCCATGAAAACGAGTCGCTTTCCGGGTGTCTTCCTTGTATCTATAAGGGTATTTAAACCAACACCAAATTTATTTAAACTTAATTAGTTATAATTAATCATCAACCATTTCTTATAACAAATTTCATGTCCATGCCACTTTGTTTCCCAATTTCTCAATTGTTCATATTAGCTCATTTTATGTTATGACGCATCATTATCCAATTTCCATGCTTTCGATTGGAGTTTAATCATACTTA
>Ga0307517_10014163_pt1 | contig 10745 bp, 2 predicted proteins | sample 23_EM_MG_FD_194515 | JGI IMG/M metagenome (GOLD analysis project Ga0307517, IMG submission 194515) | Populus trichocarpa ectomycorrhiza microbial communities from riparian zone in the Pacific Northwest, United States - 23_EM | ecosystem: Host-associated > Plants > Roots > Unclassified | place...
TAATATTATTAAGCTACAAATAGTTGACTATTTGATAGATTATTATTAGACGATACTACCCATCTCCTTTTGTTGAAATTTACTTACCGTATTGAAGTTTTAACTTACTTTTTGTTAAAATTTAATTTTTTATTTTAAATTAATTTTTTTATATTTTTAAATTGTTTTAATATGCTGTGTTAAAAATAAATTTAAAAAAATAAAAATATATATTATTTTAATATTTTTCTAAGTAAAATATACTTTAAAAATCAATTATTATAATATTTCTAAATATCATCTTACCCTCGCAATCATGGCTGTACTAGATGGTTGCAAAGTTTTTTTAAAAAAATTATCATATTTAGAGTTTGTTTGGCAGTGTAGTTGCGGGTGCTTTTCAAATAACTTTTCGTGCCAAAATGCATGCCAATGATTTTTTTTATTTTTTAAAAATTATTTTTGATATTAGTACATCAAAACGATCCAAAACGTACAAATTATATTAAATTTTAACAAAAAAAAATCAAATTTTTTAGAAACGCGGGTTGAACCGCGTTCCCGCATGCTCCCTTAGATCTTTATGATGTACGGGGGAGTTCGGATAAGGATGATGAATGTGTAGTGACTCGAACTTTATATATACACAGGATTCTTCCGTATTAGAAAGAAAGACAAATGCATGTATTCTGTGTTCGTTAAAGGAAGAATATTAAGGAATTCACCCTCACTAATCAACCTAACAATCATGGAAAAAAACTCATGAGAAAACAATTATAGAAAATGTTGTTTTTAATAAAACTATATGAAAAGATGTGCCCATTTCTTTTAGGTGATCAAAATTTTGATTATTCAAGGTTTTTACTAGAATTATTAGTCAGGCAGAGCAAGAAAAAAAAATTAAAAGAAGTCAAATTAAAAATAATATTTTAAAAAAATTAAAATTTCAGTTATATTACTACTAAAATTGTAAACATTGACAAGGAAAGAGCTGAAAAAAACATTTCATTGCAGGGATTAGCTTCCTTGCCTCCGCCAATATGCTCATGTTTTCACGTGAATATTACATTTGACTAATTTCTCGATATTGCATATTTTTGTTTAAAATTTCAATAATTTTAATTTCAATTTCATTCATGACATCCACATTATACTCATAAATCATAAGATTTTGATAATATATATTGTAAATTACTAGTATAGTCATTAAGAGTACTAAAAGTATCATATTTCAATATCTATTAGTCTTGTTATGCAATAATACTAAAAATTATTTTGGATAGTATTTGAGAGTATAAAAAATAGTTGTTCTTTTGCTTGAATATATATTAAAATAATATTTTATTTTATTTTTTAAAATTTATTTTTAACATCGATACAAAAATGATTCAAAATTTTTTAAAAAAATTAAATTAAAGTAAATAAATAAAAATTTTCAAAAATGTTTTTTAAACATTTAAAGTTTTTTTTTTAATCATGAAAAATATTTAATGTACTTTTTTTAAAAAAATACAATCATGGGATGCTCAATATATATAATATATATAAGACAGGAACGAATATTTTATCAATGATTTTTTCTTTACGTCACTTTATAAGAAATCTCATAGGATCTGCAAAGTGGATTTTGATGAGATTTTCTAAAAAGCGGCAGAGGAAGAAATTTCATGTAAATCTTGGTTGCTAATGCTAGCAATCAATCCATCATTATAAAAGGTTATCGTTTGACAATAAAAGGCTATAAAACCTTAGAAAAATGAAAATATAGAATAATTATAATTTTTTTTCATCGACCACACATTAGATATATCATTTGTTTCTTGGAGAGAGCATTATACTATTAATTTTAGAAATCCATACATAATAATAATAATAATAATAATAATAATAATAATAATAATAATAATAAATCATATAGTAAATGATCTAGTGGTAAGAACTTGGGACCAAGGAATTTATTTCCCCTATAGTCTCAGGTTTGAGCCATGTGGTTGTTAATATGATGGCCACTGGAGGTTTACATGATTGTTAACTTCAGGACCCGTGAGATTAGTCGAGATGCACGCAATCTGACCCGGACATCCACGTTAATAAAATAATAATAATAATAATTAAAACAAGTAAATTGTTTGTATTTTTTTTTAAATAGAAGGACAACTTTGGAAAACACAAACAACAATAAATTTCTTACCTAAAGCGACTTTATGTTTTTTCTTTTTTTCAAAGATACCTTAACCTCACCCCACCCAACATAATGAATCTTATAGAGCACACACCATACCAAAATAATTCCTTTTCATTTGCTAATAAATTTCCCTTTACCATATAGAAATGCTAATTAATTAGTGACCACAAGTCGCCGCGTTTGAAGATTCTCAATTCCATAAATCACCAAACTCGTATCCACTCGTCACTCTCCTCTTAAATATTGCTTCTATTCTTAGTGCAAAGTTTTTCAATGTTATCCTTATAATTTCCAAATAGTATCTCGTGACCTTTTTTTTATGAATTTATTTGTTTTTATATTTTAAAAATATGTTTTTAAAAATTAAAATTTTTATTTTTTTCGCTTCAAATCAATTTTTTTTGTATTTTCAGATTATTTGGATGTGCTGATGTCAGAAATAAATTTTAAAAAATAAAAAAATTATATTACTTCGATGTATTTACTCATGAAAAATATTTTAAAAAACAATCATTAATACAATACAAAACAAGTTCTAAATTAGTCTTTGAAAGTTTTATATATATATAAAGCAACGTAGCCACCATGAATTTTCTTGTAGAACCTAAGCATCAACGTTAACATTATCATGAATTTCACATAGAATGTTAAGAACTTAGCCACGTATGATCTAGCTGTCTGAGAATTATTGAAGTAAACCTTTGCAGAAATGGCACACAATTACAATTTTCTACCTTTCAGACAGTAAGAGATTATATGTATCATACGAATTTATGAAGAAAAAAGGATAATAAAAAATATGAAAATCGTAACGATGGGAAATTATAGACCGTGAGGGTAAAATTGAATCATTACTGAATCTATAAAGACAAAAATATAATTCACCTAGTTTTCCCTCTACAAGGCCACCGAGTCAACCGAGTTGACTCAAATTTATGCGACTACCCGTAGGTGAGTGAGTAACCGAATCTTGGCGTCTTTGAATCTGAATTTTTGCCCCTTGTCTATATAAGGACATGGGTTATCTCTCATTTTTGTTATTCATTTTCTTGGTCATGTTAGAGGGTTTTAATAGAGAGAATCTGGGTGAAACAAAGCTAAAACGATGGAGCTTAGCTTGGACTTGAGTTTGGTTTGTGAACCAAAAACAATAAATGAATGTCTTAAAGAGGTTTCGATGGTTAAAGATGGAAGCCAAAAGTTAACAAAGCTTTATGATTATGTCGAGAGATTAGAAGATGAACGGAGAAAGATTGATGCTTTTAAACGTGAACTCCCTCTTTGCATGCTTCTCTTGAATGAAGGTATTTTTTGTTTTTTTTTTTGCTTTCGCTTTTGTATGTATATCTTTGATTTTGTGCTTTTATGCTTTTAAAGATGTGATTTTGATTTCATGGGGTTTTTTTTTGTTGTTGTTGTTTGGTTTTGTGGGGTTTGTAGCTATTGCGAGATTAAAGGAGGAGGCAATGCAGTGCAGTGAATTGAACGATTTGATACCATTGAAAGGGAATTCCAATGAAGATGGGAATGATAAAAAGAACTGGATGAGTTCTGTTCAGCTTTGGAACACTAACAACCACTTGGATTGCAAAAAGCAAGACTCGAAATCAGAACCAAAACAGGTAATTCAAATTCTCTTAAATTTTCTTGATTTGGAGGAATAAAGGTAGCAGATTTATTTGGATTTTGCAAGATGGGAATCGGTTTGATTTCATGCTTTTCCTTTTTAGAAAAGTGAAGAAGATGATGATAGGTCTACTTGTGAGAACCCAGTTCAGTTAGGTGATCATAGCAACAAGGGAGAGGCTTTTGTGCCTTTCAAGGCTCTTTCTGGTTTTGAAGGGAGTAAAAGGAAGGAAGAAAAGGAGGTTGTTTCGCAAGTTACCGGACTTTCTCCTATGACTCCAGTTCCTGATTTGAGTTCCTGCAATTGGACGCGAAAGAGCAACAATTGTAGTAATCAAACGAAGATACTGAGTAAATCACAACAGCAGGCTTACAGGAAGCAGCGGCGGTGCTGGTCACCAGAGCTTCACCGGCGCTTTGTTGATGCCCTTCAACAACTTGGTGGTTGTCAAGGTTAGATGCTTGCTAAATTCTCTCTTTTTTACACTTGTAATTAAAGAAAAACATTCCAAACTGCTGCACTAGAAAGGGATTTTTGCTAGGAACTTTTAATTAGACTGATGTGTAGCTGGTCCTTAAAGAGTCTCTGAAAATATGGGAAATAAACAAAAGATCGATTTGCTTGAAAACTTCAATTTTGAGTGAATTCTAACTTGTGAAATTTGCTAATATGAGAAATGAAATGGCATTCTGAGGCTTGCTTGTTCTTAGGCCGGTATGCTGGATTCTGTTCCTTAGCAAATCATTTTCTTGTTATACTATGATTATCTTTCTCTCAAACTAATTGGTTTTTCCTGTGATATAGTGGCCACTCCTAAACAGATCAGAGAGCATATGCAAGTGGATGGCCTCACCAATGATGAAGTTAAAAGCCACTTGCAAGTAAGTTTGTGATTAACAAACATATTTTCTTGGCTATTTTCTTTCATGGAGTACTAACTAACATGAGGTATTTTGTGTGAGCAGAAATACAGGCTTCATCTCCGTAAAGTCCCAGCATCCCCAGCAGCCCCAGCATCTCAAGATCAATGCAAGGACCCTTCAACAGGTAACATTTCACAGTCTAATTCTCCGAAAGGATCCCTCCATGCAAGTGGCTCTGCCAAGGCTACCTCTAATACTGGAGGAGATAGCATGGAAGCAGAAGACGATGACAAATCAGAGAGTCATAGTTGGAATGGTGCGCTTCACAAACCAGGAGAAGCTCATGTATAGTGTGACAAACCGATTCTGATCCCATGAATTTTGCAGATACAAATATACATAGGGAATTGGGTTGTAGTCTGTAGAGATGAGCAGAATAATGAAGTTTACAAAGATAGGATTCAAAATTGGAGTGTTTTTTTACCTTGAGACAGTAACATTAGAGGCATGGTGAAATTTGGCAGATAATATAGGCTATGTCCCTTCCTGTTGAGTTCATCATGAATTTCTGTAATTCATATTTACGAATTCTAAGAAGTTTCGTAAATTTTTTTTAAAACTTACAGCTTTCATTTACAGATGCCTATTAATTTCCTTTTCAATTTGTTATTCAGCACATGATTGAGGTTTCATTTGCCTTGTGATTACTTGTTTGTTCAGTTTCATTCACACTTGAAACATATAGCTATTATATTTTTTTCAATCTCAAATAGCTTGTTAGTTGATGGGAAACAAGACCACCGTGCGCAGGCCCTCGGACTTCGAATCCATGGGGATATTGGCATCAATATCATCAGTAGGGTGTGTAAAGAAGCATCCTATCAGAGATCTCTGCCTTCCCCTTTCTCTAGTCATATGGCATCCAGGACATTTAGCAGAATCCGATGTCGAGAAACACAGCAACAATTTGACAGGAAAAAACAGTAACCATGTGACTGCCTAATCTATCTCTTTTCAACATCAGACAAACGAAAGGCAGTTTCCTAATCTATCTCTGCAGTGCCAATCACTTCATTAATTTCAGAAACCATGAACCACTAGAGGTCCCTTCATCCTGCTAAACCAATGATCTCCATCCACCAAAAATAATAATAAAAAAATAAAAAAATAGACACCGACCACGTGCGCGCACACCCAGGAACAAAAGGTTCTTAGAATCTAGTCTTGGGCCTGGGCCTACCATCTTTAAGAGCAAAAATAAAATAAAATAATAATCATATAACAACGGATAATTACCCCAACTTCAATTGTTTATATATAATCGACCAGAAACCATAAAAGGGAGGCACTTTATATTCTTAAATATTCACCTGCTCAGCACATTCTTTTTTCTCTCAAACCATTGAGTTTTGTTGTTTAAATTATCCGTTTCTACTCTCTTTTTTTTTTGTATATATATATATATATATATATTCAACTTCTTCTTACAGCTAGCTAGGGTTTTGATGCAAAGACAATTTGGAAGAAGCATCAAAGTTGTCAATTTCATAATAATAAAAAAGAAAGTTGTGAACCTCATTGAGAGGATATGGTGAGCCCACGCAAAGATTTTGCCCATAACATTGAATGACTCAAAATGATAGGTGCACTTTTGTTGGAATCTTTCCATGTTCATGTGTATGTGTGTGTGTAGTAGTAGCTAGCAACTTCAATTATTTTTTTCTTGTTAATGTCAAAGCATTAAGACATATCCTTTCTGTTTTCCTGGCTTGGAAGTTGGAATATTAAACATATCTCTTCTCTTTTCTTTGGGGCACTATCAATGGCAGTAATAGCCTCAGTATAACATCAAGTCCATGAAGCAATGTGACATGAGATAAGAAGAACTAACACATCCCACAATACTGAGGTGAGATTTGGCCCATTGCTAAGAGTGTGTTTGATTTTGCGTTAAAAAAACTGACACATTCTATAATATATTTGTTATTGCTAAGATTACTAAGTTATTTTATAGATGAAATGCTATACTTCAATTTTGACTATATATTGCCTTGATAAAGAGTTATAAATAGGTAGATATTGGGTGTAAAATGAATATATGAAGGTATTTAAATAATGGAGAGAGGTTTTATCATTCTCGGTAAATTAAAGAAAATATTTCATATATTTCTTAAATAGTATTGATTATGAGATCTTAACGTTAAGTAGAATGAGATTTGAAAAGAATTTTAAATTTTAATCAAAGAATCAATAACTATAATGTTTAGAATAAATATGATTCAACAGAGTATACATATTTCATGCTCAAATGTCCAAATCGGAATATTCTTGATGAAGGGATAATAATTACATTAAGAAACTAAATACTAAAAGGTTGAGTCAAATCACTTATGATTTTCTTGATTTTTTAGGGATCGTGATATGTTATTAGACACTGCACTTGATATTCAAATATAAATCAATCAATTATTGAATTGATAATAAATTAAATTGTTTATATATTTAATCTTAATTTATTTAGGATTGTGATTAACATATTAGAGAACCTAATGGGTCACACGCATAAAGAATCATTAGCAAAAAGTTAAACCAGAATGCTTAATCAAGTGAGACTTGATTGTAAATAAGTTTTAAAAATTAAGGACTAGAATGTAATATTTACAAAGAATCACAATTTTAGACCTAGAAAAATAAAGTAGAGATTTGATTAAATAAATTTCTAAAACTATCTTGAAATAATAAATGTGATATTATTTCAAGAAAAATTGATAATACGCAATTAATACAGTTATCAAGTTTCTCTATTGATAAAATATTATGTCTTATATACAAGATAAAAAAAGAGGTGAGAAGTACGTTACAACACATACGTTACAAAAACACTTGAAAACATAAAAGAAAGATCTAGCATTAAAGGCATAACAACCACTCTCTTTTAAAATGGTTTTAAGATATTTCTAATATAGTGGTTCATATAAAATATTATTGTTAAAGGTCGAATAATTGGACAGCTTATGTTTTATGTTAATTCAACTTTGAAGAGTTAATCAAATCATAGAAAGAATATCTGATCTTAAAGTAATTTTTGCCCAAACCCTAAATAACTCTACATTGTTTAACGGGTTTCTAGGGACTCCAAAAAATAATTTAAAGTTATTTTTTCTGCTGCTTTTGTGTATTTCAGGATGCCTAACACCAAATTTCCTCCTCATGCTCTCTGGACATGGTTCCGTATAATTCCTTAGATGTTCAAAACTCTAGTGCCCCAAATTTGGTCCCATCAAGATCCCTATGGGCTTCGAACCTAGTATCGATTTGAACCATTGAAACCTTAAGTAGTGTTTGGTTACTATCCTGGAGATAGTGGGGACAAAAATATATTTGGTTGAAGAGAAAAAGATAAAAAGATAAAAACAAATATGTACGTGAAACAATTTTGGCAGTTCCAGAGTAGAAGGTGCAAATGAAACATATCTCCAAAGATAATATTTTTATTTTTATTTTTAAAATATCATCGTAAAAAATTCTTAATTCTAAATTTGTCCAACTAAAACATGTAAGAATATAAAATGTCATTATCATAGTTTTAAAATCTAACCCAAGACAAGGCTCCGGTCACAGGTAAAGAGAGTCAACCCCAATTTTTTTTTTTGAAAAAAGGATCAAAACGACGTTGTTTTGACCAATATTTTTCCAAAAAAAAAGGTCAATGAGTTTTTTATCAGGTTTTATCCTGAGTTGATCAGATTGCGGGTAGACCCAAGTTTTTAACCTAGTTACGTTGGGTCAATCCTCTCTCTCTCTCTCTCTAAAATTTGGACCGGTTTAGGCCTTGTGTTGTCCAGGTCTTGGGATAACCCGTCAAGTTGATTCGAGTTTTATAATTAGGATTATTATACTATTATTAATTTTAATTGATATATATATATATATTATCTAATTATTTTTCTTAAAAATATAAAATTTTGATAATAATATATATTATTGGTAAATAAATATTTACATTTTAAATATACAAGTTTGACATTAAAATCGCTAGGTCATGGAAAACGTTTTATTAAGGCTTGGAAATCTGGGATTCACGAAGATAAAGGTTATATGCCAAATGAGTAATATTGTTATTAGTTTATTGTTAAAAAATTAGATCAACATATTGTTTTTTTTGTTTAAATCTTAGATAAGTTGATTGTAATATTATAAATAATTAAGTGCATGAGGCATCAAACATAGCTTAATTAAAGTTTTTTGTACTCCTGATATATAGTTTTATAAATTAAAAATTTAATCCTTATGTTCTCAAATTCATTTATAATTTAATTCTTTCATCCATTTCATGTTGGTTTTCAATTTATTTATGTTTTATTTTCAAAAATAAAATAAAAACATTATAATGAGAAACATTAATGAGAAAAGAAGATATTTTTTTGGATCATAATACTACTAAATTAATCATAGTCGATTATTTTCAATAGATTAATTAATTAGTTTTTGAAACTAAATGAACTATTTAATTTCTTTGTCAAGACTAAAGGGATTAATTTATAATTTACTCAAAGTGGTTTGTTGTTATCTACTAAGAGAAAATCATAGCTGCTTGGAAATATCCAAGACAAATTCACGAGAACGCACAAGCAACAATTAACATTAACAATTATAAAATTATATTAAAATTAACAATTACCAATTAATAAATTAATATTAATTTCTTAATCTAAACCAAGCCCAAGTAAGCATGGGCTTAGGTTCTTGGCCTATGCCTCTTTTTTTTAGTTTTAAAATTCTAAATTTGATTTCTTTTTTAATCAAAATATTAAAATAATGCTCAAAGAAATACAAACAACAACCATGCTGCTATTCATATAAAATTAGTATATTTTGATTCGAATGTATGCAAATTATGTTATGGAAAATTATTTTTTTTCTTAAATTAAAAACAAATACAGGGACTAAAAGTCACGTACATGATTATTTAAGAAATTCTATCATGCAACATACAAATATGTATTTCAAGGTTAATTGTTTTGTATATAATTTCATATACAGATAATATATATATATCCAAAGATAATATATATTATTTTTTATCCTTAGAATATTCCTATAAAAAATTCTAATTTCAAAATTATCCCATTATTTTTTAATCCAAGCAGTAACAAAAAGATTCAACAATATCAACGTCTGGGATTGAGAGACAATATATATTATTGTAATAATAATAATATTGAAGTGGCTGCAACCAAATCAAATTCCCGCTAATCTCATCATCTTTTGATCAACTATTCAGACTCAGAAAGTCAACAAATCCAACGGCCACAATTAAGAAAACTCAGATGGAGAATTGAATAATAAAGTATAGTTATTTTGGTTAATTTAAGGATTGAATTGAAGGGTTTGGGAAAGGGAAAAAAAAACTTAATTTTGATAAAGAAAAATTGGCATTGTTGATCTCAAAATATTAGAAAATTAGTTATTTATTTATATTTTTGTGGTGAAATTTTGGAGTGAAGAGAGATTAAAATCTATCTGAAGATTGAAGAACAAAAGTAGAATATAAATTTTATCACACACAAAATCAAAAAAAAATAGAAAAAAAAAAACGATGAGTTTCAATTTGCAGCAGCAGCAACAACAACAATAACAACAACAACAATAATAATATAATAATAATAATATAGAGGATGCAGAAGCAATAGTCGAAGTTGTTTCGGTAATACAAATTTTTTAATATTTTATTTTATTTTATATACCATCAATTGTTTTTATATTTTTTGTTCCGGAATACTTACCAAATACTACCTAATATATGATTTATCAATTTAAAGGCTCTGTATTTTTTTTCTTTATTTGTTTGTTTTTTATTTTGTTTTTTATATTCTGAAATTAATTTATCATCAAATATAATGATTAGAGTAATATTTTAAGAATACCTAATGATAACATAATTTTCAAATAAGATAAGATATTTTTGTTATTAGTATTAGTCATAGAATCCAAGAGTAAATAATTTGCCTCGTTAATATTCTATAAGAATAAGGTTATTAATGTTTTTATTTCTTAATTTTTACAATTTTTTAACATAATTTAACATTTT
>Ga0307517_10014165_pt1 | contig 10745 bp, 17 predicted proteins | sample 23_EM_MG_FD_194515 | JGI IMG/M metagenome (GOLD analysis project Ga0307517, IMG submission 194515) | Populus trichocarpa ectomycorrhiza microbial communities from riparian zone in the Pacific Northwest, United States - 23_EM | ecosystem: Host-associated > Plants > Roots > Unclassified | place...
AAATTGGTGAACAAAGACAGACCGAACCTGACACCGCCAATGAAATTCAAAGCACAAAAACTTGCTGCGAAGCTTTCAACCAGATGCCATGTTCGGTGAAGTTGCTGAATAAAAAGCGTAGGTTGTAAAATCCGCGTAACTAAAGGCTGAGCAGGACATACTTGTTTATAACCAAGGCTTTGCTAATGATAAAAGGTTAGTAATATGAGCAGAGTCCCCAAAATGGGGAACAGAAAATGAACGATAACACTGGGAGGCTTCCCTACGCAGGTATGAGCGCTGTTCAGGTTCAGGCGGTATGATCTCAATCCTCCTGCAATCTACGCATGTCTCCCTTCGATATGGCCACCTGTCAGGGATCGACTTGGACACGTATCGTCAGAAACCATGGTAGAAAACATTTGGATACCCGCAGCCATGCCAGTAGTCACCGATTGGACGTTACCGTTCAGCGCAGCCCATATTTCCTGCAGGTATTCTCCAGGTCATGCCCATTGCGCAATTACCAATTGGAGAGCGTCTTCGTCTTGCGTGGGCACCGTTGTAGTCTCCCCTCCGTCGTCTTTAGTCGATTTAGAGTTGACGGACATCATGGAAAATATTGAACTGTGATGAGAGGAGATAGCTTAACAAAGAAATAATGGCTTTATATACGATGAAATGTGAAAATCCTTTGTAAGCGACGCAAATGGTGATAATCTTTTTTTTTTTTTTTTAAAAGCCCCTTGCTTAGGATTCCGAAAGATGGCGCCATCGACCCGCATATCCGCTGACAATCACATGGATCAAGGAATGCCGAACCGCTGAAGGAAGGAAAGTCAGCTCAGTGCAGTTATATATCTCCGTTGACGTACAGGCTTCAGCGCACGGATGAGGAGCCACTCTTCATTGGAAACATCGGCCTTGAAAGAAGTCTACACGGCCCATTAACCGAGAACACAGAAAGGAGATGCATATCCACGAACTTTCAACACGTCGATACTTTGGCGGGTAATGTGGCTCAGAAGTTCATCCTTCTCATCAAAGTGGCGTCCAAACATTTTGGCTGATTGATAAACGGCGTGTTCAATCTTTACAGCTACTCCTCCTCCAGTTTGCGATTTTTTGACGATCTATCGAGATATTCTGTCAGCCGTGCGTCAGTCGTACAGAAACGGTAATTGCCTCTTGCGCTTTATGATTGATCTCCAAAGATGTACTGTGGCGAGCAGTGAGATGATGGCACCGCGGTTAGAATAAAGCAACAACCGACATTTTACCAAGCACAATTGTCTCCTTCTTCGACGTTACTGGATCGATTTTCACCACGGCGATGGGAGTCCCGATGCGCAACGTGCCGTCCAGTATGTCAACACCAAGAATGATGGGATCTCGCTTACAAAATGCAGCAATGATTTTGAGACGGCAAGGCCAGACAGCCTGAGGCGCTGCATCCTTTCTTTTTGCTTCTGTGATCTCCTCGTTATAAGCCTTGAATGCGTCGAAAAGATGATAAATGATATCCGCTAAAATAAACTGTTAGAAAAAAAGAGTGTTGCATGACCACTGAAAAAATCTCACCTTTGAAAAGGCGAACCCCCATTTCGTCTGCAAGCTTCTCCGCATCCTTGTCGATTGGAACGTCGAAACAGAGGATACAAGCCAGCTCCTTAGCCTTCTCCAGCATTGGCGCGCACCGCATAATATCCTTCTTGAAGACTGGGCCGATATTGATACCTGAGACGGGAATCTTGCTGCTCTTCAAGAAGTCCAACAAGGCCTCAAGAGATCCAAGCGTCGATGCCTGGACAGAGACACCGCGCCCTGACTTGTCGATGTTGTCGAAGAGTGAAGTCAAGTCGGACATGACTTCTTCTTTCAAGTCTTCCACATCGTCGTCGGGACCGACAAGAAGGAGTCGAGAACCGGCGATGGCTTTCTCAAGATCCGGGGCAGTGATCTTGACGCCGAGGGCGGCCTTGACCTCTTTGTGATGAACGTAAGCGGACTAAACGGGTTTAAATAAATAATTATCGAGTGATAAAAAAAAAAGTGCTGTAGCAAACCTTGATACGCAGTTCACGCAGCGGTTGGGGCGTCAGGAGAGCACGGATTTGTGTTACTATCGGACCATTCAAACCACAAACCACAATTCGGTCTCCTTCTCGAAGAATACCGTTTGACAAGACAACATCAATCGTCGTTCCAAGACCCTCAATAACCTTGACCTCCAGAACTGTGCATTCGAGCTCCGACAAATACATCAGCCTGTCGCTCATGCGTTGTTGGGTCAGATTGACGAGGAGCAAGATCATATCGGGAACACCCTCCCCAGTGATGGCGGATGTTGGCACAAGAGAGACATTGCGAGCGAAACTCTTGTTCTCATAGTAGAGGCAAGCGTTCAACCCTTCCTCGGCGAACGCGAGAATGGTCTTCTTCACACGGTCATCGAATTCACGTTGAACAGACTTATTTTGCTTGGCCAAAGATTCCTGAAATGCACCATCGGGTGTAGGATCCCAGCCATAAATGCGATCGATCTACACCGAGAATTGACCACGATAAACGGGAGTCAAAGTGTTACAAAACATACCTTGTTGAGAGCAACGATAAACGGCGTTTTGCGATCTCGAAGCAGCCGGAGAGATTCGAGAGTCTGGGCTTCCAGGCCGTGCATGATATCCACCACCAGGATGGCAATATTACATAGGGAGCTACCACGGGATCGCAGGTTGGTGAAAGATTCGTGACCCGGTGTGTCAATGACGAGCAGACCGGGAATCTTGTATTCTTGAGTCCCATCCTGAGGAAATTCGTGTTGAACACATACTCAGAAAAAAAAGAGAGAGAAGGGCAGACTCTGTTAAGCACAGCCGTTTTGGTTTTAATCGCCTCGGCAGGGAAATAGGTTGCACCAATTTGCTGCGTTATTCCTCCGGCTTCGCCTTCTTGGACGTTGGTTTGACGAATCTGACTTACAAAATCAATACCAATCCTTGAATACGAAGAACTACCACGGACTTTATCCAACAATTTTGTTTTACCTGTATCGACATGCCCTAGGATACAGCAAATAGGACTTCGCAGATCATCTTTGCTTCGTGCAGCAAGCGCTTCCTGATGTGCTTTTGCGCGACGGGCGGCAGCTTCAGCTTTCTTCTGAGCAGCCATTCTCTGCGTCATAGTTAATTCATCTTCAGACGATGATTCATCAGAGTCCTCCTCAGAAGACTCGTCCGAATCTTCGGAGTCTTCATCTGACTCGGAGGATTCTTCTTCCTTTGCTGGGGGTGGCTTTCCAGCAGTGGGTTTTGGAGGAGTAGGAGCAGGCGTTTTCGTGGCTGGTGATGGCTTTGTGAGCACAGCTTGTGGGGTCGCTGAGGGTTTGATACTGGGTGCTACAGATTTGGGTGGCGGCCGCGCCTCGTCATCTTCACTCGACGCGTCCCAATCATCCTTAACATCTGGGGTTGCAGATGCAGATGCTTCTGGCTTGACCTCCTCTTCGCCAGAGCTAGCCTCCCAGTCTGATTTGGCGTCGCCGTTAGCCGCCTCGGTAGGTTTAACCTGAGCAGGCGGTGGTGTAGGTGTACGGCCCTCCACTGTTTCTGGGGATCGGGGTCGCGAAGGTACAGGTGACGCGTCTTTCGCGCCAGGGCCTTTCTTCTTGCGATTTCCGTATACGACCTTCTTCACTGCCGGCGGACCAGTACCTGAAGCTTGCTGTAATCCCTCGATTTGAACCCCGGAAGCCAAAAGAGCCTGTTTCCGTATTTCGGCCATCTGTTTCTCCTCCTTTTGCTTCTTCGTGAGTAGCCGACCCTCTTTCTTCGCGACTTCGCGCTTGGCCTTGCTTAACACGTTAATATCTCGTTTTCTAATTTCTAAAATACGAATTTACCTTTTCCTTGTCCTTTCTGCGTTGCTTTTCTTCTTCTCGTTTTCTTTCCTCTTCTTCTGCGCGTCGCTCCTCTTCCTCGATGCGTTTCATCTCCTCCTCTCGAAGTCTCTTAGCCTCCTCCTCGAGCCGTTTCTTCTCTTCCATGATGGCCTTCAGGGCACTGAGACCTCCTTTTTTTTTTGAAGAAGCCGCTGCAGGCGCCGGGACAGATTCCTCGTCTTTCTTTGATTTCTTCTTCTTTTTCTTCTTCGAATCTGCTTTACCTCCAGCCTCTGCGTCCTCTTCGTTGTCCTCTGCATTTCCCATCTGCTGCGAAAGGGTAGGAGGTTCTGGAGCAGCCGACGGTGGAACATCATCGTTATCACCTTCAGTAGCCTTCTTCGCTGCTGCCTGGGCCTTTTTCTTGGCCTATGAAGAGCAAATAACTGAGTTCTGCTCACTTGCGGAGAAAGCAAGCTATAAATCAAACCTTTTCTCGTTCTTTCTTGAGCTTCTCTTTCTCTTTTTTGGAGAGTATTTTGGGCCCTCCTTCTTCTGGCTCCTGATCGTTGGCGGCCTCGACCTTGTCGCTTGAGGTCGCCGCTGATGTGGGGGCGGGCTCGACCACATCTATCGATAAATGAGTGGAAATCTCCGAGAGCAAGAGTTAGCATACCCTGTTCTTCTGTTACCTTAACTTCCTCCTCCTCATCCTCGATGCTTTTGCCCTTCTTGCCTTTGCCCTTTTTATCCTTCTTCTTCTCCTTCACAGGACCCCATTCCTCTTCAGCCAAGGCTTCGGCGGTAACCTCCACAGGCTGTTTAGATTCCATTGAATTCGAAGGATCCTCGTTTGTAACTACAAATTCGTCATCATCATAAGTAGGTTTGGCCTTTTTCTTTTTGTCTTTTTTTGCTTTGGTTGAACTGGAGATCAAAGACTGAAGTACAACAATCAGTAATGAAACGATGGCAAAAAAAATGCGAAAGAGTACCATAAGTCCTCCGCCACCACCTTCGTCGTCATCGCCGACAGGAGTGTCCTCCATTAAGCTGCTAGACGAGAAGGCAGAAAAGCCTGATACTTTAGGTGTGTCGACGGATGTATCCTCGTTCTCCGTCCCGTTTGCATCGACGACAAGTTTGTTGGGTTCAACACTTTCGCCAGCCTTATCCCTATGGATCCGATCCAACATTATAATCAATTCATGAATTCTCGCTACAGAAACCAAACAGCGTACGCACCAAAAGTCATCTTCGCCTTTCTTTCCCTTCTTTCCTTTGTTTTTCGGCGGCATATTTGTCCTAAGGTTGGGGTTAATGTGTAGAAACAAGGGTGGTTAGTTCTGATCCAGTGACTGAGTGATTCGCGAATGACGGCTTATTATCAGAGCCGGTAAACTAATTAGTGGCATCACGACAAACGTGACCAGGAATTCTGTGCATAGCTGGAACTCTTTCCTGCACCCAACAACGCAACAAATTGAATGGGTTTGCTTACAATCATTCGAAAGAACCGACAGAAGGAGAAGGAGATGCGTTTGCTCTTCTTGTAGGTCGACAATCATGCCCAGTACGGCTCATTCAAGCTAATCACACTCAGAGGTCTCGATAACGCTGGGAAGACGACAATCCTCAAGAAGCTGAATGGAGAGGACATCAGCAGCATAAGCCCTACCCTTGGGTTCAACATCAAGACTTTCGCACATGGAAAGTTCGTGCACTCAGAATTTTCTGGACCCGCCCAAGGCTGATGCGTTCTCATCTTCTTCCTGGAAGATACACACTAAATATCTGTGTGTACCAGAATTTTTCTTGCTACTCCGCCACTCACATCCGAATTTATGCTTCTAGGGGATGTTGGTGGCCAAAGGACTCTTCGGCCATACTGGAGAAACTATTTCGAGCAAACCGATGCACTTGTATGGGTGGTCGATTCTGGCGATAGGGCACGCATGCAGGATTGTAAACAAGAATTACACAGTCTCCTAACCGAAGATGTAAGCACACATGCGGTTTTACTTGACTGCTATCTTATTTTGCCCCTTTACACGGATATCACGTCCGTCTGTAGCGTTTAGCGGGCGCATCCTTACTTGTATTCGCCAACAAACAGGATCTGCAAGGTTCCATGACTGACGCAGAAATTTGCGACGTAAGATCCATTTATCTGGCCCGATAGACCGGCTGTACTGAATGTGAATATGGCCCTCCATCACCCCAGACTTTAGACCTCCAGTCAATTACCACCCATAGGTGGAAAATCTGGTCCTGCAGTGCGGTGACGGGGGAAAATCTTGTTTCCGGCTTAGACTGGGTCGTGAACGACGTGGCGGAAAGGTTATACTACAGCAGCACCTCTACGTCAAAACCCGAGCCCTCGACAAAAGAATTGCCTTTCGCCACTCAATGACACCCGTTTCTTTCGCCAATATCCCCAGCCCCACTTCTCGAAGGTACTCTGAGCCGATTGCAAAAGCAAATACGACCCTTCCGATTTCTTGACCCGTCACACACCGTCAGACTTTCCGCAACTGTTCTTCCGACTGTTAGCTTTTACCATTTACCGATGAGACCCATGAAGGACGAACCTCATTCATGTTGAATAACGTCAGCCGATATCCCCTACCAGTATTTCCGTCGAACCTGTGTGTGGGTTTCCGGCTTGTTTTGCGAATCATTATCAAGGTCCGGTTGCTTTACGTTCAGTTACCAACGTTTCTACTTGGAATCCATATGGCCAGTCTAATCGCCTTGGTCGATCTGATGGCGAGAGACTGTTGATCTCTTAGCTGATGTTTCTTAGACAGAAAATATGTCTCATGCAAATCTGACAGGCTCTGGTCTCCGTCGACATTGCTCAGCGTGCTGCCAGCGATGATTTTTGCCTAGGCTTTCAATATTATTGATCTCAGGCAGTGAATCTTACCACGATGTTGTTAAAAGCGAAAACAGACCTTCAAATTACGTGTATAGGTATGTCTCCAAGCGTGTTACTCTCCCATGAATGTGAGGGCTAAAGTTTAAATTCAACGCATTCAGATTCTATTTGCTGCATTTAGTTCGTTTCTTAACCTTTGTTTACATGGTGACACCGTAACGTTTTAAATGCGAACATGGATCCGGGTATTACCCTGTTCGTTTCACAGACCGAGGAACTTTTTCTTTTCGGCTGAATCAAAACAACAGGAATCTTGATCTTTCCCATGCTTGAATGCCTAATTCTTCTATCTGCCTGACAAAACCTTTAACCGTGGTTCACGATCGGTAGGGCCGAAGGACAAGATCTAGAGCTTATTACTGTGAAAGGATTTCAAGGTTATACGTGACAGAAAATGTTCGATAAAATTAGTATTCCTCCTCGGGAAGGTCCTGCTGCTGTGAGTGACCGGATTCAACCTTTGAATATCTACATCCTTATTTTCGATATCTATTACACAGAACAGGCTTCAATCCTCGACGGCATCCGTTGCGATAATGACCTGCGATTTGAAACCACGTGCGAAGATCACACAGCGTATCACATTCCGGCAGGTGCATCACTTCCCATGTATGAAGCTGGAAAAAAAAATCATCCCCACAACGAAGCCTGCTATACGGAGCGTCGCCGCGGTGCATGTAACTTTATGTGACTCGACGGATTATGCGTAATGATGGTTAATCGCTCACCCGTTGCAGTCGAAGGCGGTGATAGCTCACTAACTCAGGTCAAACCACACAACGAGGATATGCGTTTTACCGTCCCCACGACCGACTACCAATATTGTAAAATAATAGGAGAAGTTGTTGGAAGGACGTTATCTGTTGTGTTGGACCGCCAGGACCGCTACTAAAAACCTCAATTCGACAATAACAGAAGAAGCCATGACATTCTAGTAGGGGAGACAGAAAGAAACGCTTGGAAAGGACATCCATTATAGCGTTTAATGGTGGTCGCAGCTCGGCATCATCATTATTTCCTATCAATGACAGTTGGAGCAAATTCGAATCCGATGGCTCGAGGAACTCGTCAAGTTTTTGACTCCCTGGGATTACGCACCAGTCGCAAAAAACTTCATGGTGCTCATGCGCATGATACCAACAAAGCGCCATCTGACAAACTGAAAGCGTGGACGACAAGTGCAGAGTTGTTCCTTATATGTAAGAGGCCGAAACGTGTTACGAGGTGCGGGGAGCCATTTTAGGGCACCCTCGGGAGTCAAAAGGCTATCGAGATGAGAGGTGGAATCCCAGTGAATCCCAGGGCAATCTGAGATCCCACCGTGGGTTGTGCCATGTGGAAGTAATTGTGCAGCGCTACGGCCAAGGCGCTTTCTATTACGCCAGACAGGATCTGGAAATTCTGTGTGATGTGATCTGGTCCACGTCTTCTTTACCCATTTGGTCTATCTATATCGAAACGACACGATCCATCTGTCGACTCGCGAATCCTCCTTTGACACAGATTTATCTACCAATTTGCCGATCTTCATCCCTCCACGACCCAATTCCAGTCCCCAGCATATAAAGCCCATGCTTTTCCAATGCAACCTCCACTCCAATTTTATTTCCACCTGCAGTCGAGGAGCTTTCTACCATGCCTTCGTCTCACGCTTCTCCATGTGTCCAGTTCCCATCCTCCTCCAAAAAAGCGCTCCAATCAGCTTCACGATTCTCGCTATCAACTCTTAGCCCAATGTCCTGGGCAGTCGCGTTCGGTATTCAAATCTGCCGTGGTCTACCCTTGACTATTCCTCACCATTACATTACTTTGCAGCGCGTTCTTCGATCCTTGCAGTTCTTGAAAACGCGATCACCGTTGGACACTTGACGATCTCCGATTCCCAAGGCTTGCACTATTATGGAAGGTATCAAAAGGGATGCAACGATGTCCGTCTAACTGTGATAAACGATAATTTCTGGTTTCGCATCCTCCTGTAGGTTTGACATTGCTTCCGCGATTTTTCCATTGCTTACTTGCATTCAAAAGTTCTGGCGACCTTGGATGTAAGGTTGTTTTCGCGATTTTCGGTATTCAAAGCCATTGAAAGCCATCACTGTCTCTAGTTAGCGAGGCTTACATGATTGGAGATATTGAAGTTTCCTCCCTCAAAGGGGCCATGGGCGTGAGTGAAATTTCTCCATTGCGTCGACTTTTCTCCAAACTTACTGTAAATCCTTAGATATGGCTGGAAAACCAAGCGGGCATGGAAGACACCCTTTCTTCAACGGTAGCAAAAGTGTCTTCTGCAATTTCAAGTCTATACAATAATTTCCTTGGTCAAACACATTCCCAAGCACGTCTGAACGCCATTGCGAGCTACGATCAATCCAATGAATTGTTCAAGGTATGCACACCCTTTTTTCTCAACGGTCGCTCTCGCTGGACAGTCAACCCTGCAGGCCTTCCTCAGCAAAGAGATGATGTATTCCTGTGCTCTGTGGAGTGAGGCAGAAGGTGGTGTGCGAGGCGATTTGGAGATCGGCCCCAGCCCTGGGGATCTGGAAGCTGCGCAGCTGCGAAAAATTCATCATGTCCTGCGGGCTGCTCGCGTTAAACCTGGCCACCGCATCCTCGAATTTGGAAGTGGCTGGGGTGGACTCGCCATTGAGGTAAAGTTTTGCTGTCGATGGTGCATCTAAATCGCAACTGACATGAGTTTATAGGCAGCCCGCTTCTATGGATGCGAGGTGGATACCTTGACACTATCAATAGAACAGAAAAGGCTCGCAGAAGAGCGTATCAAAGACACCGGCCTGGAAAGCCGCATCCGCGTCCATCTTCTCGATTATCGAGAAATCCCTGTCGAGTTCGAGAAAGCCTTCGATGCCTTTGTCAGCGTGGAAATGTTAGAGGTGCTTCCCTTTTCTTCTCTGACACCATACCATATCTGACAGGTGGTTCTGCAGCATGTGGGATCCAAACATTATAATCTTTACTTCAAACTCGTAGACTTCGCCCTCAAGACCAAGAATGCTACAGCAGTGGTCTCCGCCTCTACGTTCCCAGAGTCAAGATATTCTGGTTATCAGTAGGTATTAAGCTACATTCTTTGGACATTCACCCTGATCTATTTCGCCGTAGAGCTGAAGACTTCATGCGCAAATACATGTGGCCGAACTCATGTTTACCAAGCGCAACGGCTCTCATCACAGCGGCTCACACTGCGTCACAAGGTCGCTTCACTTTGGAAGGTGTTGAGAACCATGCTGCCCGTAAGCATTTATAACCGCCTACTCCGTTACCGTGTCTTAACCGACGTTCATTCAGATTACCCACGAACTCTGCGAGAATGGGGTCGAAGGCTAGAGGCAAACTTGACCCAAAATTTGATTTCCAAGGATTATCCAGCACTCAGAAACCGTTCCGACTATGAAGCTTTCAAACGCAAGTGGCAGTACCTCTTTGCATACGCTGGGGCCGGATTCTCGAAAGGATACATCACCTGCCACATGCTTACCTTCATTCGACCGGTCAGTGATTTCCTCTTGCCCCCCCTTTCTCATTTTCCTGACGAAACTATTCAGAATGATACACCTTGCCTACAGTCCGATTGATATCAAGACCCTTTCAGTAAGACCCCTAGAAACGATCACGAAACACTAGATTCAAAAGGGGGACGATACCCTCACCCACGCACTGCTGTATCATTAACATTGACCTGTCTTACCCTGAGCTCTGAATTAGAAGAGTTTAGTTCACACGGAAGGACCTACCTACGACACATGTATCATATTATTACTGTTTTGCCATGTCTGTTTTTTTTTCCAAGCGGAAGTGCTGCGACCTCGAAATTAAGGGTGTGTATTTGATAATTGGCACACAGTGCAACGCCTTAGAAGGTAAAAAAAGTGCAATATTATTTGATATGACCGGCGAAAGTTTGGACACATAAGTGCAGAA
>Ga0307517_10014166_pt1 | contig 10744 bp, 5 predicted proteins | sample 23_EM_MG_FD_194515 | JGI IMG/M metagenome (GOLD analysis project Ga0307517, IMG submission 194515) | Populus trichocarpa ectomycorrhiza microbial communities from riparian zone in the Pacific Northwest, United States - 23_EM | ecosystem: Host-associated > Plants > Roots > Unclassified | place...
AATAATCTCTTTAATTAGACATTAATAGGAGGGTGAACCTATTTAATGATTAAAGCATTTGTAAAATATCACAAACCATTGCCGGCATTGAGTATTAGTGTATATTAGTTTACAGAATTAACCGGCTCGAATCAAAAGAAAATTGAACATAAAAAAATATTCAAGCCATATAAATTTATTTGGCATTGTTTTTAAACATAGTTTAATAGGTCAATCTTAAAATCTCTCATCCTGATAACTCATATCCAAATTTAAATTTAAAATTAAACCGTGTGAGAGTTACATCAACATGACTCAGTCAACCTGACGAGTCTAAAGACAATCTGGATTATCGGTAAAAAATATAATTTAATTTTATATAAAAAAATAAAGATGATTTTTTTTTAATATTGAGACATCGATATATTGAGTCAACACGAACTTTACACGAACTCGTCAAATTTGCAATCCGGATGATAGACTCTAGTGGGTTTAAGAACTTTATTTTTTAAAAATTATTTTTTTAATTACATGATAACAAAGATAAACGCTCGCAAAATTAAACACAAACTAATTGTTGGGATGTTTATTTAATTAAGAATGTGATAACCTCATAGAAAATAAACTAAAATAATTTATCAAGATAAATTAAAAATCAAGCAAATATTGAAGAATAAAATTGAAAAAACAAACATAAAAAAAATAAAAAAAGGAAAAAAGCAAAAAAAAACAAAAACCCCTCCTTCACTGGTCATATGGATAAGGGAGAGTTAACACCGGTAATTAAATATATACATTACTTCCTAAAAGAATCAAACCTATACCTCCTCTCTTTTTTGCTTTTTTACTAACATGAACTTGATTTTTTTACTCTTGATCATTAATATATTTAGGGATAAAATATTTTTTTTAGTTATTATTATTATTTTCTATTTAGTTTAGAAAAATATTTTCTTTTATGGTGATTTAATTTTTTTCTTATTTAGTTTAGAAAATCAAGTACTGACATTGATAATTTTATTTTTCTTAGTTTGTTTAGGATTTTTATTATTTTTTTCTTTATTTTTAGGTTTTCTTTATTATTATTTTTATTTAAGGAGTTGTAAATCTCTTAAAGAGACAAATCATAATATATATTTTTTCATAAATAAAACTATGAATTAAGGTTCTTAAGTTTTATTCTATTTTGACCATTAATTTGTTTTCTCTTGCTATTATATTATTGTTTGTGCTTTCATCTGCATCAATTGGTATCAAATTCCAACAATCTCAGGTTATTGTTACAATTTCATTTTTTTTTTGTTATGTGTCGCAAAAAAACCATGGTCGGAAGAGGTCGTGACGCTGGGCGTGTTCAGACAAGAGGAACGAGGAAGTTCCCCCACGAGAGAGAAACATCCAGGAGCTCATGATAGAGGACATACAAATGCAGATTGAGGAGCTTACTCGGTGGTTGGCCAAAAGGCCCCAACGAGAGGAAGAAAAAACTTACCAAGGATCTCTTGCCAATATAGAAAAACTCAATCTAGAGGCAGATATTGCATAGGAGGAAACATCTCAATAGGAAAAAACAACATGGAGATTTCAGTTTTAAAATTAAACTTACTGATTTTACAGGAACTTTACAAGCATATGAGTTCATCTTTTGGTTGAACGAAGTTTCACAAATCTTTTAGTATAAGGAGGTTTTAGAACAAATAAGGGTGGAAATAATTGTGATCAGATTGAAGGGCTAGACTTTTTCTTGGTGAAAACAATTAAAGAGGTCACTTGTGAAGCAAGGAAAGTCGAGAATAAGTTATTAAAATAAGATGAAGATGAAGGAGCACTTCCTTCCTTTTAGCTATGCACAAACCTATACTAACGACTCCATACATTGAGACAAAGAGGTAATATATCGACGATTATACTAATGAGTTCTATCAATTAGTGTCTAGAGTGACTTGGTAGAAATAAAAGAACAATAATTGGTGGCAAGATATCTAAGTGGTTTACGGTGGTGCATCCAGGATGTGTTGTCTTTGCAATTTTTTAGACATTTTCGGAGGCATGTTAAAGGGTTTTGACAGTTGAGAAACAACAAGCTGCTAGGGTAATTAGTAGAAGTTTCTAAACTAATCTATACATAAGAAGAGAACCCAACAATAATCAAAGTTCAACCACTCCCAAGTCAGACCTACTTAACAAACTCAACAAATAACATGTCAGAGTATAGGTTAGGAATCTAGTTTAACTTTTCAAATTTGTTGTTACGAAAATGGCAAATTGGGGCATTGGGCTAACGAGTGTAGCAAACTAGAAAGTTATCTGGGTAAGAATTTGTTGATAAAGGATCATGCAAATGATGTGGTTGATCATATTTATAATGACTCGATTAGCAATGGAAAGATTCTGTGTAGAGATTGTGGTGCCAACCTAGTCATTCGAAAGAATCTGCTAACTTCCAAGGATGATTAAAAAATAAAATAAAATTGGAGGCGCATTGACATCTTGTACTCAACGTGCACCATAAAAGATAAGGTTTGCAACTTAATAATAGACAATGGCAATTGCAAGAATGTGGTGTCCGTGAAGGCAATAAAGAAGATCCAATTAAAAACCGAGAGCCACCCTAAGCCCTACAAGATGACTTTGCTAAATAATAACACTAAGTTAATTGTGGGTAGACTCTGTCTCGTTTTATTTTCTATAGGCAAGATGCCTATAAATATGTGTCATCTACTATTAGACAGGCCATAACAATATAATAAGAAAGTGTACACAACAAACAATATAATACATATACCTTTAGTATAAAAGGGAAGCGTATAATATTGATGCCCAGGAGAGATAAGGTGGTTGTTGAAAACAATGGTAAAAATATGTTGTTTTTATCTAGAATTATGGAGAAGGAATCAAAGGAGAAGAAATAAAAGAAAAGGAATTAAGAGAAGGTGTAAAGTCCGGATAATATGGAGACTAGATGATTTTTAGGAAAACAATATTTTTTCTATGTAGTTTAGAAAAAAATTTTCTTTTCTGGTCATTTTATTTTTTTCTATTTAGGGTAGGAAATCAAGTATTGAGATTGATATTTTTTTTTCTAGTTTGTTTAGGATTTTCTTTACTTTTTTTTTTTTAAGTTTTTTAGTTTGTTTATGTTGCTTTTTAAGCTTATTTAAGGAGTTGCAAACCTCTTAAAGAAACAAACTATAATACAATTTTTTTCTCTGGCAATAAAACTTTGAATCGTCCTATTGCTTGTAGTTTATCTTGTTTTGGCCATTAATATGTTTTTCCTTGTCATTGTTCTATTGCTTGTGTTCCACCTGCGTCATTTTTTTCTTTTCTCGTGGATATATATGGAACTTTGATTGGATGTCTTTTTATAGAGTGTGAGAAGCTAGCGATAACGGTTGAGAAGGGATTTGATGTTAGCAAGAATTCAAATTCCTAGCTATTTATGTGGGTCTTTGATGAAGCTGATAACAGACAAGAAATAGAAAGAAGGAACAAAATCACAGCATCTGAAGGATCAGGATTGACAGAAGAGAGGAGCCTGGCTCAACTCAACCTGCAGGTTCATCAGAGATAGCAATGGCAAAATATATAAAAACTTAAAAAAAATGACAATCAAAAGGGCATCTCAAACTACTAAACATAACTTAAATGTAATACTAATAGAAATTCCCAAGCTAGCTATAATTAGGCGTATAGGAATCGATGACAGAACACAGTCAGTCCAACCTTCAGAATATCAATGGTTTCCCACTGCATTAGTCTCTTGGATTCAGGCTTGTTCCACCACGAGCAACCCATTCATGATCCTAGTCCAACATACATGAAAACGTTACTGAACAGAAACTTCATTTTTATGATGCAAAAATCGCATTTATTTAACTCAAACCAGATCCGAAGTACATCAAGATAGACAACATACATTACATCCCTGTACAAATCAGCTTACTTTTTTCACAAGTAGCTCTCATAACTTGGCAACAAGTAGCCTTAATTTTGAAATTCTAGTTAGTTACCTGCAATAATGCAATTTTCACTAAATAACCTAGGAAACAGACATGCAAAGAATCTGAACTTCAACGTTTGAAGTGTCATCATCCAGGTCCAAGCCTTTGAGGTTTCATGGAATCCATGAATAACTGGAGGAATTAAGTGTACCGACTGGGCTCTGTAGCAAGAAAATAGTTTGTGAAAAGTTAGATTAGATTAACGAGACTGAATTTGATTCATTAAGAAATAATGGAAAAAAATCAACGATCTTATGGGGTGGTTGTGGCTTGCGTTTAATTTCTACATTTTTTCAATACTCAAGCTTGAGTTCTACCCAGACCTTCTTCTTAGGCAGAAGTTTGTCGCCATCAACTAGCTCCAAGAAAAGAGCTAGCTAGGGAATATTTCCCTTTCCCTTCTTTATGTCCTTCGGTATAAACTCTTAATTTCCTGAAACAATAAGAATATGAGAAGAGAGACAAACTTAACAACGAAGACGAAAGGGATATGTTGTAATATAAAGAAACATGCGACTCTAATTAGTAGTTGGGCTGGAACAATTTCAACTCCTCTCTCCAGCAGTAAACTCTTGAGAATTATAAAAGTTCTGATCCAATTTAGAGTAAGTTTTTAATCTTCCATGTTAAAAACCATGAGCAGGTTGCTTAACCATGGAAAATAATTCCCTCCCCCCTCCACACAAACTGTTTCAAGTAATTATTCATGATTCACTCCAAAATAAAGCACAGAAACAAAGGTAATGGACGTAGCAAGCTACCTTGGACAGCTAAGTACTTGTTATTTATCTTATCATGGACGAACAATTTCAAGTCCACATTGATTTGACCGCGATGAGGAAGAGGGTTGTCGTTCGCCAGCTCCAAGTAAAGGGAAATATACCCTTTCCATTTCCTTTCTTGTTTCTCTCTAGGTGGACTTATTCGAGTTGATTGGAAGTTATTTTTATGAGTTTGGCATGCAGAAGAGACTTCGTGAATTAATCGCTAAAATGTAAGAAATTCTGCATTTTATGTTTTGGATCTAGCTTTTTGTGACAGGTTTTTGCTAAGTTGGAGTTCCCGAATGAGAATGTGAGCTTAATATAAGTTGAAGTACACATGTCAAGCTTTCCAGGAAGGTATTATGAGAAAAATCCCGATCTCATTTGGACCTCAAATCAGACGTGCAATCTCGGACCAGAATCCTTCTCGCAGCAGGATTCTCTGCTTCCACACTAGATATTCAAACGAGAATATCTTGAGCTTTTTATATCGAAATCAGGAGATTCAAAAACCCGAATTCATATACACATATAGGACTACAATTTTCATGGGGACTCAAAGTTAGATAAAATCTTTTTGAAGGACAGAATCTGAACGCAATCTGGTTGATCGAAATGAGTCTCCTGATCTGATTCGAAAATTGACAATGTCGAGCACCCCAATACGACTGAGAGTCTGATATAAGAACAGTGGGCCTTAGGACCCAATAAAGGTGCAAATCAATCCTTTAACATGTCATGAATGAAATAATATAGCTGGGATGGTTGGATATCGCAAGAAACCAAGTCAGAATCAAAGTCTAAATTGCAACAGAGTTGGTATTACAACAGAATTGTGACCGCAGCAGAATCGATTTTCAATACAAATTCTGAGAGATTTATCCAACCTTAAAGACCAGATAAAGAAGAAACAAATTTAGCATCATGAAGAATCCTAATTAGCCTAAGAATCCTGAAGATTTCGGCAGCAAAGGGGGAGGATAAAGAGAGTAGAACACAACAGAAATAGGGTTCGAAAAACATTAATTTCTTTTCTACTTTTGTCAATTTTCTAGCAACCATGAACTAAACTCCTGAATTCAGTTCAAGAGGGATACACACCATCTCCATTAGCACGTTGTGAGAAGTAACGATATCATTGTAATTCTTTCAGATTCAAGTATTTATTTTTCCTTGTTCAGAATTATGTTATTGATTATTATTCAAGCTTATTGAATTGTTTTGAGATGACATGTATGCTTTCTAGTTTCTTTCAATCCATTATTGTTGTTAGGGACTAGAGTAAGAAGCAAGATAATTAATTTGATTGCTGCAACTCTCATCTTGATTTATTAGAAAAGAATAAACTAAGTTAAAATTGTCAAGCTTTTAAACGTTTGTTTAGAATAAATGCACAGATTTTATTCCTAAGACTACTACCGAGTGAATGAAAATTGCTTTCAATTTTACATTCACTTGATGGTAAGAAATTTATTAGAGAGCTTTTTATAATTAATGCATTCGTAATCTCATCGATTTCCCTTAGCTTTAAGGGATATCGAATTTATTTGCTTGACGTGAAATAATATTTATTTTACTTTAATGATCAACAGATTTATAGGAATGGATGTGTGGATCCTTAAATTGATTTATTGACATATCAATTTATTATTTTTAGAATTATTATTTCTTGAATTTTTCATTCAAATCCCCCATTCTTTCTCATTTCAGTCTATTATAGGAAGATTAAACAAAATCTCTCTCGGGTTTGACCTGGTTTTCATGATCATACTATAAATTTATTTTGTTTGTGATAGTTAAGTCAGAATTATATTTTGGTGGTTTCGATCAAAACTCTATCTTCGGGCACAAAACAAAAAAGGAAAAAAAATTGCTTTATCACTTGATGACGAGCCTCCTTTTCTTTTTCCTCCTTGGGAATGGCTTATTCAAAGGAAAGTGAGTGAGAATCCGACCAAACTACTTTTTTCATGACCAGCACCGAAAACTTCATATTCATACTAATTAAGCACCAGCGACATCAACAACAATAATATTAAAAATAATTTTTTAATATATCCAAAGTCTTTGCAAATGTTTAGAAATTAAGTTTTTTTGAGAAAAATAATAATGATAATTGCGCTGAAAATCAGTTCAAGCTTTTAATACATGAGCTCAAGACTCTGAAACAATAATAATAATAATAAAAATCTAATCCTAAGATGCAACAGTTACTCGGAAGCACTTTTAAATAGTTCAAGCTTAAAAAAAAATTCCTATTTGGTTTCATTCGAAAGATTTTCTAGATGAGATAAATCACAATTTTGGTATATACATCTATATCTCACCAGATTTTTTATTTGAGTTCTGCAACTTTAAATTAAAAAACATCAATCAAATAGCATTTGTTTATATTAAAAATTGATCATAATAGCGTTGCCACGTCAAATAAACAACAGATTATACTAAGAACAAATACACTTTTTAATTTTAAATAAGAGCACAACACAAAGTTTTTGAATAATAAATTTGGTGCGGGACACTAGAATAATTATTTCTTTCCACTCCTCTTCTTGGGGTTGAACCTCTTGCCCCAAAGAGGTTTAGCATCGACCCAGAATTTGGCTTCAGTTTTTCCATTCAAGATCATGGCTGGTATATAAGACGCAGTGAAGACCACTTTCCCGAACAGCGGTGGTGCACCTTGATCCTTCGGCTCAGGCCAATGCACGTACACCCTTTCCACACATGACCCGTAATTCCTGCTCAAGTTATAAGAACACAATTTCCAATCGTCAATTATTTAATTTACTTTATTAATAATTAAGACTGTACTAGTGATGATTTTCCTAAAAAATTTTATAGGGGCTATAAATTAGAAAGGTAAACAATCACATGATTCCTAGCATAACTAACAAACACAAAGAAATTAACCAAAAATTATGTATATATAATGGAAAATGATTTGTATAACTAATAAAAAGATAATTAACTAAAAAGTAATGCGTAGAGACAATTGATAATAGACAAAAAAATGCTTAAAATTACCACCTATTTCATTGTCTCCATTCATTACCTTTTCGTTATTTATATTCGTGTGATATAGCATTACTCGAATAAAGTTATACCATGCTAATTGTTGGATATTTAAGCTAAAATTATAATTTCTAATATTGTATCAATAAATAATAATAAATATATAATGTACTGAATCCCTCGAGTAAAAATTTAAACTCAACACGCCCAATTCAACCATGTCTTTCAAATATTATCCAGTTTGGTGATTGAACTAATTAAATTCATGGCCATAAAAAGAAATTTTACCAAATCTAACTTTTAAAAAAAAAATTCATTCATTGAATAAATAAATTGAATCCTATTAGTGGTTTTAATTCAGTATTTATGATTTTTAAGAAATGATTAGTACTAAAATTTTGGGCACCTAACTTTTTTAAAAAAAATTCATTCATTGAATAAATAAATTGAATCCTATTAGTGGTTTTAATTCAGTATTTATGATTTTTAAGAAATGATTAGTACTAAAATTTTGGGCACTACAATTTGTTATCATTAAATAGACTATGTAGCAACTAAATTAATTGCCTGATCTATTTTTTTGTAACAAAATCCTCTGATTAATATACTTACACTGTGAAAAACCTGGAGATTTGACTTTCAGTGAGAGGGTATCCATTTGAGAACGTCAAGAACAAACATCTATTTTCCTCGGCTGCTCTCTCTGTCACAGGATTCCACTCTTTGGCTGAAGGGTTCAGCTTGGAACCAACATACGGTGCAATTGGTTTTGCTCTGCTGCCATCTTTCTCGGAACCCAATTTCTTAACTTTTTGCAGGGGACTAAAATTCCCCTCGGTTATTTGGTTTCCCATCCTTTCTAAAATATCCTTCAAGACCACACAACAGACTCCATTATAGATCTCTGTGATACCCTTTAAGGCCTTTTCTTTATCAGCAAGGATGACATTGAGAGACAAGAAATGTTCGGCTAACTTTGGAGTGAAACGCATCAAATCTGGTGATATGGGATTTTTTGATAGTTGTTTCAGAAATGACAGAATATCCTCAGCTTCTTTGGCTAGTAGAGTCAAGAATTTATCATCATGAAGTAAGATCTTTCTCATAATTTCTTGAAACCCTTGTGTCTCTAGCCAAATCCAAAATGCCATCACCTTCATTGCCACTCCAATTTCAATTCCAAAATGAATCATCCGAACGAACAGTACTGACCTTTTACTAGACTCGTCTGATGATGATGATGAAGCCATGTGGTTAGAGAGGGAAACTGTGTTTCCTGTGTAGGAATATAGAAGATACAGAGTAACCCTGTGGTTTCTGTGTTCTGTGTACAGATAAGAAACTGTGTCTGTGTGTTGATGAAAGAAATGAAGAGGGGTTATGGGGGTTTATATAATACAGGGAAGGTTTTGATTTTTGAAGGTTTGCGATGGTCCACAATGGCTTTACAAGGAAATTGAAATCCCTTATCTGAAAAGGGAACGGGCCGGTGTGTTTCATCAGGAAAGTTTCCAGCTTTGAAAATAAGATGATGTTCTGCGAATGGCTGTGTCTAGTTATGCAAACCTCCACACAAACTAATTGAAGGAAAAGGAGTTGTTCCATGCAAAATTAATTCTTGATGTTATTAAGATTCAAACCTCGGATATCAAATTAATTAAGTTTCCACGAAAATGCTGAAATGAAAGGAAAGTTATCAAGAGAAAATTGGCAGTTTTAGTTTTTTTGATTTTTTATGCACTGATTTGGATTCAATTTCATTTTGCAATGTTCGAGCGAAACTATGGTAAAAATATATGTAATCCAACTTGAGTCGATTCAATTATATTCCAATTCTAATATATATATATATACACTGTGATTATGTGTGGAATGCATTGAGAGATAGCTTTGCACCGAAATTATGTTAAAAATTTATCTAATACAACTCCAGTCAATTCAATTATGTTCCAATTATAACAAACACTACCAGAAAATCGATAAATACAAACGGAAATACCGAGGGAATTACCATGGAAAAAAAAATTAAAACAAAGCAAAAAAAAAAATGATGACGTGCCATTTTTACCGACGGAATAAATTCCGTTCGTAAAATCCGTCGGTAAATTCATTGGTAAATTGTGAACACTGTTCATCATGTCAATTACAAAGAGAATCATCGACGGAATTTTCCGTCGGTATTTTCCAGAGAGCTCCATAACTGTTCATTTTCCAATTGCACTATTAATTGTTGTTCTTTACAGACAAAATCACCGACGGATTGAAAAGTCGTCGGTGTTATTTGGCAGTTTTATGAAAAAATTCAATTAATTTAAAATTTTTATTTAAATATTACAAACGGAATCACCGACGGATTGAAAAATCGTCGGTAATTGTTGGCGGTTTCTGAAAAAAATTTACAAAATTGAAAATTTAAATTAAATATTACCGATGGAATTACCGACGGAATACTTAAAAAATATTAATATTCAATTATCCATCAGTAAATCCGTCGCTAACGCGCCCCAATAAAAAGCCCGAATCCCCTTATTTCACAAGAGACAGACTCATTTCTTATTATTCTTCTTCTTCACTATATGTAAAAAACATCAATATTTATTTCTTTCTCTTCTTTTCTCTCCTCATCTCCTTCTCTTTTCCTCCATGCTCGGGTATGTCTTCTTCTTCTTTGTTCTTTTATCCTCTTAGTTTTGTTTTAATTAATATGCTTTATGAATTTTTTTTCTCTCCTTAGCTTCACTTGCAACTACATTAAGGTAAGATTTTTATTTTTTCTTCTTTTTTCATGATTTTTTTCACTGTATTTGTTTTTTATTTTATTTTTAATTGTTTTGTTCTTAATAATTGTATAAATGTTGTTGTGAGATTTTTTTTTGCATATGAGATCAATTTTTAATTGAATTTATTTTTTCATTTTATTTATTTGTCGCAAATTTGTTTGAGTTGATTTTTTTATTATTTTTTCCAAGCATTTTGAGTATA
>Ga0307517_10014167_pt1 | contig 10744 bp, 10 predicted proteins | sample 23_EM_MG_FD_194515 | JGI IMG/M metagenome (GOLD analysis project Ga0307517, IMG submission 194515) | Populus trichocarpa ectomycorrhiza microbial communities from riparian zone in the Pacific Northwest, United States - 23_EM | ecosystem: Host-associated > Plants > Roots > Unclassified | place...
ACCCTCTTTTTTTTTTTTTTTTTTTTTTTTTTTGAGTACCAGTGGCTGATGATTTTGAAATTGAATCATAGGCGACGACCCCCATCTGCATGTCCACTTCCAATCTCAATGCGAACCTGAAGAAAGGAGTGAGAGTTAGAGGAGGCAATGACTATGCCCTTCCGGCTCTACCACCGTCAGCATCTCTTGCAGGGGCGTTAACGTCGGCATCAACAACGTCAACCGCAATGTCGCCATCATGAACAAAAGTTGCTCACTTCTCTCTCCGCAGACCTCCTCATCTCACCTCTGCGCTTTCCTTACTGTTACCTTCGTCTTCACCTCACCCTCTGTCTCAGACTGATGCCTCACCGTTAACTTTGTCAATTTCTTGTTGCTGTGTGGATTTCACAGATTCCTCATCATATTTCTCGACGAGGGCAGCCGCAGCGCCTTCAGCGGTACCCACACCATCGCTAATGCCAATCCCAGCCCACGAATCCCATAGAAAAGGATTAGATTGTGGGCGCCGAGTGCTTGACGAACGTGGCTTCCAACAACTTGCAGACCATCAGGGGGTGAAGATAAGAACATCGAGATGGCACCGCCGGTACCAGAATCAGAACCCCCACCCTCAATGTCCAGTGGCAGCTACAGTCTTACCAACTTATTCTTTCTTATCGTCGATCAGTGGGGCCACAGCTACCATCGTTAATGGCTACCACCGCCCTCCGCCTATGCCAGTGTGGAGCACAAGGTCACTGCTTCGACATTATAGCCTTGTCCACCTCCTACCTTGTTCTTGTCGCGTTCGCACTGTCCGCCTTCAACGCCAACCCTGCATACTCTGGCTTCAGCTGCCACATTTGCCATAGAGTCGAGAGAGACGAAGGTCCCAGTTTCGCCCCTCCTCTCAGGTAGGTGTTGTCTAAATTTTCGCCTTAACCATCCGTACCACCCTCATACGCATCAGCCTCTACCAGCCGCATCTACCTGCTACCGCTGCTGGTGGTGGCTTTCGTCATCATTGTGGGATGGATCTGGATTTGGTTTAGTGCACGGAACCGGCGATGCAGGGAATTTAATGGGGCTGACTGATTGGGAACGGGGGGGTGGAACCGGAAGTGTGGTGTGTAGTTGGATCAGGGATTTGTAGGATTCGGGTGTAGGGATGTGCCGTGGGTATCTGTTATTATCCCCGTTCCTTTCTTTAACGAAAGGATGAAATCTCGCTATTAAGTTGGACTAGGGATCCACCTAGTCATTCACACAAAGCTATTGGCGGCGAAAAGATGTAAAATTTGGTAATGTCTAGTACATTCGATGTGTATTGATACCTAAAATGCGCTCCCTCGATGACTTGAAATTAGACACAGTACCCGCTGTGTGCATAGAACGTACCGCTTAGAGTATGCGACGTGTCCAATCTTTGGATTCTGTTGACTCGAGCGTGCGGCGCTTAGGTATTTCTGTGACCATGGAATAATGACAAGCACCAAAACCTTTCTAGGCGCTTCCTCAAATGTTCAAGAGAAATATTGAACGTACTTACGTGTGGTGAGTTCCAGAGAATAGAAAGAGGTAAATTTAATGTCCCAACGTTTACTTATTTCATAAAGGCAAGAAAGATGTGGAAAGTATCAATTTACTATCGAGTGGATGTGCATTGGAATGGAGAGTGTAGAAAGGACGAAGGAAGATAGCGAAAGGGTCCATGAGATCGCCACGAGGGTAAGGAAATATAAAGACAATGAAAATCGAATGAAATACGTGGAAAAGGAATGGTGAAGTTTCATGATAGAGATTGATACCGATCCATTACAAGGTGGTTCCCAGCGTAAGTACCGCAAACTAAGTGCTATAATGGTAGATGGGGATTATTGGGGCCTGCAACATAGGTATGGGGTGAGTACCACAAACCAATAAGTAATCGCATGGATCAGGGTTGGCTCACTGTTTTGCCTCCATAAGCAGTTTCAGAACAGTGGGATTTGATACACCCTCCACTGTGACTGCATTCACCTCCGCTCCATTCTCTAGCAGCACCTTCACGATCGCTTCGTGAGCAAAATATGATGCTGCCTGCAGTGAGTTCCCAAAGGGTCCTCCCTGTGCATTCACACCTGCCCCCTTCTCGAGGAGTACCTTCACGATCGCCTCATGACCTTCACATGACGCTGCCTGGAGTGCGTTCCCGTAGTATCCTCCCTGTGCATTCACCTTCGCCCCCTTCTCGAGGAGTACCTTCACGATCACCTCGTGACCTTTACATGACGCTGCCTGGAGTGCGTTTCCGTAGTATCCTCCCTGTGCATTCACCTTCGCCCCCTTCTCAAGGAGTACCTTCACGATCACCTCGTGACCTACATATGATGCTGCCTGCAGTGCGTTCCTAAAATCTCCTCCCTGTGCATTCACCTCCGCCCCCTTCTCGAGGAGCACCTTCACGATTGCCTCATGACCCCTATATGATGCTGCCTGCAGTGCGTTCCCAAAATCTCCTCCCTGTGCATTCACCTCTGCCCCCTTCTCGAGGAGCACCTTCACGATTGCCTCATGACATCCATATGATGCTGCGTGCAATGCATTCCCAAATATCCCTCCCTGTGCATTCACCTCCGCCCCCTCCTCGAGGAGCACCTCCACAATCGCCTCGTGACCTTTGGATGATGCTGCCTGCAGGGCATTCCCAAAGTGTCCTCCCTGTGCATTCACCTCCGCCCCCTTCTCGAGCAGCACCTTCACGATCGCCTCGTGACCTTGGTGTGATGCTGCCTGCAGCGCGTTCCAATTGTATTCTCTTCCCTGTGCATTCACTTCCGCGCCGTTCTCAAGCAGCACCTTCACGATCGCCTCGTGACCTTGGTGTGATGCTGCCTGCAGCGCGTTCCAATTGTATTCTCCTCCCTGTGCATTCACTTCCGCGCCGTTCTCAAGCAGCAGCTTCATGATCACCTCATGACCTTTAAACGACACTGCCTGCAGTGCATTCCCAAACATTCCCCCCAGTGCATTCACCTCCGCCCCCTGCTCTAGTAGGTCAAATGCCACTTGTTCCATTCCAGCCAACGCAGCATAATAAAGAGGGGAATAAACTTTGGCCTTGTCCATCGAGAGATCACTCGTGTGAAAGGCATCAATATTCCATAACCGAATCCAATTTGTTAAGGGAGCAGCCTCTGATATGAAAAGTTGCAAGATCAACTTCCGGACACCAGAGTCCATCCCCCCAGATTTTGCATGGTCGATCCAATGCTCAGCTGCATACCAAGCAAGGGGCGAGGAGTCAAGTATAGCATCTGTAAGGGGCTCAAATGACTGGAACTGTAGAAGGTAGGCGACTGAGATCTCCGAGATCCTTGAATGAGAGGATTTCTCGCTGATCCTGAATTTTTTCTCAATGCGGTCAGAGAGGAGATACTCTTTGACCGAAAAATGAGAGAGTTTAATGGTACCTGTCATCACTGTCAGGAAAGATTTAAATGTAGGATTAAGCCGACAACACTTACCTTCTGATTCGTTAACGAGACTTGAACACCTGGCTAGCACATCCCGAGGATCGGTATAGCGTTTTGTTGGGGTAAAAATTGGACCATCATCCAAGTCAAAGTCCACTGTGACAGCTTCAGCAACTTCTTCGATTGCCATCGGACGCCTGGAAAACGCCAACCATTGCAGGAACGTCAGGGTATCGGCATGATATTTCCCATCAATCGCCTTCAAAATTCGCTTATAGATGTCGTCCAGACCTTCTGGAAGGTTCTTTAATTGATGCATTACTTGATATTCGCTCGAACATTTTGCCAGTTCAGCGAGCTGTAGTGCGACCCATCGAAACCTAAGGATGGGATTAATTACATTTGAATAGATGGTAGGGATAAACGTACGATCCATCCGCGCCCTCTTTCAATCCAGATTCTATTTGCTTTCGAATACCCTCACTGAACTGCTTGAATTTCGATTTCATCTGAAGTTCCAGATAGTTCGAAATGTCTCGGTTTGCATCCACCTTTCCAATATCAATAGAGTCTGGACCAAACGTCCTGAAGACCGTTTCAATATCTCTCTCCGGCCGACTGGTGACCAAGATGTGAAGGTTTCCCGCTGGACGATCTGTATCCGAGAGGACTGTATTAACCCAAATTAAGGTCTTTTCACGGTCGGTACACTCATCGAGAGCATCAATGACGATATATGCACCCGAGAATCCATCTAGAATATCTCGCAGAGTGTTCTGAAGTTGATGAACCGACGGCTGGTGATGGTCTCCACAGCGTTTATATAGATCCGCTAATTCAGTGGGTATACCACCGCGCTGGTGAGAGAACTGTGAAATGAGAGACCGGATGAGCTTGTCATGAAGTTGTAGTTCGCTCTGTGAATCCCTTCCATCGAAGAAGAAATAGGCGATTCCGAATGGCGCATTTTCCTGGGAGAGTTTGTCGATAATTGAAGAGCTGGGAAGAAGGCTCATTCATTTTCCTAATGTGCCACCCATAAAGACGAGACTCACCATAGAATGCTTTTACCACTTCCCACTAGCATGGGATTTGTTATCGCTCGAATTCAAATAGATTGCTGAGGAGCTTACCTTTTCCCTTAACCCAAAGAAATCCAGGATTTTCTCGCCACTTGACGAATCGATCGCCTTCGAGAAACCAGGTGCAGGTGTCAATTTGACGTTTGTAGTCTGCTTCATTGAGACTCTTGGAGCTGTCGGGCGGGGATAACCACCTGCGAATCTTGTCCGCTGGGATAATTGAACAATTATCGAAGAGAAAAGGAACTCGAATGTACCTAACTGGTCATCCATGATTGTCTCTAATCTCCGTCCTATGTTCGCCAAGATTGATTCAGAGACGTCATGGTCATGGAAGTAAAAATGTACCATTTTGATGCAGGCCAGCCTTGATCTCCTTTACTTGAGTGTTCGTATCGATATGGACTCTACTATAAAAGTCGTCCTTCAGCGCGGCGCACTTTTTGCGGCATACATCAATGCGCGATTTCAGATCACCGGGTATCTGGATCTTGACGGTTCGCGCTACAAATAAACCATTGTTAGACTTGATAAAGACTTGGAGAAGTAGGATGGAATCACCTGCCCAAGGCAATTTCGTATATTCGTGGATGAGCGACGCAACCTGTAGCGATTGACGGCTGATCGCTTCGATGACATCGGATGTGTTTGGAATCACCGGTAGGTCGGGAATCGCATTTGCGGCACCTACCATTTCGCGCAAGGTGCTGGCTAGTTCTCGGATGGATTCATCCTGGATATCTGTCTCTTGTACCGCCTGTTTGAGTATTCGCATCAGTTAACTTGACATTTCGTTGCACAATTCACCTGGTAAAGACTGGAAACAATGGTCCACGATACATCGAGTATCGGGTGTGCCTGATCACCTCGATCAGCCGATTTAACATCAAGGCCAACAGGCATCAAGTGTCGTACCTTAGTGAGTTTGTCCATAATAGTCTTCGTCAACTCCAACACTTGTCCGAGGGTCGAAACGGTGCTTGTCACAGCGTTGCTTGATAGGCGAGATATATCGGCATCAACTTTTTCCATGAATCCTTTAATATCGTCAACTGATCCGGAAATCCGAGACAGAACTATCTTCATTTTGGCAGGGATGGAGATGCCCTTCTTATTCATCAGATCAAAATTTGCGTCTAGTTAAATTGGCCTCAACATGAATGCGTGCATATAGGAAACATTGGACTCACTATTCTCGAGCAAATCTACGACTTTCCCTTCGTATTGTCCCACAAAACCATTGAGCAGATCGATGTTGGTCCCAAATCCACGGTAGAGCACAACCTTCATCATTGACGACGGCTCGAACCAGCTGATTCCAAGAGGTGAATTAGCAACCGAGAGGTTAATCACAAGACTAAGACCCACATTTTATTGTCTGCATTCCATTCCCATTTGAGCACTGACGAGCAAGGCTCGGGGTGTGTCGATTTTGTAACCTCCTTGTCGGCCACATAAAGTCGTACAGAATAGTGTGACCGTGCTCTCCGTTTTCCATTCTCAACGTCGCCTTCAACCTTGACATCTAAGATAACGATCAGTGGAAAACAAGGTCATTATAGTTATCGTGTTCTTACTTTCTAGGATCGCACTAAGTAGCAATGGTTTATCGGTCGCCATATCGAGAGGAAAGGGAACTATGAGCGTAAGTAGAGCTCGAATCTGGCATATACTGCCTCGTGATACAGGCACACGTCAAGGATCGGAAACAACCAGGAGAGATAAGCCTATTGGACGGAGGCATTTATTTTGAGATAATGTAGCACTGAGTTCCTTTAGCTGTGACTTTTTTCCCTTAAAATATCATTTCTTCCCATGTTTATTTTACGGTCGTAGCAAAAGATATAGACCTAACCTTCGGGCTGTATCACACAGGCTAGGTTTGAAGTGGTTTCGGAGACTGACGTGCCCCTGATGCCATCAATCAGCAATGTTGTTCTAGGTCTCGTGATCCTCTCCTCTCGTCCAAACTGACATGTATCTCCTGACGAACGCAATTACCTTGGTGCCTTTTTTTCTTGGATGGTTTCATCGTCTCATTAGAGGAGCCGTTATTTATTTCTTGTCCAGGTGCGTAGTAACTCGTGCTTTGTGGGGACGGTGTTATATTCTCCTTTCTTAGACTCTACAATGATGGCCCTTTCGATCTTGGGGATTCCAGAGCCGTCGCCCCACACAGGTGTATATAGGAGAGGACGGGTACGCCAAATCGACACTCATACGGCTGGGTGGTCTCTCCGGTGCCAACAACAACGGGGGCAACAAAAACCCGCATCCAACAACGGCGACGACGAGTAAACCCGACGAATCCAAGTTTCCCAGCACCACCACACCGCCCACAACACTAGGGCTATGCTTCCCCAGCTCCTCGTTCGAACCACTTTCCCAGCAGGAAGACGAAATCGAATTCCAACTCTCCTCAGAATGTCCATCGTTACCACGTAGAATTTCCCCTTCTCCTGTCCAGTTAGGACCCAGTCTTACACCGTTTGATATCGGGGCACGTTCGAGGTCTCAAACGACGCCACTACAACTCGTCATCGTCGCCACATCCTAAACCACTGCCGCAGCTCCCTTCTGTGGTGGTGGAAGAGTGGGGTGGTGTGGCGAAAATGGGAGATACGACGGTGACGACTGTACAACCGCCTCAGCCATCACCAAACTGAGTCAAAGGTCTCTCGGCAAAACCTCCCTCATCAGACACCATTGCTAACCCAACCACAACACCCACTAAACCTTCACCTCCAAAGCACATCAAAGCAGTCGCCGGACCATCCAGTCACGTCGTCAACTTCCAGTGACTAACGATTCACTTTACATTTCAAGGGAGACACAGTAAATTCGTCACCAAAAATCGCCAACACATACACTACCGGAGCGGAGTCAGTATCCTAGTTACCCTCATAAATTCAGATCCGAGCTGACATCTTCTTTTCATAGCCAATAATCTGGGGCGCATTGGGTACGAATGGCTGGCACTGCTTCTACCAACTCGTGCACCAGGGTACCAACTACCGACTTTATCCCCCCCCACCTCCCATGACCCTATCGAGCACTCAAAGCATCATAGGATCCTCTTGTCCAACTTCTTTGCGCAGCGTGAGGTGCTGGCGTTTGGGAAGTCAGAGGAAGCCAAAAAGCAACTGGGCCCTAATGCGAGCGAGGCGCTGAGTAAGAGTAAAGCGTTTGAAGGGAATAAGTCGAGTACGAGTATTATGGCCCCTTTGTTGACGTCTGCGACGCTTAGTGGGTGGTTATTCTTTTTTCATTAGGTTTTGTGGGATGGGGCCGATCGTTTTTTGTTGGTATAGGTGCGCTTGTTGCTTTATGTGATTTTCGTGCAGGGTGTTATTTGGGGTATCAACTCTTTGGTATGTCCTTTTGTTGAAATATTCAAGAGCACGCGTTGACGCTGTCTTATATAGACCAAATGGGTGTCAAGCCCGGAAAGGTTCTCAGTTACAATATGCCCGCTCAATTGAAGAAACCGGAGGGTGTTAAAGGGCACGATGGCTCGGTACGAATCCCCTTTCAACTTAATTTCTCGATTTGATTTCTTGCGTTTGGCAGACGACTTGTCCTATAGTACATTATTACCAGAAGAACTGGAAGGGGCGATTACGCGAATCCCGCCTTTCCGCCCTCCTTCGCTTGGTGTCGAGATGCACAAAAAGGAGGCGAGGTGATGAGTGGGGTGATGTTAGATTTTTTGGATTTACAAGTATTGGTTCACTATGGCCTTGCTGTGAAACAGTAAGGTTCCTCTCGGTCTAAAATCACTTATAAGGAAGGAGTTCTCCAGCTTTGTTTGTTTGCATTACAGTCTGTCGCTCTCCATCCTATCACGACCAAATAATAGTATGACCCGTCCCTCTCGAAAGTTTTCCAGCTCTACTTGTACTTGTTTGGTTCACATGTCCTAACAAAAACATCGAGTTCTCGAGGACCACCGCAATTGACGACGCATCAAACTACATTTGTCGTCCTTCCCACTCCCTCCTCGTTGCATCGTTTAGCGCCTCAAGCTCAAGCCTTGTCATTTCTCTCCTCAACACCTCGGATGGACGGTTTTGAAAGAGATTATCGTCGAAGTCTCTTAGCAGCCATATGGTGTTCCTTCCCCTGCTTCGTGAAAGCGCCACATATGCGGAGAATGGAGAAAGCGTCCCTGTAGGTGGCTTCCCAATGTCAATAATAATGTATTCAATGGTTTGACCTTGGGACTTGTAGTCTGTAAAAGCATATCCGGCAGTCATGGCACATTAGCGCCTTGTGATTTTGAAGGCTTTTCCCATTCTGCCTGTTGCCGTAAATTTGACTAGCGACGGAGTGATTGGTATGACTCCAGGTGGCAGACCCTCAAAGGTCAGCTTCGTTTTCTTGTCTGGTTTGAAGAGTATCATAGCGGGTGGATATTTCAGCTTGATGACACCGTCCTCGTCAGGAACAGATAAACCTTCTCGTTCGTCTAGAACTATGTCATGAATTTGGCCCCACGTTCCGTTAGCTACGTCAGCCTCCGTCGCAAGGTTTAGCAGCACCATGGCTTTCATACCGATTGCCATCCGAACAAACACTGGCAGCTTTCCTGTTTTTTTGTCGTCTAGGCCTGTGGTCGCCAGTTTCGCTTCCATCGATAGGGTCTCTCCGTTTCGCGATGTGTCCTCAGCCGTCATTAAATATTGCTGGTTTCCAGTTTTTGCACAGTGTTTGGCTATCGCATGTTCATTCCATAGGTTTCTGACACTGTGCCTGGGTGTAACCAGTATCGCTTCATCCCACAGAGCTTTCGAGAAATCTGGGACATCGCATTCAGGGTTGGTGAGCACTAATTTCCATATTTCATCGAGGTCGTTTTGGTTGCATTCGCCCACTCGCAATCGACTCAATATGTTGGCCCAGACTTCGTCTCTAATTCTGTTTTGCTTGTCCAAGATGACGACCTTGTCAAATTGTAGGAATATTTCCCTTCCGATTAGCGCACATTTACTGTCTTTGTCTGGTCTGTTGACGTATAGTGTCGGGAAAATCAAAATTGGAATATTTGCAGAGACATGAACAGATCAGCTCATATCAGTGCATCACCTTTTCGGGGGGCAGACATGGCTCAGTAATCGTTTATAACCGTACTGTCAGAGTGATCACCCTCGAGTGTATAATCACTCCTGAATACAATGCTCACCTGTGATCACCACCGGATAACTCGGTTCATATAGAGAAAAAATTCCATCTGTACCTTAACCGAACCAGTGAACCGAACATAGGAACTATACTGAACCAGTGAACCTGCTTGACTTAACTTTACTGAACCAGCACGAGCGAACAATTACTCCACAGTTGAATGATGTCACTTAGTTACGAGTTGCGCTCCAAGGTTTTAATTATCTTACTAGACGGGATTCGAACTCAGGACTTAGTTAGTGGAGTTGGTGTGGCACTTAGTTTTTCACGCGTTCTACCGTTGCACTATTGGAGTTTACACTGAAATGGTTTCTTTAATCAATATATACCTAAGTCTTTGAGATCCATCATTGGGTTGGTGGGTCCATGTCATGGGTCCGCCCCAATCAAAAAATCTGGGATCCGGGAAGTCCGGCAGTCTGGCGATCCGCCGGACAGCTTGGTCAGCTCAGAAAATTTCCCACCCGCTGTTTATTGACCAGCCACTCGCCTCTTGAAAACCCCAGCGCTAGCCATTGACCCCATTGAAGGAACAGCCAGGACCGGGTTGTTTACCTGTGTTTTTTTGCACAGGCCCGAGGCAACTTCCTTGGTTTCTCAACTTATAGCGCCTGTCTATAGGGTTTTTTTGCATACATGTCTTCCTTATAGTGTAAATGATATGTGGTTAAAATTTTACGCAAAGTTGGTAGGTTGTGGCCATGCTATGACATGATTTAGCAGAACTTGCGGCTTTGAGCATTGCGCGGCGGGTTGTTTACCTTTATTTTTTTTGCACGGGCTGGAGGCAATTTCTTCGGTTCCTCAACTTATAATGCATATCTATAACTTTTTAAAACATGAATCTCTCGTTTGTGGTGTAAATAATATGTAGTTAAATTTTTATGTGGAGTTGGTAGGTTGTGGTTACGCTACGACATGAATGAGCAGGATTTAGATGTTTGGTAACACGCCTTGGTTTGTTTGGCAAAGGCGTGATTGTGAAAACTCCCGGAGTCCGCCACTCCGCCGGACACTCGGAATTCCCATATCCCAGATGCCCTC
>Ga0307517_10014168_pt1 | contig 10744 bp, 12 predicted proteins | sample 23_EM_MG_FD_194515 | JGI IMG/M metagenome (GOLD analysis project Ga0307517, IMG submission 194515) | Populus trichocarpa ectomycorrhiza microbial communities from riparian zone in the Pacific Northwest, United States - 23_EM | ecosystem: Host-associated > Plants > Roots > Unclassified | place...
ATGGGGTGGTTACCCCCGGTTTGCCAAAACTCGAGGCTATGCAAAGTTATTAATATAATATAGCTACTTATAACACTCTATAATAATCCATAATCATGTTGTCTTCTCAGGCACTCTTGTTATAACTAAGTAGGTGAGTTATATCTCCCACTGTGTCGTTTAGCACCCCACCTTGCTCTACTCGTCCCACTCATCCCTACCAATTCTTGGTTCAACGAGCCGACAGAAATTATGCACCATATATATCACCCAGCCCAATCTCTTATGACTCTGGTGTAGAAACCGATTCCTTCACTGACTTCTCGGGCTTGAACCATGACTGCAATTTGGATCTTGGTTACTAAGCCAGGTCACCGTTCAGAGCTCATGTGTGGAAGAGGTTGAGGTTGAGCTCCCAGAACGGGTAGGCTTTTACATGCCTCACGAGTTCCGACCACCACAAGTCTGGGAAATCCTACCAGTACATCAGCAAATCGGGGAAATTCCGATTTGGCCATGTAGCACCTCCAGATTTGTCTCAGCCTTTTGATGGCCTCACAACTGCTCGTAGCTGCATGTAACCGGTTGATCACGATATAGGGACAATATGTTAGATTCCATGATATACACAATTCACAGGAGCAGAAACAGTTTTTATGAAGTTGGCGCCTACCTTATAGACGAGGTGTCAAGCTGGTAATGAGCTTGCAGTGTCACTACAACATTTTGGACATCTGACGGGTATTTATGAGCTTGCAGTAAAGATGTTCAGCATCCATGTAGTCATCACCAAAAGTGCACGATGCATGTATGCAATTGTGGATAATGGCAATCATGGTAGCTACATACAACGCTATGTAAATACATCACAAGAAATGTAGTAACTATGTGAACTCCTAAAGCGGAATGTAAATGACTATGGAACAGGTGAACCGAATGTAATCCAACGGCAATTAATTCAGGCAGTATGCAAGTTACTTCCAGAAAGGTGGGCCAAATGTAAGGAAGTCGCGAAAATTTTATAAGATATACATTCTATCACAATACTGGTGGACCGAATATAATTGACCCAACACAATTTTATTACGCATGTAAATCACTAGCATTTCGTCGAGACTATACATGCTAACGGCAGTAATTTTAACGGGTTGTAAGATATATATAATGCATTATTCCACTCGGTAATGGGGATTGGTCCCAAAAAAATGGAGCAACGTATCTACGAAGCGCTCACAAGACGCCGACATTCCAACTCAAGGTCGATTTTACACCTTCCCTCTCCGAATTTCCCCCCGTTATCAAAACAAATGCTATCGTCGGGCGCATACGCATGAATCGAGACGTAGGCATGGCCATTTCCGCGAAATCCCCGAACCAGGAAGTGGCTTTGCACGTCACTGGCGCTTTTGTGTTGTGCGCCCCTTTGCCGACGTGAAAACGCGGAAATAAAACAGAGAGATTCACTCACATTACTACCCAAGCTTCTATCCCCCGTTCGCGCAAGGAGACATGCCGCTTCAGTGCTCCAACGACGCAAGCGAGCGCCAAACTTCGATCAACGCCTCTGCTCCTGGACAGGACCAGGATACGTGGTGTCAATGCTAGCCACTGCGTTTCACAGCAAGAACATAACCAAAAGTCGATAAACGACCGACCTTCCATTGGTTCCACAGAACGATCACCGTCTAGTGAATGAGTTAGGTACGCATGGATGGAACAACGAACGCGGGCGCTTACCGGACATTTTCAGGTGAAGTCGATGATCTGCTGAAGCGTGAACCTGAAGCGTGAACCACAAGTAAAATGCGTTCGACTAAGATCTAGCTCGAATTCGGGCAGAAGGCGTACCTAGCTATTTGTATCCGTGTTGTTGTTGTTGTCGCACTGCAGTGGTCCGACTGGCTTCGAGCACGTTCACACACACACGCAACCAACCAAATGCGCCATGCACATGCACACTTGAGCTTCACAGTCGAGACTTGCAGCAGAAGTACTACGTGAAGCCGACGTCCTTGAGAAAATCGCAGTAGACGTTCACGGAACATTTTCGTAGGGGACCCACAATAATAGCGGTTTGAAGGACATTGTAAATTCTGCGAAAGAAGAACACGGATTTAATAATCTGCATAGCCAAGTACTCCTGACTGGAGCGTATCGCGGTACTGCAAAATGAGACGCACTGAGGCCTTACCATTTCCATCAAGGATCTTACTCGATTCCAACACTGAGGCTCTCGTCGTTATCATCGTCGAGCTGGCCTCCATCTCCATCCTCTGGTAGATCCAATCGGCTCCGTGCGCCTCACGTCGGACTTATCGAGCTAAGCCCATTAGAATTTCTCGCCGTTTGAACACAGCGAGCTCGGTATGTTCCTTCTCTCCTGCCTGATCCTGTTCTCACCGACACGAACCTACAGCCATCCCCGCTATCTTGCTGGCTGACGTCCCGCGTCGAGTTTGTTTGCTGCCGGTAAGTGGCCGACATTTCTAACCGTTCAGACGAGAGCTGAAGCTAGAACGTAAGCAGAAACGACGAATCTCATGAATATCGAAGGTACGTACCTCCTCTCTCGCACAACATCATAGCTCGGCCTCCGACCGCTCGTCAACATCCACCGGTTGGTTTGTTGCTGGTAAGTGGCCGCCATTGCTGACCGTTGAGACCAGATCTGAACCCAGAACGTTAGCCGTGTCGAAGAAAGAAAGAAAACTCAGCTTGTTCGAAGGTAGGCATCCCGCATCCCTTCCCATACAATATCCCCCCCGCTCATCGCCAATCTCTCGTAGTGATCCTGCCGTTGCCGTAGTGAGGTGTTGACGCTCTGATTTCGCGATACATATTCGGGTATGTTGTATCCCTTCCACACACATATGGCGTCGTCTAACCTGTTCCTGCGTTAGCGTTCGCAATCACGATTTGTACCACCACCCACCGACCTGTCCTACAGCCTGACACCGCCAGCCGTTTGCTGGTACCTTTCTTACTTGAACTACCCACCCGCTGCTCGTGCGACCAAGCGGTTGACGCCGGTGCCAAAGCGATTGGTCCCTGTCAGCCGCGAGTTTTTTTTATTAAAGGTTAAGCTATTCAAAAAGCGGGTTAGCATGGTACTTAAAGAGAGCGGTAAGTACACACCTCGATGTATTGAATTTTCCCCTCCGGATATGGGAATATGTAGAGGTTGCGGGTCGAGCGGCTTCCCAAAGCTGAGAGGTGTTGCTTGACAGGCTATCGAGCTCCATGATGACAGGAAGAGGGTCGACGAGGGTCGAGTAAGAGTTTTGGATGGGTGATGAGACAATAGAGAGGGAGGAAAGGAGAATGTTGGTGTCTACGACGAGACTCGTATAACCGGGCACGACAGGTGGCTTGGCCGGTTGAATTTCGAAGATACGGGTGACGCGACGGAGGGTGGTGTGGTTGATGAGATTGATTATGGTGGATTCGGGGGCGACAACATCGCGCCTCTTCAATGGCACTGCTGCACCTCCAGATCGCCGTTGTGAAGTCGAAGGTGGTGGTGGCGGAATGACTCTTGCTTGCGATCGATGGCGGTCGTCTTCCTCGTAGTCGTCTTCGTACTTGAATATTTAATCCCGCTCCTCCTCCAGCCACTTCACGCACCATGGCAGGTGGTTGTGGCAGCCCTGCGCCTCGGTTGCGAGGTGGTTCTCGTTCTGCATGTCTTTCCAACTCTCTCTCATCACGATACTGCCGATCCTGCTGTTTGCCAGAAACAACAACAGAACGAGAGGGATGGTAATCATCCGACTCGTAACCATCGCTGTATCGTGTTCCGGGGGTAGACCCAGACCTCATAGTAGTCGAAGGTGGTAAACCATGTTGCGGTATAGAGACTTGTTGTCTCCGATTTCGAACATCACGTCGATCCCAGTCGACTTCCTCCTCTCGTTCTCTCGCGCGGACGGCAATCTTCTTTGGGATCGTCGTCGTCGTCGTCGTCGTCTTCTTCTTCCACACAATCTCCCTTTCCTCCTCTTCTCCTTCGCCCTCGTCCTCCGAGTCGAGATAAGCCAACGTCGCATACCCCTCCGAGTCGTCAGAATCTCTCCTGCTCCCCCACCGCCGCCGTCGTCCCTCGCCACAGGTAAACGCCGACCCAGGCCTCTTCTCCTCAGCAGCAGGTTCGTGCCGATGTCGAACCACCTCCCTCTCCTCAAACGCACTCTGCGATCGCTCGTGCTTGCGGAGCGCGATCCCCTCCCGCGTGATCCTCTGCTTCCTCGGTGTCCTTTCCTCCTGCTCCTTGACATCCGACGACGCGCGATGGTGATTCCGGCCTTTGGTGGGTCATACGTTCGCTTTCGCTTTCGCCGATGGCTCCTTTTGTTTCACGAGCACGTACCCTTCGTCGGCTGATTTGATCTTTCGTGGACGGCTGTCGGTATATTGGGTGGTGGTGGGTTTAGCCTTTGGGCGGAGTACCTTCTTTGATGATGATGTCGGCTTCTTCTTTGGCGTTTCCTCTTCTTCTGTAGTGTATTCGTATCGACCACGAGACTGTCGTTCGCCGGCTAACGGTTGGCTGTACTGTCGAGTGTGGGCAGCGTAGCGAGTGGGGTAGCCGTCTTCTTCCGTTTCTTCTTCCTCCTCTTCTTCATCGCCATTTTCTTCATCATCCTCTTCTTCTTCGTCTTCGGTCTCTTCATCTTCCTCGTCATCTTCCTCTTCCTGCTGAGGTTGGGTGATATGTCCTCTTGTACCGTATCCGCTCTGTGATGCATACTGCGGCTGCTGCTGTTGATAGGGTTGCCAATTCCGTTGAGCATTCAGATTAAACTGCGAAACATTCGCCGACGACGGTGCTTGCTCCGTTTGCTTCTTCGTCAACTTGCCTTTACCCTTCGTCTGGGCCGGAACGGCAACGGGTGGTGGTAAAGATGCAGGCGGCGGTTGCGAAGTTGGGATTGCAGGCTTCGGTTTGGGATGTGGTTCCGAGACCATGCCAGCTGCGTAACCCCACGCTGGGGCAGGCATCTCGGGTATAGTGCGTTTCCACATCGGGGTGAATTTCTTAGGGGGCGGTGTCGATGTCGATGAAGAGGGAACTGGGTTGGCGGTATTTGTAGTAGAAGAAGAGCCGGGGACGAGTTTCGCATTGTTGTTCCAGGAATTTACGGGTGGGGTATCTTTGATAGGGCTGCTTGACTCTGAGTTTGGCTGGGATTGGAATCGAGGGGGGCTGGCTCGCCGTTTGGGTGGGACGGACGAGGTATTGGAGGAGCCCTGATTCGAATTGGTTATGGTGTAACCCGACGTCCTCGAGAGTTCAACAGACCCTGCCGTTTTCCTTTCGGGAAAAGAAGTCATCATCGTCGGCTGTACTCCGTTTGTTGGACTCGTAGAACGCTTTTGGGAAAGCCAATCCGGACCCGAGGATGTCGATGGGCTGGTGGCTGAACCCAGTGAAGGAACTATGTTCGAGAGACCGTGTGGTAATTTACCCAGATCGACCATGGCGCGTTTAGTGTTAGCGCCTCCCGCTGGGGTGGGCAGTGGCCGACTCCGTGTGGGAGACGGTGTCCTTGCCGAGGGTGCGACATATGCCTGCCCAGTTTGTATCTTTGGAAAGGGTTTGCTCGTCGCCGTCGAAGTTGGTGCATTTACATTTGGGAGGATGGGTATTCGATGTGGTGTATTTCGGGGAGGCAAGGCAGGAGGCTTCGCATTCGCGCCAGGCGTTGGTTGGGGAAGTGGTCGACGACCCAGAGTCTGTGGTGCAGCCTGTGGTTCAGGTTGGGGTGGTGGTGGTGCCTGCACCTGGGCTTGCGACTGGGCTTGTTGAGCTAGTGAAGCTGACAATGCTACGGGAGGGGGTCTAGTCGCCGGGACTCTCCAGGAGGATCCGGAGGAGCTCGTAGGGACTGCTCCGGGAGCTGATGTCTGGTTTGTAAACGACTGTGTATAGATGGGTTGCTGTTGGATCGGGTATTGTTGAGGCTGAGCGTATGGGGTTTGAGATGGCGCGTAGGGCGTCGGTGAAAGTTGATAAGGAGTTTGGGGTGGTGGGAACGGCGTCTGCGATGTGATATATGGGGTCTGCGACGGTGGATATGGGGTCTGAGGGGAGAAGTATGGGGATGGCGTGAGCTGGTACGGTGGCTGGTATTGCTGCTGAGAAAACTGGAACCCCTGGGACTGGACAGGCTGCTGTGAGGGCGTGTACGTCAGATGCGATTGCGGTTGCGGTTGTGGTTTTCCGAGCTGTTGGTAGATATTCTGGGGCTGCTGGAAGACCGGTGGGTACTCCTGGTAAAATCCAGGATTATGGGCCATTATCTAAATCCGATTAGAATTGATCCCTGAAATGAAGAGTTCGAAGTACCTGGCGATGGTTCGAGTTCAAGCCAGACACGATCATCAATCTCACATGATGGAGCCTTCCCTCTCGTCCTCCTCTGTTTTAGCTAAGTAGTATCACCGTCGCCTTTCTTCTGTGTCGTTCCTCTCTTTTTGTGTCGATCCTGTCTGTTTTAGCTACGAAAGTACTCTATAAAAGGCTATTTCAGGGTCGAAACGTAAAAAATGAGGCGACTATCCGTCGAGCTTGCTGGCGGCGCCACCAACTTTCGAGACCAGCTCCCATCATCCCATGTTATAGGCAGTGATTTGGTGCAGCTACGTATGCTATCCACAACCTTGAGAAGGAGCTACCAATTCCACGGTGAATGTGAGTATCGTATTGCCTGTGCCTGCATTGAAAAACCCACAGGTTCTGCCCAGAAACTAGATGCCAGTTCCGGGATACTGTCAAAGATTCCCATCAACGAGTTGGCGTAATCTATCCAACCGAGCACCCAATGAGACGGTGTGCCCCCTCGTAATGGGATAAACCATCGAGGACGTGCGAGCAATGCCTCGGTTGATCCATTGGAGGTCTGATGTGTGAATGTACGTCAGTCATTGCTCTGTATGGTGTCTTAATACATTAAAAACACGCACTACCACATTTACATGGTCTTCCAGGGTACCAATGACTGCAGGGGATTTCCCGGAGACAATGTCTCCCATCCAAGTCGAGAAAACACACCTTCCTCTTCGAGTGCCCGGCGTACAGAAACGAAAGACAGCACCTTGATACAGCGCTAGGGCGCCAAAACAGGGACCTCGAATATATCATGTCCAAGGCGGAACACACACGTGAACTGCTACGATATGTAGCGCGTACAGGACGATTACAAGACTCCTTCGGTGATGTTACCCCCCACGCCGGAGCTAACCCACGGCCACTTGGATTAAATAACCGGGCTTTGTTTCAACTCCTCGTGGCTACATCACTTTCACTGACAGCTTATCCCTCTAGACTGCATTCACACACGACAGAGACCACTCTAGAACCTCACACATCACACACGCCCATACCTTTCCTTTTCACCCGCATCACGAGCTCGAGTTGGTCCAGTTTGATAACCACACTACCAAGACCCACTCCAAAGACTTCACCCGCTGAGTACCAACCTCCACCACACTAACTCATCGTGCCTATTGCGTAAGCGATCGGGTGCGCGAAGAAGTAACACGAATGAAAGAAGCCAACATCCACGAATCCACTCAATCTGTGCTATGCCGGCGCACGTTCCTATTATGGTGTGTCCGAAAACAGCGTTTCTGTGCTGGGTCCTCGCGGGGAGCGATCACTCGGGGTGAGCCTTGCGAGGATGCTGAGGACGGCCAGGGAGGCAGGGGCGAAACTGGCACTGGGAGCCAGAGGGTAGCATTAGTCAAATGTAAAGTCCAACGTGAGGCCCTGCCTCGATGGACAATAAACCTGGATTCAAAAAAAAAAAAAAAAAAAAAAAAAAAAAAATGAGGCCCTAGTAAGCTTGATTTTTTGCTTTTCGTGCCTTATCTTGCTAGATTCCCTGCCCGAACCTATGTAGCACTAAATTATGCTCGGGCGCTCAATTCCACAGCCTTTAGAATAAAAACCGTAGAACAGCGTTGAAAAAACAAGGACGTCTACTTATATTATTTCAACATAGGAGGGGCCAGTGAATGTTCTTCTCGTTAGGTACCTCCGACGACCGTGGCGAGGAAGATGGGCTCCATCTTCCTCGCCACGGTTGAACTCTCAACTGAGTAAGCCCTAGCCATAGCACAGAATTACACACCATCCACAGGCAATAACAACTCACCTAGACGAGTTCGCTGGCACAATGCGTGGGGAGCTTTGGTGGGCGTGAGCAATAGCAAACGGGTGGGGGCGAGCGCTTATCACCGCATTGGTGAAATCCAAGTGCTCGTACATTCATTGGGAAAGTTTTGTGCCCATTCATATCTCACTACATACTGTTTACCTACCATCTTCTTGCTTACAGTATGAATATGTTGCTGTGAGACCACGAGATAGAAAACAAACAAGATTTTGAGGTGGAGAGTGCAAAAATGCCATGAAAGTGCACTAGTCGCGTCTTTTGGTCTGAAGTTTCTTGGAAAGGATTAGCTAAGGAGCGCATTGGCAGATAACACAGGGGCATGGCAGATGACATTTGGGGGTGGCAGATAACATATGTGGCCTTTCTACCTCTTACAAGGAAAAAATAGAAAAACCAAATAGATAGATTCACTCTGTTCATCCTCAGATACAGCCTTCTCAATTTTTGAGTCGAGAAATGAGAGACAACGGAAAAGAAAGAGGAAACAGTAAGGGCGCGGAATCTGCCGGGCAGATAACTGGCAGATAACATACCCACTCCCATGGCCGATAAACCGCCGACGGTCCGCCGTATTGGTGACCACATCTTTAATAGGGCGTCATGATAGTCATATAAGAATTTTTTGGAGGAGAGCGTGTGCGCATGAAAGTTTTCAAGAACGCCAAAGGAAAATAGGGTCTCCGGTTGGACCATAGTGCCAGGGAAGTACCCATGGTAGGCCGCCGATCAGCAAATTGTGGAGAATCCTAGAAGGTCATATGAGCACCTAAAAGTCAGTATGAGGTACTATATGCGGTGTGAGTTTGCTGTAAGCTTACAGCTCAGATCATAAGGCCATATATAGCCATACGGCGGAGGGTCAAATTCACATCGCATGTGAAGTTTCGCGAGTTGTTGCAAGTTTTGATCAATCTCACGAGTTTCTTGCCAGCTTTCATCTGAACATCTGAACATGCCAGGTTTTCACCAGCTTGTAGGTATCACCAGGTCTGTACTCGATTGTCATGTAGATACATACTCACCATAGATACTCATTAGAATCACCCAGAGGATTGTAGCGAACCAAATAATATATTAGAGAACAGTAATATGGACTTGGACAAAGCACGGTACTGTGGGTACAAGGAAACGAAAGAGAATACGATACCGCACTCCTCTAGAACATCATGGGGCCTTGACCAATCAACGAGGGGACGTGAAGCTTTCAAAGGGGGCGTGAAGGACTGTGTGCGGATCGGTGAGTGGGATAATTGGCGGGCGATGAAGGTTGTCCATACAGAAATTTCATGCGGATTCTTGGATGGATGGTCATCGGATCCTCGGTAAATATGGTAGCTGGAGAAGCGGTGTTAGTAACAATTAATACACTGAAAAATGTGCACATACATTGAAGCCGATGACGGACCAATCAGTTTGTGTCTCCCTCCTCTAGCCGATCTGTTGCTGGATGGGAGAATGGTAAGAAAATCATTGCCAGGAGTAGAAACACGTTACTTACCGGATGGGATGAAAGAGAGTTAGCCCCTAAGCCATTCACTAAAGCTATGAATGAGGACACAAGCTTCGAAAAAAGAGTGGTAAAGGTTACTCACCAATTCCAAATATCCCTGCGCTGGTGCTGGACCTCGTGTATAGTGCTACAGCTGTAAAAAATTGTGCGTCCCAGATAACTATGGAAATGAGGGGGAAACGAGCTGACATGTCACAGCATATTCGCCCGGCTGCAAGCGGTCAGTTTTCGTGACTTATCGTGGTTGCTTAGTTGACTGCCATGAGGGAGGGGGCATATGTATGATGGCTTGAGGGGAGTGAAGCTTTGAGAGTGGGCATGGTGGGAGAAGGGAAGAGAGAATGGAATCAACTTGCTCATTCGAACTTGGTTGATTGTACGTTGCACGTGCGAACATTCGGAGTTTGAATGCACTTCAACGAAAATTCCGTTTCGCCGTCTAGCGGCTATGTACATCCGTCCCACGTATGCAATTTTTTTGCACACCTACATCAGCTCCACATTACGGTGGTGAATTACAACATGACAGCGATGACCGAGGGGGAGGAAATAGTGAAGAGGACGATGAAGACGAGACGAGGATGACAATGATGATGTTCTCAGGAGCCCCGAGAAGGAAGACGACAACGGTTATAGTTCAGTTTAAGTACCTAAATATTCGGAAATCCCACTTGTTTCTGGAATCTGGAACATTGGATTCCCTACACGTCGGCTCATAAGCGATTCATGGATCTCACATTCCTCTGACATTCTTGCGTCAACTTCACATTTATGTGTAAGGCCACTGCAAAGATAGCGGTGACCTTCTGAACCTATCACCAGCCTGACACCTCGCTCATATGGTAAAACCACCTTGATGGAAGATTTTTATGTACTCGTAAAGGCATCACAAAAATGATGTTGACCCAGTAGCTTTATTACCAACATGACACCTTGCTCATATGATAAGATCTCTGCAATATAAGTTTCTGTTGCCTTCGTGAATTGATCAAAACCATATATCTACCATATATTGTCTGCATAATCTGATAAACTTCTCATAGGCGGCTATGAGCTGATGCGAGGTGGTCACAGGTTG
>Ga0307517_10014170_pt1 | contig 10743 bp, 9 predicted proteins | sample 23_EM_MG_FD_194515 | JGI IMG/M metagenome (GOLD analysis project Ga0307517, IMG submission 194515) | Populus trichocarpa ectomycorrhiza microbial communities from riparian zone in the Pacific Northwest, United States - 23_EM | ecosystem: Host-associated > Plants > Roots > Unclassified | place...
AAAAAAGAATGAAATTGGGTTGCATCTTCATAACATTCATCATTTTCATTCATATTCAATTCATCATCAGATGTTCGATCAGATGCTATCCAATCTGATTCAGTTTCCACATCATTAGTCCCACCACCAATAAAAGGATTACTTGTAATATTAAGTTCATCTTCTGAATCAGTATCATTTTCATCTTCCATTGTATTATTTTCTACCATGTTATCTTCGGTTACATCCTCTTTGCGACGTTTTGAAGACTTTCTTTTTTTATTTGCACATCGAATCCAGTCGTAAAGATTGACAGACCCAAATACTGAAGGTCTATAGATATAATCATGTACTTTGGATAATGCTACAAATTTTCCTTTGCTTTTGTTCAGCATAACTTTTTCAGGAAAATCCTCAATTTCTTCCAAAGGAGTGAGAAATACGCTACGAGCTTCACGCACAAAGCTTCTCCAATAAAAGTTGATAAAATTATGACTAGTATAATGATCAGGATTTCCCAGTAAATACATAGAAGCCATTGGACTGCCAATTTCAAGCTTGGCAGTCAAGGCATTAACCATTTTAGTAACAAGACTTCTTGCACTAGCTTGTATATTTTCTTTTGTAGCTAATAATGTTTCATTTCTTTCAAATATTTGACGAATAGTATCAAACATAGAGTATGTATTCAAACCAGGTTTTGTCACATAATCTGTTATATATGCTACTGTGGCCTTGATTGCAGTTCCTGACAGAAGACTAGTTGTATCAGTATTGCATCGAAAAAGATATGTAACCAATGGAGAGAATGTGTTAATCCATGCTTCTCCCTTTTTCATTTTTAATGCACCAGTGGCTGGATCAACCATAGTAGACTCAACAATATCTCTTGGAAATCGTGCTTTACACTTTCCCTTTCGAAGGCAAGGTCTTACTGATTTACTACAGTCGTTATGCCGGTTTGAGCGCTTAACCAGATCATCAACTGTGCTTTTGAAACGAGACCACCAACTTGTAAGAGCTTTACAATTATCACAGACATCACAAGCATTACGTTCAGGGCAACGTGGAGGAGGCGCTTCAGGCATCATTTTAGTAGGAGGTATATATTCTGGATTTTTCTGATATTCTTCAATTCGCTCTATAACATCTTCCAACTTGCCATCCAAAAATTCACCTTTATGAACTGCCTCTAGGTATTTGACCATTTCCTTTTGAAAGTCTGATTCAGGATCCATAATTTTATCCCGAATTTCTTGGGGAGAAAAAGCATTTTTAATCCATAACAACATATGCAAGTGTAGAGTAAGCCTTCCTTGTTGTTCAACCGTACCATAATAAGCTTCAGTTTTTCCATAGAAACCGGGATGTTTTTCTCCAAAACCAAGAACATGTTTGATAAAGTTTTCAACCATGATATGAAAGAAACGGGCAGCAGCCACGGGGTTTGACGTTACCAGTCGGTAGGCTTCATCAGCTTTTTTAAAATATATTTCAGGTTGGAATGTTATATTTTTATCAGCAAAGTATATACATATTGGGTGATTAATATCAGCAGGCGAAAGTGTTATAAACCATGATGGTGCCCCAATATATGATATTAAGGACCACACCTCATTGCGCATAAATTTTTTTGACGTTAGCGAACCCTTTACATGACCTCCTACAGCATCAATATCATTTAAAATTTTGAAGCAGGCCTTTTCAGCTTCTGTTTCTGGTTTCACACGTTCACCCTTCATCATTCGATTAGTTATATCCTCTAGTACAGACTTGTCCAGCGTCATCAATCGCTTGGCAACATCAGCAAAATAAGGCTTTTCTGCAGTTACAAAACCCGCAGTAGAACTATCCTTGATCTGTTCTTGATTAAAGGCAATAAGCGGAAAGCCTGGATCAGTCTGGAATCTTTTGTCATGATACATCAAAAGGAGCTTCTTCTGAACGGTAGAGGACATAGGGCCTATAATTTTAGAATTACCAATGCCACCTAATCCATAAGGAAACAACCATGGCATCATTGATGGAAATAGTTGAGGATTCTTGAACATAGACTCCGGCTTACTGCCATGTCCAACAAATAAAATATTTTTATCTGTTATAAGGTGTTGGAGTGCTAATGCTCGAACAGCATCTTTGCCTAATGTTGAATAATTTTCACCTGTGATACCATGAACAACAAATGGACAGTCTCCATCGTGTACACCTTCTTCTTCTTCCATATCAAATACGCTTGTTGCTTCTTTATGCTTGTTAACAATGGATGACCGATAATCAATTGTCACAGGCGTCCCTTCTTCTGGATAAAGCTTCAGATTTTCTTGAGAAATCTGAACATCGGCATAGTCAGAATGATTGATTTTAAGCCATTCTAAAGCTGCTGAGATATGTCGTCTACGAGCTAGCATTGGTGTTCGCTTTGTATCCTCAAGCGTTGGTTGGGCCACGCCAGTAAACATGAATGCAATGACTTCATCTAATTCCTCAATTGGTGGGGGAAGTATATTACACACTTTTGGAATAGGCGTTGGAAACATTATAGCATTGGCTCTCATTTTCCATCCACCTTTTAATACATGTACGATGCAGCGGTTTGACCTCACGCGAGAAACCAACAACCGTTCAACAAATGTAAGATCTGATAATTCTTTAGGAACTTCTCCAACCCAGAGACCATTGGCCAATGCCGTAGGTGGCATCACCTTATTTTTTAGATAATTGATACACTCCCGACAAGCATGCTTGCACTTGGTATCAATAATCGGACCTTGGATTTCCTCAATGGGATCATCCGCTGATTTCCGAGGTAAACGTGTTACCCCAACACGCATTAAAGGGTCCATGGAGCATTTAACATCAGTCAATTTTGTTAAATCAGAGAGAATAACTAACTGGCCACAGACTGCGCATCCAGCCTCTTCAAATTTGTCAGGACGAGTATCATCACAAAACCTACTAATTATCTTATGCATAAGACGGTTTGAAGGTGGAGAAGGTGGGAACTGAATATTATTTTTAATATAGTACTTGTGACTGGCAACAGCCCGCTTGGGCTTCCCCCATCCTTTTCTACCGACTTTTGGTTGGGTGACTAATTTCTTCACATTTTCTTTGCTTTGGCGCTGCTGAGTCTTTTGACTTTTATCGACCGCCTTAAAAAGTGTAACCGATTCATTACAACTTTTAGTGCAAATATGAGATTTTATTGCGGCTCGCTTTTCGGCTAGCGACTTACGGCTCAATGCATGTAAATTGTGTTCCTTTGCTACTTCATTTGCCTGGGTTGTTGTTAAAATACTGACAATAGAACCAAGGGGAATGTTACATAGAACATGCCGTTCTCCACAAGCTTGAATTTTTTGCACCATTTTCCCAAAAGAACCATGTCCGTCATATACATAATTGAAATTCTCGGGGTTTTGAACTTGACCACCAGTTGGGATTATATAAGGTTCCAACATTTTGAAGTCGGATCGAGTTGTAGCTCCACCGCCAATAAAAGTATGCTTAAGTTCTATATCAGAAGCAGTAAAAGATAATGTTTCAGGCATGTAGAAAGTAATTAAATAAGCCCATTTACAGAAATATGTAAGTAGCAAGCATAAACGTAGCGCCAATATTTTTTTATTTCTTAATATCACAATATATAACCTCCACAGACATAGAAACAGGTTTCGGACCGTCGCAAATAGAAATATAAGCAGTTTTATGATAAGTTTACATAAAAAGATAATCAGGTTTATAAGGAATATAACCAAGTTTATAAAAAATATGACCAGGTTTATAGAAAATATAAACAGCTTGATAAAAAATATACACAGCAGTCTGAACAACGTGACCATAACCCAAAAAAACATATGCTGTGATTTTAGCAAACTATACAATAACAATGACCTCCAGTAGCAAGCAAAATCATGACGCCTCATTATGTATCGTTGAAGTTTCATCAAGATGCGAGCAATTAAATGATTGACATCATGTGAATTCAACATAAAGATATGTATTCGGCGATTAATATCCCAATCATGGTAAAATGTCAATCTCTTTTTGAGCTTATGCAAAATTCGGCCACCCATGATGCCGCCGAAGCATGATACGTCCACAGAACAAACGGAACGGAAAACGAATTCAAGCTGGTTCCAATTTAATATCTCTCTTTTCCCGGAAAAGTAGTTGAGACCGTATTGAAAGAGGGAAAATGGGTGAAGGACGGCATGGCGCCGAGTTGTAAAATTATCGAATGTCTGCGCATCATCTAGTATATGGGTCATATGACCAGTCCTGTTACAATGGCATTGGTTTATAGGACCAATAAAACTGCAAAAATCGGCATAGCGCCATGTCATAAGTCTGTATTGAGATTGATATACAAACGTCTCAACATCGCCTGGTATATGGGCCATATGACCAATTCTATTGTGATGGTGCTGGGTCATAGGACCAAGGAAAATGTGATGGCATTGATTCAATGCGATTGTCTTTGGGGTATGGTGAACTGGGCTGTAGGCCGGAGGACTGGAATGGCATCGAATGGATGCAGAGGAGTTGTTGGCTGACAAGCCGGAAAACTCAGAGGGTAAAGTTAGGGGACTGTCACATTTGTTATATGTAATAGCGGTGATAGGAAACAACAATAATGCAATAAGAAAATAGAGCATGATGGAGCGGAATAGACGAAGAGTCGGTTTGAACATGTTTTTGGAAATCAACCATGAACAAACAAACAATAAGACACGTGCCGGTATCCATCACCGTCACGCGAGGAAAATTCTTATTTTGATTATATTTTGGCAACGTAAATGAACTAGCTATTATTGCAAATATCCAATTTTTCCTTATTGGCCCATTATGTCCTCAAAGACCATATCCTGTGCCACGGAAATGGATTTGAGTTCCTCGAATTCGGCATCGGTTAAATCGGCAATCGAACGCACGTCGCGAGATGAGGCCGTCGAACTAGAGTGAGTGGAGTCGAGGAGCGATAAGAGCATAGCGAGGCGTTCGCTTTCTGCCGATGGATTGGAGGTGGGTACGGCATTGGGGGCCGAAATAATGCGATTGAGTGGAGGGATGGAGGGATCCCCAGATAGATCTTCACCCAACAGGTGATAAATGTCGGTAATCCGTTTGTCTCGATTGCGATTGATATATTCATCTTGGTTGCCAACATCAGATCGGAGCCATTCTTCGCGAAGGGCGATGAGAGTTCTTAATAAATTTTTAAGGTCTAACAAAAGAGTAATCGCTAATGGCCCAGGGATGATGTAGAGAATCTCACTACTAGTGGATCCATCTGCGTGAGTGGCAGAAATGCTGGGATCTTGCCGGTATGAACAATTATCGTTGCCGCTTTGCGCACACTCGGCACAGTTTGCATTTAAAGTGATCCAGTGACATTCTTGCTTTAAGTTGAAGTACTGGAAGCATGCATGCGTCGGAGCGGTAGACATGAAGGGCGGAGCAATAAAGAGAAGAGCGGAAGAGGAGAGATAATCAGTGGCAATAACCTTTTTATTTTTAACCGTTTGCTTACCAATCCTTACTTACCTTTTTGGTTTCTGCTTGATTCGACCCTCTACCCGTTCCCTCTAACGCTGATGGACAAAACCGCGTTCACCCAAGGCCAGCAGGAAACCTTGCTAGCCACAGAGCAGGAGAATGCGGATATCCCAAGAAAAAACATCGAGTTAGAGGCACTGCTCGAAGAACGCAAAAAGGAGATAAAAAAAATACAAGATGAATCGGACGACTATGAGAGACGGCTTGAAGTTGCGCTACTCCTCAGCGCGCAACAAGGACTCGCAAACCTCGATATGCAGATGAAATTAAACTTGATGCGGCTGGGAAACTTGCAGTTGGTGAGCAGTCACAATTTTTATTTTTATTTTCATATCCATATTCATCCAATCAACCAGGAAAAGGCTTTAGAGGAGAAGCAAGCGAACGAGAGCAAGTCCATTGCATCCACCGATGCTTAAAAATCAAATAAAGGTGCAAGGAAAGCTTTGACAAGCAGAACGACATGCTCACCTTAACTACAACCATGACGGTATTCAGATGGTCAACAAAAAATGGGAGTTCGCCTTCGTATCGTGTAAAACTTTTTCTTACTATTGTATAAAACATTAAATACACAAACATTACATTATACCTCGCATCTTCCCAACGTGCGAGAGTATACAAGTACCAAAATCTACGCGAACGGCTACGACTCCGAGAGTCAATTGACATACGCGAATCGGTACTGCGCTGAGTATTTGTCACGATCCGTTTGGCCACAATCGACAAGGACAGAGGGGCAGCCCATAACCCGTCTCATTCTCCCCCACCTTTGGCATTCCACCCACAATCCTCCCATCCACGAACACGCCGGGATAACCGCACTACGGGTAGGCCATCACAGCCATCCCTCTGGCGGCGATCGACGGCGATTCGACAATGACGGTACAAGTTGGGTGGCCATCCCTCATCCCATTTCACCTCCGGCTCGCGTATTGGTGGTGGTGGCAGGTGCATCGAAACGTCAGAAAAAAATCCACCTCCTGCTCGCGTTTGGATGCGAGAGAGGCGGTGGAGATGGCAGACACATTGAAATCGCAACAAAAAAGCGACCTTGGGCTCGCGTTTGAAAGCGACAGAGGTGGAAATGGTGATGGGTGGATTGAAACAGTCCAAAAATCCACCTCCGGCTCGCGTTTAAAAACGAGGGAGGTGGAAGTGGTGGCAGGTGCGTCGAAACAGTCAAATAAACCACCTCCGGCTTGCATTTGGATGCGAGGGAGGTGGCGTAGTCGCTGGGCGAACATCCTCCGTCTCACATTTTCAAGTGAGGGAGGATGAAAGGCGGCGGCTGTGGCGAGTGGTATTTTCATCGAACCTGCGGGAGATTGGGGAGAGGTCGTCAGTGCGGAATAAAGAAGAAAAAAGATCAGAACGAGGTCGCGGTATCATCACGAACCCGTTCGATCCCTCTCACGCTCGAAATACGAAACAAAAATTGGGATATCTGGTTGAACAGACATCCCAGGACATCCCAGTGAACGAACGTACTGCCGTAGCAGCATGTTCGGCGTGGGGCGAACATCCTCCGACTCGCACTGGCAAGCGAGGGAGGAGGATTGGCGGCGACGTTGGTGGGCGGTATTCGCGATGAATCTGTGTGAGGTTATGAAGAGTTCGTTAGCACAGAAAAGAGAAGAAAAAAAAAAAAGCAGAACGAGCTGGCGATATCATCGCGAGCCCATCCTGTTACTCACCTAAGCGGGCCTCCCACTTCATGGGTCCCCCGTTCGTATGTAGCCCCCATCCAACAGAGAACTGGCCCACATCCCTCAGAAGAAGGGAGGGGCTCACAGCCGCGGTTCCAGGTCGAAGAGAGAGGAGGAGGCGGAGGTGGTGGTGGGAGATAGAAACCGGTCCGGCAGACGCTGAGTCATAGTCGGGCGTCCGAACCTTGGTCATCAAACTTGGGTGCCGTCCAAGTGAATAAAACATATTAGAAATGGTCAAATTCGCTAATAAAAGACTTACAAACCTTTTTTTGAGGTTCCCTGAGTGCGGGACGAGAGGTGGGGGTATCTAATAACCCTAAAGGCGGAGTAATGCGATAGTAGATAACCCTAAAGTTTGCTTTGCTTTTGTTTTCATGGTTTGACGCCTTGATTTGTTGTATATTCGTTTTAGCTGATCAGTTTCTCACGTAGACACTTTTACTATCGACGATTCACGCAGAGGCGCAAAATTTTTGATACTATGCGGACAACAGAATGACGAATTACGCAGCGACAGGTTCCAAGTAAAATTAACGTCCCCCGCTAACCCCCGCCCCCAACGACTAACAAGGACGGTGAGCAAAGATAAAAAGAAGAGAATAGGATACCAACTAGGATGAGTGAGGAGGTCAGTTCGACTCCGCGTAAATCGAGTGGACGATAGGGTAGGTAAGGTCCTCCTGGAAAAAAAGAAAAACCAGCGTATGGCCCAATCAGCCTTGCATTTGATGCAAGGAACAGTTTCAATAGCGTCGAACGGGTAATCGCGTTGGATGGGGTGCTTGATATATGTGTCGATAAGAAGTGAGTAGGTTTCGGAGTGGATATTCTCCATCATGATCTGGAAACCGTAGAAACAGCGTGCCTCGGCCACTTGAACTTCGTTCGAGAAACGCTCGTTGAGATTCTCGTTGACAATACCGTCGGAGGCTGCGAAGAACGCAAGGACATGGGATATAAAGTGACGCTCGTTGTCGTTTAGGCGATTGTTCCAGTCATGGACATCTTTGGACAGGTCCATTTCTTCAGCAGTCCAAAAGGATGCATCTGCTTTCTTGTACATTTGCCAAATCTGATAAGAACGCGTCAGATGAGGGTTCAACGACAGTGCTCGTTTCTCACCTCGTGGTACTGGATGGGGAAGAGAACGAAACGACGACGTGACCCTTTGAGGAGAGGCTCCTCACCTGAGAGGGAAACATGTTAGCTTATGGTTGCAGTCGAGACGACAAGCGACTAACTCTCAGGAAGGTCAACTTCGCATACAAACTTTCTACGGAAGTCGGGAAGCGTGTCGGTGGCATCAGTCACGGATTCCGGAGACTGGGAGCATTTCAATGAGAACAACGACCTCTTTCTTAGAGGGTTTGGAAGGTGATTTGAGGGTAAAGGCGGCAAGGGCAGCAGCGGCCTGGAGTAAAGTAATTAAATTCCAGACGACGCGACATGAAGCAAAATACGTTACCTTCTTGCTGGGAGTAGGCCTAGGAGAGGCAGGACGAGTAGCTGAGATGGTGGCCTTTAGAGATGATGAGAGGTCGATGGATGAGCGCACAGAACCCAAATCTGATAAGAACGGGTCAGAGCCAGCGTTCAATGACAGTGCTGGTTTCTCGCCTTATGGTAAGCCAAGCGATGCAAGAATGGCATCTTGATCTAACTCTTCCAGTGCGAAGGACGACGTCGTGGACAAAATCGACGGTCCAGGGCCAACGGGTCCAGGTTGTGGACGTTATCGAACTTGCAGTGCCGCGATTGGTGCCAACTCGAGCTGGAGGAAGTGTTGAAATTAGTCAAAGTTATATGCAAGCAGTATTTTTGAAGTGTTTACCCACCTTTGATGATCCTACCCTGTTCAAACCACCTCCCAATCACCCCCCTCCTCCCTGCCGAATTCGCAGCAAAACCATACATCTGACACGAAGGCGGCAATTCGATCCCCTTCGATTCGACTCGTTGGCCTGGTTGTGGCCGTCGTCGCGCAGGTCCGGGTTATGTCATTGTAGAGGGCCCTCGATTGTCGTCACTGGGCCCTATCGATCATCGTCCAGTCGTCGTTCGTAGTTAGGTCTTCATTGGCCATTGGTCCCGCTCGTCGTTGTTGCACCATAGTACCCGCACGACGTTTGGTCTTTGCTCGCTGGTTGTTGCTGATTTTTGGCTAAGCGGGATAGCGTTTGTTGTACTTCGTTACGCCAGTGGTCTGTAGGATGGTATGAGCGAGGGATTGATGACGAACCGCGACAATCGTCGTGGCTCATGATTTTGTGACGCACCTAATGAGCCTCCTGCTCGTGGGTCCGCTCCCCATTCCTCTGTAATTATCCATCCACAATTCCCCCATCAAGCAAGCTTTAGCCGGCCCACATCCCTTGAGAAAGGGGAGGGGCGCAAATGCGAATCAAAGAATTTTTTTGAGCGAAAAATTTCTTAATAACAAAAGATTCATCGAACATCAAAAAAGAATTATTTATTGAAATTTTTTTTGGCGCGGACAATTGAACAAAAAACGAAGGATTGACAGGAAGCAACAATAAATCGCGCGCCGAGGTCATCGCCAATGGCGGCAATAAGTAGGCATGGGTACATCAGGAAATATATATGATTATGTTGAAATGAAAAGAGCACTGGAGTCCGCATTGAGACGAGCAGTTGCTTTTCGCCAGGAGGATGCACCCCTAAGGTTGTTTCGCCAGAACTCGGGGGTCTCAGGCTGAGCATTACCTTTTCTAATCTCAGACAGACGCTCTTGATACCAAGCTTCGTTACATTCTGTCCAATGTCCAAGATTATAGCCATTTGCCTTCTGATTTTTCCAATAAAGAGGCTTCGGCCACCAAGACTTGTGAGCTACTTGGTTAGGACCTTCTCCTGAAGGGGCCCATATCAGAATCAATTAAATTATCAGAAGATGAACAACAAACCTGTATAGCACATGTGAAAGCCACAAATGACGTCCATCTCCTCCTCAGTGAGCATATCGTCCCAATAGACTGTTCCATCATCAGCTGAGAAGTGGCAGCCAAGGTGATGTTCAGTGACAGCAGGTGACGGGCCAAAGCAGGCAGAGTCAATGCCAATGTGTTCCCTTGCAAGGCGGCCGAGGAGACCACCAGCAAGCAGCGCAGCTCGGCCACGCGAAGATGAGAGAAGTCGGCGGCGGTGCTGGATATATATATCGTAGTCCCTCTTCTCAAAAACGTACCCCGGAGCACGGATGGGCACAACATTTCGGTGCGCTTGGAGCTGGATGGAAGGTTGACATTGAAGTGGCAGTAATGTAAAAAATGTCATGCCCATTTCCAAGAGGTAGCGTGCGAGTGAAACTGAAGAATGTTTTCCGGGGTTGGCCAAAAGGCGGAACACCTTAACTGCATCTCTAGCAGTTGTCAACGCAATCGTCCACGGTGCCTGGGGTTCAAGTTTGGGGCGGCTTCCCCGAAGATGGAAAAGGTCGCCAACCTTCTCAAAGAGAAGCCTCAAAGCCGCAACA
>Ga0307517_10014171_pt1 | contig 10743 bp, 6 predicted proteins | sample 23_EM_MG_FD_194515 | JGI IMG/M metagenome (GOLD analysis project Ga0307517, IMG submission 194515) | Populus trichocarpa ectomycorrhiza microbial communities from riparian zone in the Pacific Northwest, United States - 23_EM | ecosystem: Host-associated > Plants > Roots > Unclassified | place...
AGCCCGCAGGAGTCGCAGCGCCGCCCGGCCAGGGCCGCGCGCCCCCGGGATGCCCGCCAATACGGGGCGTGATCGTGTTGACCGTCAAACTTTTTGGTGAGACTCTGAAAGCCCCGCGCACCTTAGCTGTTTGGCATGGAAGAACAGCAGAGCAACACCCAAGACTGTCAAGCATCGCGGGTGCGATTCCCTCACGACCCACACCGCTTCGGTCGGTCACTCAGTGTGGAGGACCATCCATCATGGCAAAGGCGCTTCTCGGTTACGTCGGCGGTTCCGACCCGCGACTCCTCGCCGAGATGCGACGGCTCCAGCAGCGCGTCCAGGACCTGGAATCCGAGCTCGTTCGGATCCAGGACGAGAACGACGCGCTGACGGCTGCCGCAACTCACGATTCGCTTCTCGAGAGCATCGACGTACGCCAGGCTGAGCCCGCGCTCACCTGATCACTACGACGCACCATGACGAACAGTGGTTGAGCTGCCAGCATCAACCGCTGCGTTGTCAGAGTTTGCAAGGGACGCTTCGGCGTCCCTTCTTTCTTTCCCCCGCATGCCTCCACCCTCTTTAACGTTTGGTGTGCCCTGCACGTTCAAGGGCGAAACCGCGGGGAACCGGACGTTCATGGAGAGAGCGAGCAGCGGAAGGTAGAGTCCAGCGGCGTGCACCTCAAGGCCCTGACCCTGCGGGGGTTCAAGTCGTTCGCCTCGGCGACCACGCTCCGGTTCGAGCCGGGGATCACGTGCGTCGTCGGTCCGAACGGCTCGGGCAAGTCCAATGTCGTGGACGCGCTCAGCTGGGTCATGGGCGAACAGGGCGCCAAATCGCTGCGCGGCGGCAAGATGGAGGACGTCATCTTCGCCGGCACCACCGGCCGCCCCCCGCTGGGCCGCGCCGAGGTGTCCCTCACCATCGACAACTCCGACGGGGCGCTGCCCATCGAGTACGCCGAGGTCACCATCACGCGGATCATGTTCCGCAACGGCGGCAGCGAGTACCAGATCAACGGCGACACGTGTCGCCTCCTCGACATCCAGGAACTCCTCTCCGACTCCGGCATCGGCCGCGAGATGCACGTCATCGTCGGCCAGGGCCAGCTCGACTCCGTGCTCCACGCCGACCCCATGGGCCGCCGCGCCTTCATCGAGGAAGCGGCCGGAGTCCTCAAGCACCGCAAGCGCAAGGAGAAGGCGCTCCGCAAACTGGACGCGATGCAGGCCAACCTCGCGCGCGTGCAGGACCTGACGGACGAACTCCGCCGCCAGCTCAAGCCCTTGGGCCGCCAGGCCGCCGTCGCCCGCCGCGCCGCCGTCATCCAGGCGGACCTCCGAGACGCCCGCCTCCGCCTGCTCGCCGACGATCTTGTACGACTGCGCCAGGCGCTGAACACCGAGATCGCCGACGAGGCCGCACTGAAGGGACGCAAGGAGGCCGCCGAACTGGAGCTGCGCAAGGCGCTCCAGCGCGAGGGCCTCCTGGAGGACGAGGTACGGCAACTCACCCCACGCCTCCAGCGCGCCCAGCAGACCTGGTACGAGCTGTCCCAGCTGGCCGAGCGGGTACGCGGCACGATCTCGCTGGCCGACGCCCGGGTGAAGAGCGCGACGTCGGCTCCACCGGAGGAACGGCGGGGCCGCGACCCCGAGGACATGGAACGTGAGGCCGCCCGCATCCGCGAGCAGGAGGCGGAACTCGAAGCAGCCCTTGAGGCGGCCGAGCACGCCCTGGAGGACACGGTCGCCCACCGCTCCGACCTGGAGCGCGAACTCACCGCCGAGGAACGGCGGTTGAAGGACGTGGCCCGTTCCATCGCCGACCGCCGCGAGGGCCTCGCCCGCCTCAACGGCCAGGTCAACGCGGCCCGTTCACGCGCGGCCTCCGCCCAGGCCGAGATCGACCGCCTGGCCTCCGCCCGCGACGAGGCCCAGGAGCGTGCGGTCACCGCGCAGGAGGAGTACGAGACACTCCAGGCCGAGGTGGACGGCCTCGACGCCGGCGACGCGGAACTCTCCGAACAGCACGAGGCGGCCAAGCGCCAACTGGCCGAGTCGGAGGCCGCGTTGACGGCAGCGCGGGAAGCGACCACGGCGGCGGAACGCAAGCGCGCCGCGACCCAGGCCCGCCATGAAGCGCTGGCGCTGGGCCTACGGCGGAAGGACGGCACCGGGATACTGCTGGGCGCACGCGACCGCCTCACTGGAATCCTGGGCCCGGCAGCGGAACTGCTGACGGTGACCCCAGGCCGCGAGGTAGCCCTGGCGGCAGCGTTCGGCGCGGCGGCGGACGCGATCGCGGTGACGACCCCGGCGTCGGCGGCGGATGCGATCCGCTTGCTGCGCAAACAGGACGGAGGCAGGGCAGCGCTGCTGCTGGCAGGCGGCCCTGAGCATTCGACCCCGGTGACTGAGGCGGCCCAAAGGGGCGCGGGACATCATCTATTTGCGGCTCCGCCGCGGAGCGCGCCCAGCCACGACGAGCCCGCAGACAACAGACAACCCTTCGCCGCTGATTTCGTCCGCGCCCCCGCCGACCTCATGCCCGCAGTCCGCCGCCTCCTGCACAACTACGTCGTGGTCGACACCCTCGAAGCCGCCGAGCAACTCGTATATACGCACCCGGAGTTGACCGCGGTAACCGCCGAAGGCGACCTCCTCGGCGCCCACTTCGCCCACGGCGGCTCCGCAGGCGCCCCCAGCCTCCTCGAAGTCCAGGCCTCCGTGGACGAAGCCGCAGTCGAACTCGAAGAACTGGCCATCCGCTGCGAGGAGTTGGCCGCCACCCAGCAGACCGCAGGCGAGCGCCGCAAGGAATGCGCAGCGTTCGTCGAGGAGTTGGGGGAGCGCCGCCGGGCCGCGGAGCGCGAAAAGTCGACCGTGGCACAGCAGTTGGGGCGGCTCGCAGGGCAGGCGCGGGGCGCCGCCGGGGAGGCCGAGCGATCGACCGCGGCGGCGACACGGGCACAGGACGCGCTCGACAAGGCCGTAGAAGAAGCCGAAGTGCTTGCCGAACGGCTGGCTGTTGCCGAGGAGATGCCGGTCGAGGAGGAGCCTGATACGAGCGTGCGGGATCGGCTTGCCGCCGATGGGGCCAATGCTCGGCAGACCGAGATGGAGGCGCGGCTTCAGGTTCGTACGCATGAGGAGCGGGTCAAGGGGCTTGCTGGGCGGGCTGATTCGCTGGATCGGGGGGCCCGGGCCGAGCGGGAGGCCCGGGCGCGTGCCGAGCAGCGGCTCGCGCGGTTGCGGCATGAGGCCGCCGTCGCCGAAGCCGTTGCCTTTGGGGCGCGGCAGCTGCTCGCGCACGTCGAGGTGTCCCTCGCCCGTGCCGACGAGGAGCGCACCGCCGCCGATGCCGCCAAGGCGCGCCGCGAGCAGGAGTTGGCCGCCGCCCGGAACCAGGGGCGCGACCTCAAGGGCGAGCTCGACAAGCTCACCGACTCCGTGCACCGAGGGGAAGTGCTCGGGGCCGAGAAGCGGATGCGGATCGAGCAGCTGGAGAGCAAGGCGCTGGAGGAGTTGGGGGTGGAGCCCGCGGGGCTTGTCGAGGAGTACGGGCCGCATCAGCTCGTGCCGCCCTCGCTCGCCGCCGAGGGTGAGGTGCTGCCCGATGATCCCGAGGATCCGCGCAACCAGCCCCGGACATTCCACCGCGCCGAGCAGGAGAAGCGGCTCAAGTCGGCCGAACGGGCGTACCAGCAGCTCGGGAAGGTGAACCCGCTCGCGCTGGAGGAGTTCGCGGCGCTGGAGGAGCGGCACAAGTTCCTCAGTGAGCAGCTGGAGGACCTGAAGAAGACCCGCGCCGACCTGCTTCAAGTGGTGAAGGAGGTCGACGAGCGTGTCGAGCAGGTCTTCACCGAGGCCTACCGGGACACGGCCCTTCAGTTCGAGGGCGTCTTCAGCCGGCTGTTCCCGGGTGGCGAGGGGCGGCTGATCCTGACCGATCCCGACAACATGCTCACCACCGGTGTCGATGTCGAGGCACGGCCGCCCGGCAAGAAGGTCAAGCGGCTCTCGCTGCTCTCCGGCGGGGAGCGGTCCCTCACCGCCGTAGCGCTCCTCGTGTCGATCTTCAAGGCTCGGCCCAGCCCGTTCTATGTGATGGACGAGGTCGAGGCGGCGCTCGACGACACCAACCTCCAGCGGCTGATCCGGATCATGCAGGAGCTGCAGGAGGCCTCGCAGCTGATCGTGATCACCCACCAGAAGCGGACGATGGAGGTCGCCGACGCGCTGTACGGCGTCTCCATGCAGGGCGACGGGGTGTCGAAGGTCATTTCGCAGCGCCTCCGCTAGACCTTCATCGCGCGTTCAAGTGTTGAACGCATTGCGGTGACCTGTGGGGTTGGATTTCACAGTAGACCCCCTATTGACTTCGAAACTTGAAGGCATAGTCTCTGCAACGTTGCTTTTACCTTCAGGTGGTGGGCAGCGGGAAGCTGTGCGCCACTGGAAGGGTCGCCCCCCACCCCGGCAGCGACGCCGGTGGCCTCAGGAGTTACACGTGACCAGCACTGCGCAGGCACCTCAGTCAGGAGCCGGGCCGGCTCATCCCGAACATCTCGCGCACGTCATCTTCATCGCGGCGGCGGCCGCGATGGGCGGCTTCCTCTTCGGCTACGACAGTTCCGTGATCAACGGTGCCGTCGAGGCGATCCGCGACCGCTACGACGTCGGCTCCACAATCCTGGCGCAGGTCATCGCCATCGCCCTGATCGGCTGTGCCATCGGCGCGGCGACCGCCGGCCGGATAGCCGACCGGATCGGCCGTATCCGCTGTATGCAGATCTCCGCGGTGCTGTTCACCATCAGCGCCGTCGGTTCGGCGCTGCCCTTCGCCCTCTGGGACCTCGCCTTCTGGCGGGTCATCGGCGGTTTCGCCATCGGTATGGCCTCCGTCATCGGCCCGGCCTACATCGCCGAGGTCTCCCCGCCCGCCTACCGCGGCCGGCTCGGCTCCTTCCAGCAGGCCGCGATCGTCATCGGCATCGCGATCTCGCAGCTGGTCAACTGGGGTCTGCTGAACGCCGCCGACGGCGACCAGCGCGGCAAGCTGATGGGCATCGAGGCCTGGCAGGTCATGCTCGGCGTCATGGTGATCCCGGCCGTCCTCTACGGCCTGCTCTCCTTCGCGATCCCCGAGTCCCCGCGCTTCCTGATCTCCGCGGGCAAGCTGAGCCGCGCGCACGAGGTGCTGCGTGAGGTCGAGGGCGACGACATCGACCTGGACGCCCGGGTCGCCGAGATCGAGCACGCGATGAAGAGCGAGCACAAGTCGACCTTCAAGGACCTGCTCGGCGGTGGCGGCTTCTTCTTCAAGCCGATCGTCTGGGTCGGCATCGGCCTCTCGGCCTTCCAGCAGCTCGTCGGCATCAACGTCGCGTTCTACTACTCCTCGACGCTGTGGCAGTCCGTCGGCGTCGACCCCACGGAGTCGTTCTTCTACTCCTTCACGACGTCGATCGTGAACATCATCGGCACCGTGATCGCCATGATCTTCGTGGACCGCATCGGCCGTAAGCCGCTGGCTCTCATCGGTTCGGTCGGCATGGTCGTCGGTCTCGCGCTGGAGGCCTGGGCCTTCTCGTACCACCTGGTCGACGGCAAGCTGCCCTCCGCGCAGGGCTGGACCGCGCTGATCGCGGCCCACGTCTTCGTCCTCTTCTTCGCCCTGTCCTGGGGTGTCGTGGTCTGGGTCTTCCTCGGCGAGATGTTCCCGAACCGGATCCGCGCCGCCGCCCTCGGCGTCGCCGCCTCCGCGCAGTGGATCGCCAACTGGGCCATCACCGCGAGCTTCCCGTCGCTGGCCGACTGGAACCTCTCCGCGACCTACGTGATCTACACGATCTTCGCCGCGCTCTCCATCCCGTTCGTCCTGAAGTTCGTCAAGGAGACGAAGGGCAAGAAACTGGAGGACATGGGCTGACGAAGCCCTGCGGACGCCCAGGGACGCTGTCACACCGTTGCTTCTGTCCTTGCCCAGTCCTACCGGGGCGCCACTGCGGATACCGCGATGCGCGGCCCGTCGAGAGGCGCCTGGCCGGGCGGGTGGCACGTCGAGCCTGCTCCGCGAGGTGCAGCAGGTCCCTATGAAGAGAGGCATTGCTATGAAGGTGGTTGTCCTGGACGACGGCCGGGCCACCACGGCGGAGACCGCGCGGCGAGTGAGGGACCACGGTCATGAGGTCGCCGTGGTCTCGGCGCCCACCGGTGGCGACAACCTCACGGAGGCCGACCTGGTGGACACACTGACCGGCTGCTCGGTGGTGATCGACCTTTCGGCGCCGCCGTCCCTTGACGACGGCACTCTGACCGAGGACGACGGCCTGGTGATCGATGAGGAGGCTCTCGTGGCACGGCGAGGCCGCGCCACAGCCGCTCTCCTCGCCGCCGAAGCGGCGGTCGGCGTCGAGCACCATGTCTCGCTGTCCGTGGTGGGCGTGGACCGGGCACGTGCGGAGGGAGTCTTTCGGGCACTGCGGGCACAGGAGGAGATGATCCGGCGTTCAGGGATCCCGTACTCCATCGTCCGTGCCACGCAACTGTTCGAGTCGGCGGTCGAGATCGCGGCCGCGACCACCGAAGACTGGATCGTGTGGGTGCCGCCCGTCGAGATACGCCCGGTCGCAAGCGCCGAAGCGGCCACGCTGCTCGCCCACACGGCGGCGTTCAAACCGTCGAACGGTGTTCAGGAGATCGCCGGTCCCGAGCAGTTCAGGTTGGACACCTTCGTCCGCGCGGCTCTGACCGCGGGCCAGGAACACCGCCGAGTCTTCGCCGATTACCGCAGCACCGTATTCGGCGCTCGGATCAGGCACGCGGATCTGCTGCCCGGTCCTGGGGCTCACGTCGCGCGGCAGCGCTATGGAGACTGGCTGGCCAACCGATCCGCGTCCGGAGCGGTGAAGCCTTGAAGGGACGGGCGGGTCTCACGGGCCGAGGTCCTAGTTGCCGAACTTCAGGGAACCCGGGCCGTCCACTCCGGTGTGGTGAACTTCGTGTCCACGAGCTCCCGCGCATGCCTCGTCTCGGCATCCGTCACCCTGCCCACGGCGAGTCCATAGCGGTTCCTGAAGGAACTGATCAGTCCTGCGATGACGGCTTCCCGTCCCAGACCGGTCTGCCGTCGCAGCGGATCCACTCGTTTCTTCGCGCTCTTCGTGCCCTTGTCCGACACCTTCTCCCGCCCTGTGCGCAGGACACTGAGCATTTTGTCGGCGTCGATGTCGTAGGCCATGGTCACGTGATGCAGCACGGCGCCGGGCCCTCCGCCCGGTCCCACGATGCGCTTCTGGGCCGCGCCGGCGATCTTTCCCTGGTGGGTGGAAATATCGTTCAGCGGCTGGTACCAGGCATTGATCCCCATCTCGCCGAGAGCGTCGAGCACCCAGTCGTCGAGATAGGCGTAGCTGTCCTGGAAGGAGAGTCCCTGCACCAGCGCGTCGGGCACCGACAGTGAATAGGTGATGGTGTTGCCGGGTTCCACGAACATCGCCCCTCCGCCGGAGATACGGCGTACGACCTCGATGCCGTGCTCGTGGGCGCTGTCGAGATCGACTTCGTTGCGCAGGGACTGGAAGCTTCCGATGATCACCGCCGGGTTCGCCCATTCCCACATCCTGAGCGTCGGCGGCCGCCGTCCGGCGGCGACTTCGGAGGTGAGGGTCTCGTCCAACGCCATGTGGAGTGCCGGGCTCTGGGGGCTGTCGTGGATCAGCTGCCAGTCGTAGTCGGTCCAATCACTGGCGTGCGCGAGTGCCCGGCGTACGGCGATGCCCACACCTTCGGACGTCAGGCCGTACATGACCGTGCCGTCGGGCAGCGCTCGGTCGATGCGCGCCGCCAGGTCGGCTGCGTCCGTGTCGGCCGGGGCGCCGTCCAGGGCACGGTTCACCGCGTCGAGGGCCTCGTCCGGTTCGAGAAAGAAGTCACCCGCGACCTGGGAGTGGCACAGCACGCCATCCTTCACCTCGATGTCCACCACGATCAATTTGCCGCCAGGGACTTTGTACTCACCGTGCACGGTCTCGCCGTCCTTTCCGCTCTCCGGTGAAACAGTGTGAGAGTCGGGGGTGTTCCCGAGACCGGGGTGGTTGGGGCGTCTCCGGCCGGTCCGCCCGGCGCTATTGGATGCGCCCATTGCTTTGACCGAGCCGCGCGGCTCTCCGCGACAGACGCTGTGAGGGCGGCTGTTTCCTGTCGGGCCGGAGGTGTCCGCGATGGCGGTGATGGTGGTGGTGGTGAGCCTGGATCGATGCCGGCGCGGTCGCCGGGGCGTACTTACAAGCTCACGCCGAACACACCCGCTCACTCGTGGCGCAACCCCTGGGGCCGTGCCGACCGCCACAGAGTGGGCAGGGTCAGAAGGGTCACCCCGACGGAGACGGCTGCGCCGATGCCGACCATGGCCAGCAGGGTGCTCCAGTCGTAGACCATGGGTCTGCTGAGGAGTCCGAGGAGTGTGTTGCCGAGAGTGGTTCCGGTCAGCGCCGCGACGAGCAGACCGAGTCCGACCGGAAGCGCGGTCTGCCAGAGAACGGAACCCGCGAGCGTACGACGTCGGGTGCCGAACGCGACGAGCACGGCCATGAGACGCGCGCGGTCTCGGATCTGCTCGAGTGTGCCGAGCAGCATGCTCGCTGCTATCAGCAGCAGGACGGCCGTCACCCCGGCCAGCAGGGCCCGTCTGATCCCGTCGACTGCCGGGTCGGCTTGGGACCGTGCGGGGAAGTCGACGGTGAAGGACGGGTCCAGCCGGGCGGCCGTTGTACGGATGCGGTCCTGCACGTCCTCGGCCGTGGCTGTGTAGGTGAGGCTGACCGTTCTGACGGCGTGTGCCATCGCTGTCGGTCCCGCCGCCCCCGGTGTGGCCAGCAGTACGCGTTCGCCGGCGTCGCCCGGGGGACTGGCGCTCGTGGTGTGAGCTGTAGTTGTGATGCGTGGCGTCTTCCAGCCGGGGCCGTTCGCACCGATACGCAGCGTCATTCCGGCCTTCCAGGTTGTTGTGTCGTGGGTGCGATCCGCGCTGGTGGACGCGGTGAGAAAGGCGTCCCCGTCGGAGCAGGAGGGCAAGGAAGCCAGTCGGCGCAGTTGAGCGCAGTCGGCGATACGGACCGTTTGCGGAAACCCGCCGTCCGGTGGGGTCACGGTAAACTCCGCGAAGTCCACGGCCTCTTGCACGCCAGGAGTCGCGGCGAACGCGGGGCCGTACTCATCTGCGTCCGTCGTGTCCTCATCAAGGCGGGCGACACCGACAGGTGCATGGGGTGAGGGGGTCCCGTGGGCGGTTCGGGCTGCGTTGTCTCCTGGATGGTGTGCGAGCCCGGTGAAGAGGGTCTGCAGCGCCACGGCGCCTGCTACGGCGACTGCGATCCCGTTGACCGAGCGGGTGGCGGTCTCGCCGTTCAACTGCATTCTTCGCAGGGCCAGTTGCCAGGACAGCGGACCGTGACCGCCGAACTGCCGCGTGAGAACCTCCACGGTCCAGGGCAGCACGGCAGTGACCCCGACGAGCAGCGCGAGGATGCCGACGACCATCATGCCGACCTGCAAGGTGCCTTGTAGGTCGGAGGGGTTGTGCACCGACGTTCGCAGCAGGACGAGTCCGACCAGGGGCAGCCCGACGCGCCACCACAGCCTCCGGGTTGTCCCGCCGGACCGGCGGACGACCCCGAGCGGCTCCACGATCACGCTGTGCATGGCCAGCTGTGTGACGACCAGGGAGAGTGCGAAAACGGCGAGCACTGTGAGCAGCACGAGCGGAGGTTCCGGGGTGAGGTCCTCGGTGAAGACGCCGAGCCCCTGTATCTCCACCAGCCCCGCGAACTGGCGGCCCGTCATGAACAGGAACGTTCCCAGGGCGATGCCTGTGAGTGTGCCGAGCATGACCTCGCCCGCCGCGACGGTGGCCGTCATACGATGGTCCGCTCCGACCAGCCGCAGGGCAGCAAGCCGTCGGTCCCGGTGCTCACCGCCGAACCGGACGGCCGCGCCGATGAAGACGCCGACCGGGACGAGAAGGACGACGATCCCCGCGACACTGAGCAGGACCAGTTCGGGAGGGAGCGGCTTCGGCGGGTACACCTTCCCGTAGTGGTCCAGCCGCCGTGTTCCTCCGACGCCGGCCAGCATGTGGTCTCCGCCCAGGTAGAAAACGTACTCGCCCGGGTCGAGCAGTCCCGCGTCACCGACCTCGCCCGTGATGGGGTGGGCGAGGCGCTCGCGCAGCAGTTCGCTGCCCGGTGCCGTCAGTAGCCTGCCCAAGGCCGGAGACACGACCATCTCCCCAGGGCGCGGATAGTGCTGGACTCCAGGTGGGAGCGGCGCGGCGGGTCCCTCCGGCTCCACCATGCGTCCCCGGATCCCCTTGCCACGGAACACAGTGTCGATTTCGCTGATCAGCACAGTGTGATCCGAGGCTTCGATGGCGCGGCCGTCGAGATTGACGTCGATGCGGCGGTGGATCCGCTCGTCTCGGTGATGTCTGGCGTTCGGCACTGACGCGGCGAGCAACAACATGGCCACGCCCAGCCCCACTCCCATCGCTACGAGGACGGTGCGGACCGTGTTGTCCCGGCCGCCAGCAAGGGCGAGCCGGGCACCGAAGCCGAGCGCGCGAAGCCCTCCTAAACGTCGCTGCACAGGTGGGTTCACAGTGTTCCTCTCGTACGGGACATGAGACGCCGTTCGTCTGGCCCGACGCGGCGGAGGGCGTGGAGTGCCATCGTTCCGCGGCACGGAAGGGCAG
>Ga0307517_10014172_pt1 | contig 10741 bp, 13 predicted proteins | sample 23_EM_MG_FD_194515 | JGI IMG/M metagenome (GOLD analysis project Ga0307517, IMG submission 194515) | Populus trichocarpa ectomycorrhiza microbial communities from riparian zone in the Pacific Northwest, United States - 23_EM | ecosystem: Host-associated > Plants > Roots > Unclassified | place...
ACAGTCCTGCGGTGTTTACAAAAGACGGACGCCGTGCCTGGCCGTCCTTACCCACCCTGCCCGGGACGGACGGGACTATAGGACGCCAGGGCCCTGGCGTCCGGACGGGACGGTTGGGAACACTGGATTGGACGGTTACCAATGCCGTGATTTATGATGTCTAGAGACTTGATATATCGATAGTGATCGGAAAATCGAATCTCCAAAGTGTCCTTATGGAATGCTCCCTTGTTGCGGGGAAGAGCTTTCCGATCTTTGGACAAACCAGGTACATAACTCGTTGTCGTGCTAGCCCTGCCGGCTCTCACATGCCCGCATGGACCTCCTATGGCTGCCTAAGTGGTAGGAGGCGCAAAACTTATTTCCGGAGCCTGATCAGCCGCGGGAAGTCTGAAAGGAGCATCGGTGTGGGGCGCATGCCTCAGGGTGGAACACTAAGCCGGGATTATTAGATATTTGTATTATGCCTATCACAGCTGGTCAATTGAACAAACCGGCTTGGGGCCCGTTTACCTATCGACGTCCGTCTAAAATGAAACGATACCGACCGTTAAAGGGGGACTCGACAGTGGGGGGAGTATGCGGCAAAGTAGATGGCGTTTGCCCAGAGTAGGCAACGTAACTTTTTGACGGTCTACCTACAAGAATGTAGGACAGTGAGAAATTGGTCAAACACTTTCACGCCGTTTATCAGAAAACGCATGAGACGCCACCATCTAGTACAACCACTATTACAAATTTAATTTTTAGAAAGAGACAAACAGTTGAAGGTATGTAAAGAAACAGAATTGTTGCACTTTTAGCTAATTTACCGTCTAGTATATACCTGAAAACCCCTTTTACCTAACTGACTTTCTTTGACGGTCGGCACTGCCTCTGGTTGCTAGACGGGCGTCTATAGGTATACGGGCCCTTAGCTCACGCTATGTAGTGTATTACTGGGTTTTCTGAGACACCGGGTTTTGGCTAGGGAGATCACGACTCTCGCTTTCAATTACAGTGGTCATATGCAGTACTCATATACAATGGGAGAACCTCTAGCATAATATTATTGAGTAGGAAAGCCGGGTATAAATATAAGAGTGCCACTTACGAACTGAAATTGTGTGGAAACCGGGACAAGCGAAGGGATTTGGCATTTCAGTCGCCCTATTCTCCAATAAAAAAGATCAAGAAAAAAAAGCCATCTAATTACAGAAGAGGTATTCCGCCCAGGGGTTGAAAAAGTATTATTTAAGTAAGCCACAACAAGACCCTCCAGGTCTGCATAAGAAATGTGCTGCGCACACCCAAGTCCGCCACCCCGAATAACCGGTACAGTATGTATTTCCCCACACCGCACCGTGAGGCCAAATTGGTGATAACTCCTGGTGCTCCCTAGAGAAACCCATTCTTACCCCTATCGCGCAATCACTCGAGGGTAACATGAAGTACAATAAAAGACAATTTGAGCAGCCATTCCTAGAAGCCTAGGGGTAAGAGTAGCTGGTTCGAATCTGCTATGAATCAATTGACGCTCTTACGCCAGCACAACAGTGTCCACCGAGAGTTTTATTAGTGAGGCATATAAAGAGGCGTTTGCAGTGTTCCCAAGCGTCCGCCCGGACGAACTGCCAGGAACGGGTAGGCGAAGACGGTAGGTGTCTCAGGTGGCGGAATTTTCCGGGTGACTCCGGATGATGACGGGCGGGCCCTACGGGTGACTGGCAGGCCCTGCAGGTGATTGACGGGCCCTACAGGGCGGACGGAACGCTTGGGAACACTGGGTGTTTGTGGTGGGTGTTGCCGATACGATCTGCGTTAATGATTGCAATGTTCTCGGAAGTCGCGTTTCGGGCCAAGAGTACTGGCTCATTGAACTCGCCCTGCATCTGCCCCTCCCTACCTCCATTTGAGATCCGAGCTGCCCTGCGATTCATGGCCTTTACCATATGTGGAAATACTATCAGTACTTCTGTCAGAAATAGCACTGGCTCAGGAAGACAGAGAAATCAATTAACATACTGTGAAGACACTCCCAGCGTTCCTAACCGTCCGGAAGGACAACACGAGTGATGTCTCATGATGTAAGAAGAATTGGTTTGGAGGTGTATGATTCAGCCTGGCTAGTACAGGAGGCCCAAGCGCTGAGACTATGGTCCCTTATGTTCTGTCTGGTCCTCACCTTCCTGGGCGTAGTGCGTCCTAGCACACCCAAAATGGCGGACTATGAGCCGTAGTTCCCGTCCTCCCCCGAAGACGGATTGACTGGACTGTTGGGAACACTGGCCCTGAATCTGCCCCTCCCTACCTCCTTTTGCAACCCGAGTTGCCCTGATTCATGGCCTTCACCATGTGTGGAAATACTATCAGTACCTTCTGTCAGCAATAGCACTGGCTCAGGAAGACACGGAGGAATCAATCAACATACTGAGAAGACTCCTCGCCTCCTTCGAATGGAGACCATAGAACCTGCGGAATGTATCGGGGTAGCTGATCAGCCCATTCTCGAGTGGCCAAACATCGATGACGACGTTACCATCGTGCGCTTTCTCATTTCCCACCTTAATTGCCGAAAGATTCCCTATATTTGTCGAAACAGTGCTCTGCAAAAATGTGGCAAAAGATCTGTCTTGGATAGCAACGGAGGGGGCGGAGGATAGTAGATTATTTCTGCTGGGCTTCCATCCTTGCTATTAGCTGTTCAATTTTCGTTTCTGTCGTGCGAACGGATAGCAGGAATGAGCTGCCGCCTAGATTTGCGTATGCAGTGTCTGGATCGCTCAATGGTCCAATTCCAATTGGTACATTTGACTGAATCGCTTGCACTAAATTCTGTTTCAGCATTGGAAGCTCCTTCCTTGGATAGCTATTTCCATCCCAATCACTGTAAATTAGTCCAGTGTTCCCAGTGTTCCCAACCGTCCCGTCCGGACGCTAGGGCCCTGGCGTCCTATAGTCCCGTCCGTCCCGGGCAGGGTGGGTAAGGACGGCACGGCGTCCGTCTTTTGTAAACACCGCAGGACTGTAGGTTGACGGGCGGGCCCTGTAGTCTTTTTTGGAAATGGTAACTTCCGGTAGGTACCTACCGTCCTGGGTGGGGACGGGCGTCCCTTGTAGGTCAAGGAAGTGGAATGGAGTCAGGGTGCTCAGAACCAGGATCGGATATCACTGGAAGCATTGGTTGATTGATAGCGAAATTTGATACATAATAGTAGAGCCTAAGCTTCTCTTCATTAGAATAAAAATGTTTCACCTCTTGATAGCACTTACCTAATGCTCGTGAAATTCGAAAATGAAACATGAACTAAGACACCTATAGGGCCCGGCCGTCCGTCCCGGGCATAGGTCAGGACGGACTGCAACTTGGCGTCCGTCCCGTCCTAGGCTAAAGACGGACGGGACTGCAGTACCTGAAAAGGCGCCCGGGACGGACTGGCGGGGACTGCAGGTGTCTCAGATGGCGCAATTTTCCGGATAACTTCGGATGACGGGCCGGCCCTATAGGTAATTGGCGAGGACTGCAGATGACGGGTGAGGACAGCAAATGGCGGGTGAGGACTGCAAATGGCGGGGGAGGACTGCAGGTACGATTCGGGAGTTACTGATCCGCCGAGGACTGTAGGGCCCTATAGTCACCCTCTTAGACGGTAGTCTTTCCCAAAGGACGGACGCTCTTACCCTACAGCTTGATTCAGATGCCACGGACGCCCGGGACTGCAGTCCTGGCCGTGCCTACCGGGTGAACGGGACGCTTGGGAATACTGAATTAGTCCCAATGCCATCTAACAATTGCCACATGGTAAGGAATAACAAGCTCTGGGAGAGGTATTATAAGAATAGCCACTTACCATGATGTTCACAATCGTAGCCAAGAAAGAAAAAAAAGAAAGGACTCTTGGCTAAGACTAAACACTTGGGAAGGGATAGTAGTTGAAAAATACGCAAGGGTTGAGATAAAGCAATTTCACACAAGTTCTTGGTGGGGGAGTATAGATGTTTGATGGAGAAGGAAGAGAGAGGAGAGAGGGGTGCGAGGTCGTGGTCCTTTTCGATTCAATTGGGAAGCGGAAGCTGACTAAGTGACAACACTTGAAGACGACTGGCGCACTATCATATAACGATTGAGAAACATTACTCTCTCACCCCTCCTCCCGTTGCCCTCTTTTCTATCATCACAAAATATCATAGCCAGAAACACAAACGGCCAACTGTTCTCCTCTGGCACTCCCCGTCTCTTCCCCCTTAATAACTGCTACCTCTCAACTTTTACTATCATGGCGGACGAACGCAAGATTGCTGAGCACATGTTCACTAACGAGCTTAAGGAAATTGCTAAGGAGAACTGGGTGAATGCGGGAGTGAGTCTTCGATTCCTTTTTGTGCCTTTATGCATAAGTAGCTTTGCGACTGGAAGTATCAGGAACTACGAATCTGAGATTTTGCTCTTATTTTCTGTTTCCTCTAGAGCTCCAGGATGGAAACTTGGTTCTTTGGGATATCGCCTTTATTGTCGGAAATATATGTCTTGGTATTGGGAGGCTTATCTTAAGTTATTACTCTCACTCTATTTTGTGCCTGTAGTGGGCACTTTTGTCGATATTACATGATCTAACCCGCCTGGCCTCTTTTATTTTGTTCGATATCTCCAGGCTCAACTCAAAATTCTGAAAGACTATCCGATGAGGCCTCCTGAGTTTAAGTTTGTCCGCCCGCTGTTCCATCCTAACATCTACCCGGGTGGCAAACTGTATATCTCGATTCTGCATTCCCCGAGGCCAGATGAGACATCTAGAGAACTTGCTTCGGTACTTGAATCAATGCCCTACCTTCCCCTCGAGAAAGTTGATCATAGCAGCTAATGGTTTGTTAGTAGTGATGGACACGATCATGCTCGATCATAAATTTTTGGTGTGATCGAGCTCGATCAATGCTCGAGCATGGGCCAAATTTCCTGCTCGAGCATGATCGTGTCCATCACTATTTGTTAGGAGGGTTTGTCGCCTACTCAACCCATCTTTACAGTGTCATCGGGACATTTTGGTAATGGACTCTGATGAAACTCGGGAATGAACGAAGGGATGAATTTCGGCCACAAGGTAAGGGATAGTTATCACAATTATTCCTAACTTCGCTCTCTTTAGTTACTTCACCACCAATAGCTTCCACGATCAGCCGTGCCAGCATTTAGCGCAAGTGCCGGAAAACGAACGAAGGGATCTACTGTACACACACACTTTATTTATTTTACAACACTTTATCCTTTTTGCCTACCGTTGGCTGTCCAAGTCCTTCTGTAAGGACCCTTCCATCTCTCTACCTCAAGTTGCCCCCATGTAGCCTCCACTTCTTGCCTGCCGTGGGTGCACCATTTTGTCTCTCCTCCTTTTCAAATCCAAACCGACAACGCCTTCTGTTCTCTGCATTGTTGTTAAACCATTGCTCTTTGCCTGCATTGACTCAACCTTCCCATTCAACAGTCACTTTGCCCTCTGGTTTCCTATCGTTGGTAACAAGGGAGTTGGAACCACTATCGTTGTAGTATTTCTTCCTGAGGTGACTTAGTGTCTTGTTGATTTGGGCAAGTTTGTTTCTTTTGTAAAGGGGCTTTTTTTTTTGTTTCAATCCACTGCGCGAAGACCAAGGTAAGTCTATGCACACTCCCAATGGATTGTCATTTCTAACATGTAGCTAGAATTGTTGATTGTGTGAGAGAGATGAAATATCTCACATAGCTAACGATTTTATTTGCCCTACGGGTTATCTGTGATTGTTTAACCAATACAAGCGTAATACAAGCATGTTTGGATTAGCCCTCAAAGTCAGCATTCGTGCCAAAGCTAGGTTAGTCTGCAGGTTATCCTTTTTTGCAAACAATGCAGCTTGCCGTTGTAAGGAGCGTAAAAAAGATTGTAAGGTAACGACTTAGTTATTAGCTCGCGGTAATGGATCGCGCTTCTGCTCGGACGACTGAAGATACTTTAAAATTCTTCAACGTTGCTCAGCGCACTGTTCTTGACGGTTAGAGAGTGGAAACTGCACTTTTGAGATATGGGAGGAATCGTAAGACGGCTCCGTAGGGAGCCTATGCGAAAAGGGAACTCTCTGACTATGCAAGATCACTTGCGCTGAATCTGTTTCATGAGTAGGATGATCACATGTCCCCCGAATTACGTTTAAAACATCTGTGGTGTGTGGATACTAAGGACTTTGGTGTTGGTTTTCCTTTCAGCGAGTTGGACGGGGCATCATTCATCGGAATTGTTGAGCCTGTAGCTCCCTTGATAGAGATGAGGTGCGATAATGCCGACGCAAGAGATTTTTCGGGGTATACGCCGCTTGCATGGACTGCTTATAGTGGGCACCGCGAAGTGATTGAAATACTGCTTAGGCGGGGAGAGGTCAATCTCGACAGACCAGATAATGAAGGCCAAACACCGCTCTCCCATGCTGCTAATCATGGACACCAGGAGGCAGTGAAAAGGCTACGTGGGCGGGAAGACCTTGATCCCGACAAGCCAGATAATTGAGGCAAGACACCGCCCTCGTATGCCGCAATTCATGGACACGAGGAAGTGGTGAAATGACTATTCGGGTAGGAAGATGTCAATCCCAACCGGCCAAGTAACCACGGTCAAACACCGCTCTTGGGCGCCGCCTCGGTGGACACGGCGGACTGGTGAGAATGCTACATGAGCAGGAAGATGTTAAACCTGACCAGTGAGATAGCTGGGGCCGAACACCGCCCTCCGCGCTGCTTGGAATGGAGATGCCGGGGTAGTGAAAATGTTGCTCGGGGGGAATAGGTCTGCACCGACAAACCAGATAAGAACGGCAAAACACCACTCTCGTTTGCCGCTAGGTGTGGACACGAGGAAGTGGTGAAAATACTACTCGGGAGGGAAGATGTCAATTCTGACAAGCCGGATAATTGCAGCCGAACACTGCCCTCACTCGCTGCTTGGTGTGGACATAAGGAGGTGGCGATAAAACTACTCCTACGGGAAGAGCACAACCCCAACAAACCAGATAATTTCGGCCAAACACCGCTCTCTCATACCGCTGCTTACGGGCGTGTGGGAGTCGTGAAAATATTACTCGGGCAGAAAGTTGTTGAGCCCGACGAGTCGGATAATCGCGGTCAGACACCGCTCTCGCACGCCGCTTAGAACAGGCACAAGGAAGTGGTGAAAATATTACTCGGGCAGGAAGAGGTCAACCCCGACAACCCAAATAATAGTGGCCAAACATCGCTCTCGTTCGCTGCTGGGTATGGGCATGAGGAAGTGGTGAAAATACTACCCATGCGAGAAGGTGTTGACCCCAACAAAAATAATTCTGGCCAAACTCTGCTCTCGCTCGCTGCTTGGTATGGATATGCCAAAGTGGTGAAAGCACTGCTCATGCGAGAAGAGGCCAACCCTGACAAACCTGATAATTGCGGTCAAACACCGCTCTCGTTCGCTACCAGGCGTGGCCATTTCAGGGTGGCAGCACTACTACAGTCGCGCAAACTGGCAACCCCCGGCACGGTTTAAGGTGTAGGAGACACCGCCTCGTCGAACTCACCCCGGTTCTTCCCTTTCGGAGTATGTTACTCATAGAAATTGTCCATGGGAATGACGCTTTGGGGATGAAGGAAATCCAATGAGATGGGCCCGGGGATGCACGGATCATATACGTCACCACACTCACGAGAGACTTTCTAAGGATTTACTTTATACACGAGTGACGATTTGCAAGTTTGATTACAAAGCACTATAGAGTTTAATACGTGGGGGGAAGTAGTTCTGTTGTGGGAAGGTCTAGTTTATAGCTTGTAGTTTTCATCCTTTCATACGTAAGTTAATTGTTTCTTTCGCTGTGAATTCTTGCTTGTGCGCTTTCCTTTCTTCCTTTTATATTTACAGAGGCTTGTTTATATTATTATGAGTTCTGGATGGGAGAAGAAAGCGCTGGCAAGATGAAGAAGTACAAAGAAGTCAAGAGAGAAGCGTGAGTACATTGGTCGGAGGCGTGGCTATCTTGCTTACTTGTCTAACTATGGTGGAGTATAGGGTTTATATAGACAATAGAAAGAGATGTTCTACCATGTTCTCTCCCGGAATTCAATCCCGAGATACCCAGCGCACATACAGTTCCAGTCCCTTTTCCTTCAGCCATTCTTGCTGATTCAGCGGTTTCCTGTCCGATTTTTTCCTCCGCCTTTCTCTCCGGTTTGTGTTTCCGGTTCCTTGTCCCGCCATTACCGGCAGTGTTCCGAACCGTCCAGTCCGTCCGTCCTGGAGGTAGGACCGGACGGACCGCCTGCGGTAGTCCGTCTTTTTTCAAGTCCATGGACGGACTATGTTAGATCAAGGGAGGACCGGACGCCCTACCAGGCCCGGCAGGGCCCTATGTAGTTTTGCTGTTGCATTATTTTCAGCTTGTATACTCACAAACTTGAGCTTCATGATTTCATCTCCCTGATTTGGCAAATCGTGGGATGTGCGTAAACAAATAAATAAAAAAAACATATTTAAGAAATACAATAGATAAAATCCGTTGCTGAAATCGAACTCAAAAACCACCGGCATGAATCTGCAAGGCCGCAAGCATATCCTCAACCTTGTGAATATCCGTCCCTTCCCCTCCAAGCACCAAGCCTTCCGCCGTCCATGATTTTAAACACTCCGCTGCCTCGATTATATCATCACCAAGCCTATTTCGCCGATCGCTTATGAGGAGCTTTGAGCTATTGAATAATTAGAATAGAAAATGAAGCAGTCAGGTAAGAGTAAGTTACCTGCTAAACAACCGTTCTGGATCAGCGGACATAGCTGGTATTGAATTTAATTCAATACCCATCTTCGCCAGGTCCTTGTATCGAATATCCTCCTTTCGCTCTAACCAATAGTGCAGTGGCCCCATCTTTAATTCTTCAAGAACATCACGCTGCTGAAAAGAATCCAGTTCATCCTGGTACTCAGAGGCCCAACGTGCCCTCCGTTTGCGCTTCCAATCAGGTATATCCCCAAATTCTTGTAGTGCTTCACGGTTGGTTCTTGTCCGTGACTCCAAATCCTTACCTGTAGATGCGGGAGCTCGCATATAAGTATTAACCTGTAGTTGCACTTCCCTATAATCTTCATTGATACCAGTTTTATACTCCCTTTCCCATAAAGTACGGGTTTGCTTTTCGGCGTTTTCGATCCAATCTGGACGGTTGCTCCATTCACTCCGGAAGTACTCAAACTTCATCTCAGGATGCAGTGCAACACTAGCAAAATGTACTGGGGCGAGGTCAGTTAATATATAGTATCTATAGTAAATATTAGTATCAAATATAAGAGACTTAGATGTGAATAGAATATGTAAAATACTTATTTAATAAAGACCAGGCTGTGTCAAGCGCCGTCCGGATATGCTTAGTAGCATTTCTTCGTTCACTCGCATCAAATCCCTGCCGTGTATCCTCCAAATGAGAGAGAAGTTCGTCCATCGCTGGTAGGATATCATGAAGTTGTCCATAGTGCTGCCGCCCTTGTAGCATGAGCTGCCACTTGCGAAAAGGTTGAAGAATATCCATGATATCTCGAAGGATATCCCAATCTTCCAAATGCAGTTCATCGTGGAGTAAAGCATGAGGCTGTGTATTATCCCGTTCCCCATCCTGATTACGGCGAATAGCCGCTGACACAAACTCTTCTATGGACTCCCGCAGCTCGAATGCCCGAGTTAGAGAGTCATAGTCACCCCCCCATCTTGTAGCATTTCCACGAATAAGGGATAATGCTTTGACTGCAAGGCCCCTATTGTTTTGCCGAACCTTCTCCTCAAACTGGTCCCAGCGCTGTGGTGTTCTACATATCCATGTTAAAACATTATGTAATTTACCTAAAGGACCTTTTTTCCTCCACCCCTGTAGTTCCTCTACTTCCCTGTCCAAATCAGCACATGTGATAATTTCAGCCTCAAAGGTCTCCACATCTTCACCCCAGAGAAATGCTTTAACTACTAGGTTTATAACGTGTCCAAAGCAGCGCAGCCTTCTCGCAACTGGGTCAAAGGAAATACCAATCTCTCCCAGATAGTTTTTAATAAATCTCAATGCACTATCATTATTTGTAGCATTGTCAAGGGTGAAGTAACCAATCTTATCAACCAATTTATACCGGGTAGCCACTTCCCAGAAATGAATCGCTTGGTTTTCACCGGTATGTCTTCCACGAAAGCGGCGCAAACCTAGTACGGTACTATGAAGCTTGCCCTTGTTGTCAACCCAGTGTCCGACAACATCAAGAAAGGCTCGATGATTGGGAGAGGTCCATAAGTCAAAAGTGAAATGGACACGGGTTTTGATCGTAGATAATAACCGAATAAGGCCCTCCTGGGCATGTTTGAATCGCTCTAGTATCCAGCGGCGTATCGTATCACCATCTGCTGGTAGTACTGCTGGGATGTCCGTATACGTAGCATTCTGGGAAGAAAAAAAAGAACATTAGCCGAACACTCTGAATGTCTCTCGAACACAGTATACAGTAGAGGTAAATAGGTTCTTAGTCGCCTCAGTCTTTCCTCCGAGCTTCAAGTTGATGAATGTTGGCGGGTGATGAACAGGGATTAGCAGGCATCCGAGTCTTTTGTTTCCTCACACTATTTTTCACTTACCAAATGCCCCTCTTTGTTGTCCACTGAGATTCGTCAAAACATCATGAAAGACTGTATTTGCGGGTCAATTAAACATGAGAAAAAGTAAGAAATACTCACACAGGCAGCAAGA
>Ga0307517_10014174_pt1 | contig 10741 bp, 8 predicted proteins | sample 23_EM_MG_FD_194515 | JGI IMG/M metagenome (GOLD analysis project Ga0307517, IMG submission 194515) | Populus trichocarpa ectomycorrhiza microbial communities from riparian zone in the Pacific Northwest, United States - 23_EM | ecosystem: Host-associated > Plants > Roots > Unclassified | place...
GCAAGCTAACCTCCTATAGAAGTAATTAGCTTTGAGAACTTTCTTGAAAAAATTGAGCACGATACAACTATCATATAAAAAATTGAAGGCCTTTTCGCCGGGCCGATTACTCCACACAACCAAAGTCTTTTCTTGGGCCCAACTTTATCCCATCGATCAATAAATATTCTTGCAAGACTATCCATATAGCCTAGTTATAAAATATCCATAACTAATCAGAACCACCTATATCATATTATCACATGAGAATGACATAATTATAATACCTTGTCCTTTTCTTTTTTTGGTAATTACAATACTTGTCTTTGAAGTGGCCTTATTGTCTAAAGATAGGATGTCTAGTTCATCATAAAATAACCTAACAATATGAAACTTTTAAATTAAGGCATACTATGTTAAGGAAACAAACAAGTCATAAACTAATTATTATGAATCCTAAAGAACTAGAGCAAAAATTTTAAAAGCATTTCAATGTGATTATGTTTTTGTTAATTTTTGTTGTTTTCATTCATTACCAGAAAATTGGTAAATACAAACGGAAACACCGACAAAATTTTTCTGTCGGTATATTGCAGTGACATTTACTGACCAAATTTTCCATCGCTAAATCTATCGGTAAACACTGAAAGGAATATTCCTACGGTACATACCGAGGGAATCGCAGTGGGAGAAGAAGGAATACAAAAAAAATCCAAACAGTACAATGACATGTAAGTTTTACAGACGAAGTTACCAATGAAATTAACCCGATGGTAAAATTTATTCGTGAATATGTTGATGGAAAACTTCTATCGGTATATATCAGCAACATTATGAAGGGTATTACAGTGAGATTAAAGAAGGCAAATCGTACGGTGACATGGCATTTCTACCAACAGAATTGCCGATGGCGTTACCATTGGAATAATTTCATCGGTCCTTCCATCGGTAATATTTAATTTATGACCTGACGCTCGACCCTTCCTTCCCCCTCCCCTATTTCTACTTCTTTCTTATGCATTTTTTTCTGTAACAAACAGTCACCCCTCCTCCCAATCTCAACACAATTCAACCTCCAACAACAAATTCAACGACCACAACACTTGATTTGTCAGCATCCGTGTTCTGATTCAAATTTTATTGAGGATTCTCCACCTTAAGTAAGCAAATCTACCCTTTTTTTTATATGAACATAATTTTAAAATGTTAATTTTTTTTGTAAATTTTTGTAGTATATGTATTTTGTTTAGGTGTTTACTTGTTTTATAGTTTTTTCTCAAACAAATTTGTTGTATGAATTTATGATTTGTACATGATAGAGTTTGTTTTAGATTTTATAAAATTGTATTTATTTGTAAATTGATGAAACTTAAGTTGAATTTTTGACTTAAGTGTTTTGTGATGAAATAAAGAATGGCTTATTTAAAGGATCCGTTTTATATTTTGTCAATTTTATATCCGAGTTGTAATTTCCGGTAAACATGTACAAATTTAAATTCATGTAAATAATTGATAATGAATTAAGAGAACTATTAAAATAGATTGAATAAGCTATAGCTAAAACAATATTTTGCAAACTTATTTAGTTAACGTAGTTAAGTAATACATGATGTCATCATTATTTTATATAGGTTTGATATAAATAATGGATGATCATTTATGAATGTATCGAGATTCACCCCAAAGGTTGTGAAAGATGGATTATTATAATGAGGTTCAGGGTTTTATTAATTACACAATATCTAATCCGAGAAATATTACTAGAGGCGGTATTAGATGTCCATGTAAGAGGTGTAAAAATAAAAAAGTTTATTTATCCAGATGTTGTAACGATGCATCTCCTATAAAAAGGGTTCATGGAGAAATACCTGTGTTGGTATGCACATAGAGAACCATAAGTTCCTCACGATACCATGGTAGAAAGGATTGTTGGGTCAACTTCTAGTGCTAGCAACGTGCATGAAGTTATAGATGACAATAATAATCTTTATAGGTATGGTTATGGATGTGATTGGAATGAAAAGAAGAAGAAAAGGAATAGGTTAGAAACCATGTTCAATAAAGGGGAGAGCCCTACTTGGCATAAAGGGCGCTTATAGAGGCTATCATCTACATCCCCGAGCGGCAGTCAACTAGAGGTGTGAATGCAAGATGGCAGCGGAATGATCGGTCAAACCCCACCCAAACCTTTCTTAAGACCACCAAGCCTCTTGAATGAGTTCTATTTTTTTACCTGAAAATGGATTGGTTCTTGTTGCTTCCTTCTTCTTTAGGATTCCCGTGTGCTTGTGCTAGCGGAGCTTTCCCATGATCGACAACACCAGAGAATACATGCCAAGGTGCTTAATTAATGTCCATTCATAAATGAAGAACTTAATGTAGATGCATCCATATTTTTTGATCTTTTAAAAGATTCTAATGAACCATTATGAGATGATTACACAAATCACAGTAAATTATTGGTCGTTGCACAGGTGTTCACCATTAAGTTAGATCATAGGTTGAGTGAGGTCAATTATGACAGAAGTCAGATCATGGGTTGAGTGAGGTCGATTATGACAGAATTATCGAATGAGTGAGAAACATTTTACCTGAAAGAAACAGGCTGAAAGAGAACTTTTATGCTGCTAAGTCTATGATAAAACCTCTCGGTTTAGGACACTAAAAAATTGATATGTGTCCAAACTCCTGTATGCTGTACTACCTTGAAAATACAGAGCTGACCAAATGCAGAACACATGGGCATTCTTGTTATAAACTCAGAATTGATAGGGATGGACTCTTGTCGCACATAAAAAACTTAGATACTTCCCAATAACACCTAGACTACAGAGGTTATTCATGTCATCGAAGACTAATGAGCATATGACATGGCACCAACCACATGATGCGGTAGATGAAGTGATGGTGAACCCTTCCTACAGTGAAGCCTGGAAGCACTTTAACTGTGTGTATCCTTAATTTTTAGTGGAATTAAGGAACATATGTTTTAGGTTATAAACAAACGGATTCAATCCATTCAGGTTATTTGCTGCTTCTTATTCTTGTTGACCGGTTATACTTTCAGTTTACAACTTGCCACAAAGGATGTGTATGAGGCCAGAGTTCATATTTTTATCTACGGTCATACCTGATCCTAATAGCCTGGGTCAGAATATAGATGTTTGTCTTCGACCATTGATTGATGAGTTGACGCAACTGTGGTCATTTGAGGCTTTGACTTATAATGTATCGAGAAAATAAAATTTTTAGATGAAGACACCTTTGATATGGACTATCACTGATTTTCCAGCATATGGAATGGTTTCTAGTTGGAGCACACATGAAAAACTAGCATGTTCATACTATATGGAAAATAATAAGGCATTCACGCTAATAAACGATAGTAAAACGTCTTTTTTTGATTGCTACTAGCAATTCTTATCAACGAATCACAAGTACAGAAAGAACAAAAATGACTTCTTTGTTAGTAGAGTTGAAAGGGATGTTGTACTGCCACTTTTTTTGGGTGAAGAATTGTATGACGTGGTGTCAGAGTATGATGACATTGTGTTTGGTTTTCATTCCGGTAAGTAGAAGTTTTCTTGTTTTGGTTTGACCCACAATTGGGTAAAGTGAAGTATTTTTTGGGAGCTTCCTTATTGGAAAACCAATCTCCTCCATCATAACCTTAATGTCATGCGCATAGAAAAAAATATTTTTAAAAACATTTTCAACTCGATTATGGACGTGAAGGGGAAGATAAATGACAACATTAAGACTATAATAGATATAGCTTTGTTATGTCACCGTAAAAATATGAAATTGGTTTATGTTGAGTCACAGATCACAAAACTCAAAGCTAGCTTCGCTTTAAATAAGAATACATAGTTACTTATCAACCAATGACTTAAGAGTTTGCATTTTCTTGATGGACATGCCTCGAACATACTAAGGTTAGTTAATTTGAAGGATTGCAGATTGTATGGAATGAAGAGCCATGACTGTCACATGTTTACGTAAACACTTATTCCATTAGCCTATTAGGATTTATTGCCAAAGGAGATATGAGATGCACTCACGGAGATCAATCATTTCTTTAGAGATATATGCTTCAACAAGTTGCAGACACAACACATGAAGAGGCTTGAAACGAATATCGTCCAAAAAATATACAAACTTGAGATGTACAAACTTGAGATGATATTTCCTCCATCATTTTTTGACTAAATGGAGCATCTACCAATACATTTACTGTTTGAGGTAAAATTTGAAGGCCTAGTCCAATATAGATGGATGTATCCATTTGAGAGGTTAGAGATTACATATGCAATGTAATTAAAATTTTATTGTCTATTTTTTCTATAATTCAAAACATTCGTTTGATTTTTTGCAGGTACTTGTTCAACCTTAAAAGAAAAGTTAAAAACAATGCGCATGTTGAGACTTCGATATGTGAGGCCTATATTATTAAAGAGATTTCAATATTTATTTAATATTATTTCGAGTCTCAATTGAGAACAAGAATCAACCGTGTTCCAATGCATAACGATAGTGGTGAAGTGCCTTCAAGTGAGAACTTGCCAATATTCTCCCATCCTGGATGACCTTCACCAAAAAATGCTATCAGGGGAAAATATTTGTCATAAATAAAATAAAGACAAACACATAATTATATGTTATTCAATTACGATGAACTAAGACTTTTTATTTAATAAGTATATTACTTAAACTCTATTAATAATGAATAATTTATCTCTTATAATATCATAAATTGATACATTGTTGAATATGTCATAGGCAACGTCATCAATATTTACTGTCCAAACTCGTAACTGACCAAATCTCAAATCTTTTGATTACAAGATGAATAATTTTTTTATGTGGTTCAGAACACATGTAAGTATTGTTTAATTATTATTATTATCTATTGAGATACTTAATTTCATTACACATTTCTCGTTAACTGTTCATGATTGTACTTCATGTACCAGGTTTATAAATTGAGAGAGAATGTTGTTGTTACTTTATCTTTACTAAGTTTAGGTTGTGAAAGAAAGGTGAAGTGCTACAATGAGTATTTCATCAATGGACAAGTGTTTCATATAGAAGAATATGGTAAGGGTAGAAAGACATATAACAATGATGTTTGTGTTAAGAGATCGACTTCTAATGAGTTTGAAGCTGACTTTTATAGGAAATTAAAACAAGTAATTGAATTGCAGTATGATAAAGAGCATAATAAAGTATTTTTATTCAAATGCTATTGGTATGATACCACTGACAGAGAAATCAGAGTAGATCCCCATCATGGTTTGGTTAAAATTAATTTAAATGCTAGATTCCGCAACGTCAATGATGTCTTCGTTTTTGCCAAACAATGCCAGCAAGTTTATTACACACACACTTCTTTCTTTAGAAATGATCATTCAAGAGTTGATTGATTATTCGTATTGAAAACCAAACCCAGGGGTTGTGTCAAAGTTGTTCAGGATGGGAATGATGAATCAACTATGAAAGATGATGTCTGCGGCGGGGTGCGCGACGTCAAGAACGACGAGTCTGCCTCCTGAGATGTGTGTGTGTTGAAAAGAGAGTTTGAGAATAATAATAAAATTATGATTATCAGTTCATGAGTTGCCACCTAGTATTATGGTTACTAGGAAACCTATGGTTTGCGAGAGTCCGGGTAAGGGACTGGTTGTGCAAGGGAAAGACGCATCACCCCTAGTGTACGTTACCTAAGATAAGCTGCATTGTTGTTTGATTATTTTTCTAAGTCGTTTTTCTATTCATTAGTCATGTCTAAGGTTCAAGTTAGATCTCCATTCGTGAGGAAGTCTCTACCTTGTTAGGTCAAATCCTAACCATTCTAAGAGCTAAATTTTAGCATCACATTTATTTCTTTTTATTTTTAATATGTAAGGGTATACTCTATTATGTAGTTTTACACCCTAAATATTAGAGTTTACAACTAAACCCTAACACTTTAAATATAAAGTGAACAAAATGATTGGCGAAGAGTTTTGATATTTTGGCCAAATCCTAACGGATAATCATAAACTAGTTATGATATCTATTTTTGCATTTTAAAACATGAGAAAGATGCATTCTTGTTTTTTTTTTAATAAAAAAATATGCTTAAAAAACTTTTAGGATTTAACTGTATGTACGAAAACAAAATATTTTTTTAAAGAGTAAATTAATTTTTTTTTTAATTTTCAAATTTGTTTAAGAAACGTTTCAAAGAAAACGTGTATTTTAATACCGAATTTGTATTTTATAGTGTAAATATACAAGTCAATATTATGCAAAATTGATAGAAAAACATGTGATTTTTTAAAAGACTTTTGGAAAATTTTGGATTTTTTTTGTTTTTTTATTAATAATAATAATAATAATATATTTATAAATATATTATTATTATTATTATTATTATTATTAATCCAGCCTTGTGGGCATGGGCTCTAATCCCAGACCCAGTTTAGTGGGGCCGACTGAGGCCTACCAACACTTTCTTTTTTAGTGGGTTGGACCTGACCCAACCTTATAGATGGGTCTAACCTAGGCCCGCATGGTCACTGGCCCAACCCAATGACTATAGGGTTAGTTATTTGGCCATTGCATGCAAAATTCTGAATGCAATGGCCAACATCGAGGGGCAGGGGGGTTAGGAAGAAAAAAAAGAAGAAGGCTCACGTGGTCAGAGGAGAAAATCTATCGGTGGTGTTTCTGGTGGTGCTAGAAAGTCCGGCATGTGGTTGGTGGCAGAGACAACGACTGAGGTGTGGTGGAGGGAGTGGCGGAAAGTTGGAAGCAAAAGGAAAATAGAAATCGAGAGTAGGGGGCTGGTTTTTTATTTTGGCCAACTTTGGACCTTGATTTCTTCCTTCTAAGGGCAGGAATTTGCCCTTATTTATTGGCCATTGATTCACACTGGAAGGATCTTAACCGTTGATTCAAAGTTGCCATAATGAATTATCAGATTTTGACAACTTAAAGATGCTTGAATTGGCCTCTTTGGGGCTGCACTAAGGCTATTGTGGTGTTAATCAGTCAGAAAGAACCATACTAGGGTATGGTAAAGTGTCAGGCCATCATGTTAGTGTATGATGTGTCTGGTTTGGTTGAGAGATGAAGTATTAAATACTCTAAAAAGGTGGCCAACTGCGCAGCTTTCAGGTGAAAACATGATGAAGATAAATAGTACCAGATGACATGTTGTCTGATCTGTCTTTTTTTTATTTACTGTTTGGGTAAAAAACAACACCACTTTGGTCAAAACATGCAATTTCATTTAAATGAAACGATTTCGATTTGGCCAAAGTTCAATTTGGTCCTTCAACTTTTAATTTGTTTCAATTGCAACCCTAATTGATTCTAAACTTCCAATTTTAAGCAATTTTATCTCTGAAAAACTTCAACCCTGAATTTCAGCTCATTTTTCATTGTGATCCTTGGTTTTTGATTTATGCAAATTGACCATTAAACTTTTAATTTTTTTCAAATTCACCCATGATTTAAATCAATTAAGCCCCTATTGTTCGGCGCCTTTTGCAAAATATGTCTTGGTTTCGAATTTCTTTAATTGACCCCAAATATTTGATTTTCTTGTAATTTTACCTTTGATTTGAATAAATTGACTTGGTAAAAACTAAATTTGGTCTTTTAAAATTTTAATATTCTCAATTAAGCCCAAATTGGGCTCCCAAACATAATGTTTTACCAATTAAGCCCCTAATAAAATGAATTTGACCTGTTTAAAGTATAATTAAGTCCTTACATCTAATTAAATCCTTTAATTTGCTCCAAATTAATTCTTGAACATAATTAAACTTTTAATTTGCCCCATGATTAAATCAAATTGGCCTATTTAATAACTAATTATATCCTTGGATTTAATTTTTATGCAATTTCATCCAATAATCATTTAATTTGACCTTGAATATGCATTGTCCCTCTAGTTTTGGGCACAACGAGGTACAATCAGGCTTCTGACTTCGTCCAAAATTATTGCTTGATTTTATACATATATGAAATTCTTCCTCAACCTACTTTTGCCAAAATTCCAGTCTTCTTGCTATTATTATTTATTTTTGATTTTTTTTATTTTAAAATGAAAAGGGTAACATTTTGGGGAATAACCCAAAAATGGGTTATGACAATGTCTTTCAACTTGGTGAGTTAGTTGATCCATATCGAGTTGCTCCGTCGATTGAATTAGAAGAAAATTTAAATTTTTGCGTCTTAGAGAGTATTTTTGTTGATGTTGACGCTGAGGAGTTGAATGTTGTTTTTAGCTCTAATGGATACGCACAAGTCGATACAGATGATGATAATGATGAAATCAACATAGAAGATTGAGATGGAGATGACGCCGAGTCAATTGAAGAAGAAGAAGACAATTCTGATTATTTTGCAAACTATGAAAGTGTAGTGCCATAAACTATAATGTACTATTTATGGATGAAATTCACTTCAATGCAATGCCAATGATGTTAATTTATTATTAAATTACAAGGAAATATTTATTTTATTATTGTGATGTGAACTGATGTTATTGTACTATGCGTGCAGGTATCAATTTAAGCATTTGCAAGATAGATAGATAGATAGGGAATACATATATAATCTGGCGTCGAACATTGTTTCACATAGATGAAATTACCCAAGATTTTTTCATTACATATTAGTATACTGACAGAAAGTTTCCATCGGTATATTCTAGTGGTGATGAGAACTATTCCTCTTCTCGCTGACATTGTTTATGGTGTTCATTACACACGGGTATACCAATAGACTGTGTCCGTTAGCATATTCTAATGGCAATGAGAATTGTTCCCTTCCCAAGAGGGTGATGCCAATTAATGGTCTTATTGTTTCCAACAAAATCACAACGGAATGAGATTTCCAATGTGCTGACAATTAATGCTCTTACTGACCGAGGTACATGTTTTTACAGGTTTCCCAACAAAATCACCGATGAAATGAGAATTTCAATCCGCTAGTAGTTAATACATTTCTAACTGTGGACTGTTTACTCTTTTATCGATGGAATAACGAACAAAATTAAAAAAATTGGAGGGGTTTTTGAAATTTTTAGTGTGAATAGAAAATTTTAATTTGACTTAACAAACAGAATCATCGATGAAAAATTTAAAAATAATAATATTTAATTGGCCGTCAAGAATTCTGTCCGTAAAACCTAATATAAAAGCTCAACGAGCACAGCAGACGATGCTTCATTTTGTTCTCTTTTCTTCTCTTGATTGCACACTTTTCTTCTCTCTTCTCTTCTTTGCTCTTCTGTTTCTCAATCCTCATAGAAATCAAGCTTCCTCTTCTCTCAACACAATCAACGTGGTATGTTGTCTTAATTTTTCTTCTTATTTTTCTTATTTTTTTGGGTTTTTTAACAATTTGTTTTTCATTTATTTTGTATCACACTTAGTTCAACTCTGAATTTAAGCATACCATTAAAGTAAGAATTTTTCATTCCTTATCCATTATTTGTTTTTTGCATTATTTTTTCTTTTGTCTTTGTTTTTGTTCAATTATTTGTTCTGCATAATTTTATGAATTAATAGTTTGTTTAATTTTAGTTGTTATTGAAATATTTTTTGCATTAATTTGTGGATTTTTTGTTATTTGTTCTCTTAATTTTGTTGTTCAATTTCAATTAAATGCATAAGGTTAATTTTAATTATTATTTTGTATTTATTCCATTTAGAATTTTTTTTTTGAATTTAGGATCACAAGTATTATCACTTAATTGTGTTAAATTGTAGATGTTATTGAAATAATTTTTCATTATTTTGTTGAATTTTAGTTATTTTCTTTGTTTAATTTTGTTGTTAATTTTTAATTAAATGTGTAGGATTAATTTTAATTATTATATTTTATTTATTCCATTTAACATAAATTCTTGTAAATTTAGAATTAAAAATATTATCACGTAATAAATAAGAATTTTCTATGAAATTGAATTATTCAAAATTTTTGGTAGAAATTGAATAAAATCAATTGGTTTGTGGCATATATGTTGTCTATTTGTAGGACTAAAAATTTTGGGTAGCTTCTGTATATGAGAGGTGCTGTCGATTTTTTTTAAATAGAAATTGTTTAATTTTTTTCTAGAAATTTGTGTATATACCTAGGGGAACGTTTATTGCACAAAGTGAGGTCAGGATCGCTACTAAGTCTTCTAGCAACCATGTTGACAACCACGAATCATTAAGTGCCGACCAAGAAGAGGCACCTAAGGCACAAGCATCGACTCACGACGCAACCTCGTCGAGTGCGATGCCGTAACATCAAGGGGGTCCCTTCACATCTGGGTCCATTTACCCACAAGTATAGGGCCTAGTGGAAGGACGACCTTTCAATGAAAGTTTATTTTGCTTTCACAACGACATGTTTACTCATTTTTGACAAATTAATATTTCATTAAATTAATCCAATTTCAATTTTACAAACATTGAGACTGCGAGAATAATAACATCAACATTTAAATCGTTGATGAAAATTCCATTATTTCAATGGAACTAGGTTTCCAAACATTCTAAATGAAAATTGCAAGTTGATGCATGGTTTTCAAGGTTTAAGGTTAGTATTTACTGAATTTTTTTTTATTATGTTAATTTGTTTACTTTATTGAAATTACTGAAATTTTCCTTTTTATAAATTTTTAACACAAGGGAAAATTTGAATGGGATAGAGCTGATGATAATGTTGTGAGAATGGTTTGGAAAAATCACGTTGCAATTAGGTAACATCGAAATCA
>Ga0307517_10014175_pt1 | contig 10741 bp, 9 predicted proteins | sample 23_EM_MG_FD_194515 | JGI IMG/M metagenome (GOLD analysis project Ga0307517, IMG submission 194515) | Populus trichocarpa ectomycorrhiza microbial communities from riparian zone in the Pacific Northwest, United States - 23_EM | ecosystem: Host-associated > Plants > Roots > Unclassified | place...
TAGGCTTTTGGGTTTCTTGCTAAGCCCAAAATCCCTAATGTTTTTATTAGTTTTTCTTTAAAATTTTAATTCAAACTCTCCTTTTCTATGTATTTTTTAGGTTGCATTAATTTATTTATTTAAATTTTGATTAGGAACTTCCCTTATGTTTTCTAGATTGTTAATCGTTCAACTATACAAAAAAAAGAAATTTCAAAAGACAAGGTTATTAAACCCAATAAGGGTTATGATCTAGGTCACAAATTTGACGAGTTAACCCGAGTCTATTTAAAATATTTTGGCCCGAGTATATTTCTTATAAAAAAAAATTTAGATTGATGTGTTTTAATTTATTTATTTTTAAAGCAAATCGGGTCTTGGCTTGGTCGACCAAGTCAGCTAGGCTACAATTGAAGACCTGGGTCCACCTAAAACATCATGTTACTGTTTATAAATAATTAAAATAATGATGGTCTACAATTATTTTAGTCAAACTTGGTTTTGACTAAGTTGACTGAGTTCGACCTTTCAAATCAACTGGGTCATATTAGTTTAACTCTTATATGATTTAATTTGAAACTCATGCTAAGTAAGGAGTTGGGTCCAGGGACCTTCGGGTTGACCCACATGATTTAATAAGATAAAAAAAAGTTTTGATTAGACAAATATCTTTTTATCCTTGTTTTACAACCTCAAAGTTTTTTTTTTATGTTTGTGGTGATTGCTTTTGATTTTTATTAAATAAATAGCATAGAACAACAATAAAAAAGGAGAGTTTATATTAGAAAATTATTTTGTTTTAATAAAATTTAAATTATTTCTCTTATTATATATAAAAATTATCACTATATAAATAAATAAATAAAACTTTTATGGCTCCTTATGGAACAAGATCAGATCAAGTGTCTTGATCCAAGTCGATTTCTCATATTCTTGAATTGGTACAAAATAGCATTTTGATAGTGTTTACTGATACAAACCTGAATGTTAAGAACCTATAATTAAGATTGAATCCTAATTTAAAAAAGCTATAATCAAGTTGAAAAGAACTGAACTCATTGATTACTTGAACAAAAAAAACAATAGTTATTGGATGAAAACTCTGATATGTTGATAATAACAAACCAAGAACCAAAGTTACGAGGGTTGAATGCCATAAAGAAAAAATCTTTGATAAGTTATGAGTAGTTTAATGAAGAACCATAAGCAAGAGAAATCCTTTCCAATATTATTTCTAAACTAACATAATAAACTAGTTTAAAGAACTTTTAAAATAAAATAACAAAGTCCAAGTCTTAATAAATAAAGCTCGACCCATATAACAACTTCTAGGACTTAGGCACTGTTTTGGAACGCAGTGCAAACCACGTTCCTAAAAAATTTAATTTTTTTTACTAAAAATTAATTTTTTTGTGTTTTGGATCGTTTTGATGCGCTTATCTCAAAAATAATTTTTAAAAAACTAAAAAAATATCATTTTGATGCATTTCGGCACGAAAAGCACTTTGAAAAGCAACCACAACCATACTCCCAAACAGCCTTTATTGGAAAACTTTTTCAATGTTTGATTGTTATGAAATGTTTAACCCTATATGAAATAGAGCGGTTAGATTGAACATTATGACCATCAACATAAAGTGATATAGTCAAGCTATAGTACATGTTAAGTAGACTCATCTCTTGCTTGTATCACATTAATCAAGGCTTGATCCTCATTTGAACTTAACTTTATGTTTGATGCCTCTTTAATCCTCTTGGCATTTGTCCTTGTAATTGGTCCAATCAGCATATACAATGAATCATGTGATTTTGCTTGTTGGTTCTCAACACTCCGTCTTTCCTTAAAAGAATTTGATCTTAAATCGTCACCTGCATCAAAAGGATAAGATTAGAAACATTAATATAGCACTAATATTATACTCATCTGCAAGTTCCAACTTCATTTCATTAATCTATTAAAGGACTTGGAATAGATCATCCCCTCCAGGATGCAACTTAGATCGCTTATGGGCTAAAAATCTTTTCTTACTTATATATACACAAACTCAATCACTAGGTTTAAAGATAAAATGCATATGGCCTTTGTTAGCTATATTTGCATATTGTTCATTTTTCTTTTTTGTTTGTTGTCGAACACTCTTTTAGAGTTTCTTCAACATTTATATACATTTTCCACTAACTTAGCCAAGAAAAACAACTTAATTCATGCAAAAAATACATTTTTTAAGTTGGCATATAATTTCTCATTCCTCTAAACACCAAGCACACAATGCAAATGATTGATATGCTCCTTTAAACTTCATTGTATACTAAGATATTATCAAGATAGACTATACAAAATTTGTCTATAAATGCATACAAAACATGATTCATTAATCTTATAAATGAGTTGTATATTAGTGAGACCAAATGGCATACTCAACCATTAATATAACTCATATTTAGTCTTAAAATAACTTTTTATTCATCTCCTTCTTTCACTCTAATTTGATGATATTCATTTTTCAAATTAATTTTCACAAAGATAAATGAACCATGCAATTTATCTAACATGTCATCTAGCCTAAGCATTGTATCTCTATACTTTACCGTAATATTGTTGATAACTCGGTAATCCACACACACCCTCTAAAACACGTCCCTTTTCAGCACAAGAAGCATTGGTACCACACATGAACTCATGCTTTCTCTCAAGTACTCCTTAAACATCAGCTCCTCAACTTGTCGTTGAAGCTCCTTTGTCTTTTATGGATTACTTTTATAGGTTAGTCAGTTAAGAATTACAACTCCAAGTACAAGATCAATTTGATGTTTTATTTCTCTTATTGGTGGTAAACCATTAAGAAATCATCGAGGAATACATCTTCATATAATTGTAACAAAGAAACAACAATGCTGGGAAGAGAATAACCAAGATCATTAACATTAAAACATGTCTTTTTATATATATAAAAAAGTATAAATATAAACTCCTTAATATAAAAGGTACTCTTAATATCACTCTTTTTTGCATAAAAACTCTTATGCCTATTTATTTTTCCCTCAAAACTCTCATTTCCTTTCTTTTTAAATAGCCCCTCTCTCTTGTCTCTCCTTTTACTACTCTTTTTTTTTTTTTTCCATTCCTCTAGTCTAATTTTTCTTTTTCTCTCCTCTCACTATTCTTGGCCAATTTTTTTTTTTCACTCCCCTTAGTTGAATCTCTCTTTTCACTCATCTCAACCTTATTCTCTCTTTTTCATTTCCATTGTTCTTCATACACTTGTCTTCAGGTTGACGATACAAGGATGATGGATTTTCCATCTTTTATAAATAAATAGTTATTCTTGAACTTATTATGAATAACGTTCCAATCAAATTTCCATAACCTACCTAATAGTATATGACCCATATACATAGAAAACAATCACACAATACATCACCATTATACCTCCTAATTGGAAAAGAAATTAAAACTTGTTTATTCACATTTATTTCCCTATATTCATTCAACCTATACAGCTTATATGATGTACGATGTTTTGTAGCAGGAAAATTTAACTTTTATACAGGAGTATTACTAGTTGTATTAACATAAATTCCTTTATTTGTAATTATTCTACATACCTTATTATTGATGTGACATCTCGTATGAGAAATATTCTCTTTTCACTGCTCCAAATCATCATTTTAGAATTGAACACTCAATGCACGCCTAACCACAAGTGACTCACCCTCAACCAGATACTCTACATCATCATCACTATCATCCTCAAATGGTGACATATTCTCATAATTATCATCATTTTCAATTTCAACCTCTCCATTATCATGTAAAATCATTGCTGTTTTATTTGGACATTGTGATGCTAAATCACCTACTCCCAAACAACATAAACATTTAAGAACATGATTATGAGGTGGTCGAGAATCATATTTACCTTAAATATTGGCGAGGAACTATTTCTTGACCTTAGTTGTCTCAGTTTTACTACTCACATTCAGCTTAGTTTGCGCATCCTCATCATTCTTCTAATTCAGCCTCCATGATGAAAAAGAACCTAAATTTTAAACTTGTCGTGAACTACCTTTTTTTTTGAGCTATCACTCTACCTTTGTATCCATATGCACCATATCTTCTAAGTTTACATAGTGTTGTAACTCCACAACATTCGTTATCCCATGGTTCAAACCATTCAAGAATCTAGCCATGGTAGCTTCTTTATTCTCATATACATTCACTTGAATCATAGCTACATCTATCTCTTTAAGGTGGTCCTCTACACTTTTATAACCTCGAGTTAAGCTTTTCAATTTCTTATACAAATCCTAATAATAGTGACTAAGAACAAATCTCCTCCTTATTATCGCCTTTATCTAGTCCCAAGTATTAATAGGCTTATCATGATTTCGTCTCTTACTCAAAACAAGTTGTTCCCATAAAATAATAACATAATCAATAAATTCAATCACAACTAATTTTATCTTTTTTCTAATCCAAGTAGTTGTGATAATAAAAAATAAACTCCACTTTCTTTTTTCACTCCAAGTAAACTTCTAGATCATTCCTCACTTGAAAAGCAGGAATCTTTATATTAATTAATACTCTCGAGATTTCTATCCAAACTATCAAGAAACCTAATATCTCTATCCTTTATAGCTAGAATCCCTAAAATGTAAAAACCTTATATCACCAAAAGTACCATGTTGCCAAATTCTACCTTTTTGGCCGAATGAAGCTTGATCAAATTCATCTAAATCACTATCCTCATTCTCATCAACAAACTCATCTATAAGTATGGTAGCACATTTTTCTGGCCTTCTAGCATTAAGAACCATTTGGGATGGTCTCTTTTATGAACTAGCAATCATGATATTAAATCTATCCATTCAATCATTTACCTCATCAAACAACACATTCATCATCTCAAATTATTTTTGCATGACTTGCAAAACAAAATAAGTGTTCTCCTTCTCCTTCTTAGGTGAAAAAAATGCTAGTAAATAATCCTCACACACTTCCTTAATGTTTACTCTCAAAGATGTGTCACTCTACTAGTATTTCGCTTGTAATTTAGCGTCTCACGCTTTTTCCCTTTTACCCTAATTAGCTCCCCTCTTCAATTTTTAAAGGAATTGAACAAAAGCAATAAAAACAATTTAGATTATAATGTTCAACCAAAGGATTCAAAAAGACATAACAATTAAGAAAAATGATAACGAAACTAGGAATAAGGAAAACTCAACAAACAAACCTAAATTCAATAATAATCTAAATATAATTTAGAATCAATCCAAACAAATTGATTGTTAATTGAAAAGAACTTAAGAACTCAAAATCAATATAGTTTCAATCAACTTGACATTTTCAATTCAAACCGATCTCAAATCCACAATCCTAACGATAAACTAATTTTCACAACTATGATTTGTGATTTTTTTTTCTTTTTTCTTTTCTTTCTTTTTATAAATTTCATTGGAAAATAAATAACATATAACTTTTCTCTTTATATATATATATATATATATATATATATATATATATATTGGTAGAGTACTAGTTTAATAGATAAATCTTTTTTTTTCAATGGAACCGCAAGCAAGAAAAATTAGGATAAAGTCGAAATCAAGGACACAAAGAAACTAGAAATTAGGGTAAAGATGAATCAAGAACACAAAGAAACTAGGAATTATAGTGATCCAATGGTCCAATTGAAAGTTATAACCATTAAAATAAAGTTGTGTAACCAAGCTCTAGTACAAGTTAAGCAGCTTCATCTCTTGTTTATATCATATTGATCAAGGCTTGATTCTTTTTTGAACTCAACTTCATACTTGACCATCTTAAAAGAAATTCTCGAAGCTTGTTTAGCCTGAATCAGTCCATTGAATATCTATTTGATCCCCTTGGCTCCTGCTCTTGTAATTGGTTGAATTGCCACCTGCAATGAATCTTGTAGTGTTGCTTGTTGATTCTCATCATTTACATTTGTTGGTGTATGGAAGCGTTGATCAATTTTATTAAACATATGCTTTAAATTTTGAACTCACAATCAGAATTTTTCTTGTTATGTTTAAGATAATTGTATTTTTTGTATCACAAACAATTTTGACCTGACCCATGGTGAAGCGACAAGTGACTAGTTTATACTATTAGTTTATGAACAACCATAGTTGAAGAGTAATTAGTGTGATGCCTTTAAATTAACATTTGTATATTGAATCCTAGCTATTCTATCTGAAAGTCTTAACTTGAATGGTTTCTATTTTGCTCCTACCTGTTGCAAATAAATATTTTATTTGAGAAACCTTCTCATAGACTATAAATTATCCCGAAAACAGGTGCCTTAACTTACCTCTCACAAGAAGTCATTTTTCCGAGCAAGAGATGATCATAAATATGAAAATGGTCAAAGTTGTGACAACTTTAGGAGGATGATTGCTTTTAACCATGGCATCATCCTAAGCTTCCTTTCTTCTATTAGTCTTGTTATTTCCCTCAACATGTCATCAACCAATGGCAAACCTTTATGAAATACCTGACATATGTAGATGGCTAGTTAGACATCAATTAGACTATAGTTATTTATATGTGGCATGCATATATAACAGTTAATAGCTCCAATGAATTAAGGGGAATATATACACAGATATATGTAAAACTTAACAAGGCAAATCCATTATTGTGAAGTGTAATATCAATCGTGGTGTATTTATTACACACATGCCAAGGAAGACCTTGAGGTATGGAATCACGTCTATAATAATAGAAATGCCACCACTTTTTTTAAAAAAAATTATTTGGTTAGAATTAATTTAAACAAACTAAACTATTGGATAAACATCAAGAAATAAATATAAACACTTTAAATCTTACATAGTCATGCATTAATATTAAGTTTTGATATTATACTCATAGATATTAGTTCAACATAAACAATACTTGACCAAATAACAAACATAAATATACTTGTCAAATAACAAACATTGACTTTCTTATCCTAGTAAAACTATCTTAGCATCCAGACTTATAATAGCATTGTTTCACAAGATTTTGTACCTAAATTTTTCTCAAGTTAGTATTTTTATCATAAATGCTTTTACCAACATTTTATTTTAAACCAAATGATCAAAAACATCATCAAGAGTGATCTCATCAAAACAATCAATTTTCATCACTTTTGCATATAGCTTTTTAACATCAAGTTGATTTTTGCTTAAGCTTTGAAGTGCTAAGGTTACCTCTCCAACCTTTTTAGACAACTTTTCAACACCATCATCTTCATAAGTATGGTTTCTCTTCCTATGTTATCCTTTTTTTGTGTATTAAAGAAAGATGCCTCTTTTCCTTATAGAATTTTTCATTTTCACTATCATTTTCAATTGAAGTAGATTACACTTTAGTGTTCTTTTTAAAGTTGATGTCAGCATATGATTTGATATAATTCTAATAGCCATGTCTTTCCCAAACTAATAAGATTTCAAGATCCACATTACAATCACAACTCAAAAATCCAAACTAAGAGGAAAAAGAAAATAAAACATATAAATAAAAGGAAAAGGAAATAAAGAGAGATTTGAGGGAGAGGATTACTTGAAATAAGAGGATTTTAGGAAGTTTTAATAAAGATTTTACTGATAACAGAAAAGGAAAAAGAAAAGGCGATAGAGAGAGAGAGAGAGAGAGAGAGAGAGAGAGATTTTATGAAAGGTGAAACTTTAGGGTATAAGGTTTATTTTTTGTTAAAGAAAATGAAAGGTTTTTTTCAAAACTAAGAAGAGGAAAACATTTTCCTTAAAGAAAGGCTTATTTTTTCCTTTAATTGGAAACCACTTTTCATTGACTAACTTTTCTAAAGTTTGAAAAGTAGTTTCTAGAAAAGAGTATTAAATGAAAAAAAAAAAACAAGGCATAAGTGTTAAATCTTTGAATCTCAAGTTGATCCTAACTTATTCAAATATAGAGTAAGCATAAGACTCAATATAGGTTTCGTTTTACAATTACAACGATTGTATTTGTTGTATTGTTAATAGTAAGGCCAAGGTAGTAGTGTAGCTTGAGGTTAATATGAGTACTACAAATATCCATACCATTACTGACATGTGTATCAACTAACATGGAACATTTAACATGTATAATCAAAGGCCATAACGATATGTCCAAATCTAAAAAGAAATATGAATGAGTCGAACAATTTATTGATAAATATTATCATAACTTTTAATCCAATCGTTGGACCAAACTAAAATTTATGAGTGCTTCTATAAGGATTTAGCTTACTGTAATCAACTGAGGTCATTTTCATGTCCAAATTAGGTTTAGGAGTTTTTGTTTTGTAATTTTTATTTTATTTTCCTTGTTATTTTACTTTTATTATGTAATTTAGGAATCTTAATGCTAATTGGATTCTACTTTATATATTTAATTTAGGAATCTTAATGCAAGTTGGATTTTATATTACTCATTTTACTTTCAGTAAAAATTCTTTCTCCTATAAGGACTAGAATTCAGGTATAGGACTAGTATAAATAGGATTGCCTAACTTATTTTTAGAACAATTAAGAATTATTGACATTTAATATTTATCAAATCAGAGTTTTCTCTAAAGTTTAGTTATAATTTTAAACTTTATGAAACCCTGGTTTCTTTCTTTCTATTATATGATATGACTATGGTATCAAAGTTGGTTAACATGTTCAATAGAAAAGGACATTAAGGCTTTTTAAAATGTTATGATGACTCAAAAGGTAGTATAAAGAACCTTATTACAAATATTTGAATGGTTAGGGTGTTCAGTAGCAAACATAATTAAGTTTTGTATCAATTGCTAGGGAAAGGAGAAAACAATGATAGTGAATAGGAGAGGAATGTATCTAGAAACTTATCTCAGGGCAGATTAGACCCCAAACATGTTCCTACATTTCTATACAGATAACTTGTCTATTTGAAGGAATTTGATGAAGATGAAATTGACGAAGGCTATAAAATTATGTTGATTATAATACGCATGGGCCTAAAAGAAGTTATCATGAGATGAATGAATTCTATTTAAAAATTGATGTCCCTAGCTTTATTAGAGATAAAAAGATAGAGGAATTCTTTTATTAGGTTGCTAAATTTGATAAACTTATAAAATACATGAATATCTTAGAGTAAAGGATGACAAGATTATTCATATACAGGTTGAAAGGTAGAGCTTCTTTTTAGTGGAGAAAAATTAAATATGATAAGGTAGGCCACCTATTATGTCTTGGTTTTATATGAGAAAATTATTGAGAGATAGTTTGTTCTCTTAGATAATGAGTATAAAAAATAAAGGTCAAATCATCTTATAAGAAAATAGTTGATTGAAGAAATGGTCTCAAAGTAGTTACCTCAAAGCTAACTAAAACAAAAAATTCATATAGTGTTTTCAAGTTCAAAAATCAAAAGGTAAGAGATAGATAAGGTAAGAGATAGATTTGTTTTCTTAGATATCGAGCATACAAAATAAAAGCCAGATCATCTTATAAGGAACTAATTGATTGAAGAAATGGTACCAAAGTAGTTAACTCAAAGTCGACTAAAATTGAAGATGCATGTATTGTTTTCAAGTCTAAAAAAAAGGTAACTAATATAGATTTTTTTCATACTAAAATTAGAATGCTTGATGTTGGGGAGGATTTGGGTCAAATTGGGAAAATAGAAGACATAAATGATATTTCTAAAGTTCATGAGAATATTAAAGAAAATTTGGATATTTCACATATACATCAAGAAATTAAGAAATAATTATGTCTTTTATTTCTAATGTTGATTCTATAAACTATAAAATTAAGAAAATGTCAAAAATTGAATGCTTTTTTTTAAAAAAGAAAAGATTTCAAAATGGCTGATATAGATAATGTAAAAATTAATGATACAAATAAACTTGATGAAACAAGTTATTATGTAATTAAGTTGTTTATATTGCTATATTCAATATTGTTTTTTCTTTGAGATGGTTGAGTTCAATTTCTAACAATTAATTCAAGAAAAAGTTTTTTCAAGTAAAAAAGCTTAACATGAAACATCTATGACACAAATGGAAATGATAAAAAAAAAAGACAGCATAAACAAGCAACACAAAATTCTACTAAATAAAATTGTTATAACCTAATTTTAGGCATTTTATTTTATAAAAAATAATAATAATAATATAAAAGAAAGAAGATTGAAAAATAAAAAAAAAATGTAGAAAGACAAGTCACTTGGTTGGAAAGAACATGTTGGAGAGGGATCTAAATGCATAAATAAGAGATAGAGGGACCAAACTGGATCTTTAACAATATTGAAAACTCAATTTCACTCTTGAAGCACTTAAATGTGAAAGAAAATCCAAATTCAAGGCTAACATAAATGAATATTTAATGAATTTGCATAAAAATTAAGTTTAAGGACTTCATTAGATTCTTAATAGACTGATTTAATTTAATCATGAACCTAATTAAATTTGGAAGCCTAATTGATGAAAAATTAATTTTGGTTGGCCAAATTAATTTAATTAAGGACTTAATTGATGAAAAATTAAGTTGGAAAGCTTAATTTGGGCTTAATTGAGAAGAAAAGATTGGAACTTTGGAGAACCAAATTTAATTTTTACAAGTTTAATCGAGTGAAATCATGAGTGCAATTGCAGGAAAATCAAAATTTAGAGGGTCATTTAAGGGCTAAATTAAATAAATTCAAGACCAAAGAACCTTTCTATAAAAGGCACACAACATTGGGGACTATATCAAAGTTTTTCAGGGACTAAATTGAAGA
>Ga0307517_10014176_pt1 | contig 10740 bp, 5 predicted proteins | sample 23_EM_MG_FD_194515 | JGI IMG/M metagenome (GOLD analysis project Ga0307517, IMG submission 194515) | Populus trichocarpa ectomycorrhiza microbial communities from riparian zone in the Pacific Northwest, United States - 23_EM | ecosystem: Host-associated > Plants > Roots > Unclassified | place...
AACATGGGACACTGGACTGGCTGATTTAGGAAAGATCAAATATAATAATTTGATTTTAAAAGGTCATGCGTGTAGAGGTCAGTTAGGCTGGGGTTGCTTAGTATTGGTTAGCCTATCGATCATGCGACACTGGAGTTGGCTGATTTAGGAAAGATTAAAATTTGTAATTTGAGTTTAAAAGATCATGTAGGTGATGGGGGGTTTTAAATTTTGTGACTCAAAGTTTACTTTCTCCATTCTTCACTTTCAGGAGAAGCCAGCAAAGGTGGTAGTATCAGTAAACAATATGGCCGGGGATTTAAACTCGAGCAGAGTTGGGGAATCATTTTGTCTTCATTGATAGTGAATACAACTTGTTAACATTATGAGAACTTTTGTTGAAAAGATTTAACATATTTCACTTGCAAAAGGAAAATATCAACTGATGTATTCCGAATGCAAAGAACTAGAGGCACAACATGTAATTATATTGAGTTGATTGCCAAATAGCTCCATGTGGTTCACCTTACAACTCAGCACTGCATAACACAGTTCAGAGGCCAGATTGCCTCTAAATACTCTACTTGGTGTTGAGCTTTATTTTTTGTTTGGTTGAGAGTTTATCTTCTTTTTTTCCCTTAACCTGTCGTATTTACTGTCCTGGTTTGTGCAGGTTGAGAGCATTGTTTTAAGCATCATATCAATGCTTTCTAGTCCAAATGACGAATCTCCTGCAAATGTTGATGCTGCGGTATGTGTATAATCATTTATATCATTTATTTTATCATAAACATGAACATGCAACTATTATTCGTGCTGTGGTATGTGTATAATCTTTTATATCATTTATTTTGTCATAAACATAAACATGCAACTATTATTCCTACCATTTTTTTTTACTGAGAAAATTTGAAGTTTGAAATAAACACAAAAATATTATTTTTACAAAAAGATTTTTCAAAATCACCAGTGCATTCCAGTTTGTTAATGTTGCCATGCATAATCAGTTTGATACATTTTTGGAATTATGCTTCACTTTGCTGTAATTAGCACACTTTATCTGCATTATTACACATCTTATCGTATTCTGTATCAGCAACAGCAATATGGGCAGCATTTTATTGTTTGTTGAGCGTATATAAGGATCGTACTATAGTTTTTTTCCTAGTAATTCTGTTCAATGCTCTGCAGCATTTTAACATTTTCTTGATTGAACACCTTCAGAAACAATGGAGAGAGAATAGAGACGAGTTCAAGAAGAAAGTAAGCCGATGCGTGAGAAAGTCACAAGAAATGATGTGACCCAGTGTTGCTGCGGTGCTTATGGTATCTGTAGTCAAGAGAAGCAGCAATGAACTTTGTAGAATTCCTTACACCTTTTGTTTTCAATCCATTATAACCTTAGCTCTTTGTGCACATGTTTTGAGTGACAATTATCAGTCTTAGATATTAATATTTTGGTTTAAACTTGACTGTTCTGGAACTTGCACGAACCTTTTTTGTTTCTCTGTCTTGGATGGTTTGATTTTCGTGATCTTGAAATCAATTAAAATTACGTCTTTCCTTTCCATTTGTTCAACCACTCATCTAAATGATTTTCTTTTACATTAAAACTCGAAAAACATAAAAGAATATCAATTTAATATTTTGTTTCTCACGTCAAAATGATCTCTTTTCCAGATTTTTTTATTTATTTTTGTTATTTACACGTTCAAACTATAAAAAAATTATCAATTTAATATTTTTTCAGTATTTTTAAAAATCACTTGAAAATAAAAATTACCTAAATCCACGTTTGTATTATTTGGTAAATCTCAAGACACCTGATTTTAATTTTTTGAAGTGTGAAACATATATCCACGTTTGAATGCTGATTTCTTGATATATATATATATATATAATTTGTTCAAATTGAAAACATGAAATAACTGAGCATTCGTTATTCCTTTCAAGTTTATGTTGGGCAGGCTATATTTTTACGTTGTAGTGTCATAAATATTCCACTTTTAAGTTTATAATTTCAAATTTCCCTATAGTTTTACGAGACTATAACGTAAAAATATGTTTTTAGAAGCCAATTTTACCCTTCCTGTTAAATAACCAACAAAAGATTGATTCCTTTTCATATAATTATCTTATCTCTCTTCCCCCCTTTAGATCCCCAGACATGTAAAAAAACACACTTTAAATTCCAATTAACCATGAGTTCTACCAAATTCAGAACGTACGGGATTTTGATTGTAAGGGACAACACTGAAACTTCTGAACACTAGAAGAGTGGGATTTGTAGATTTTAAATATACAAGGGTGGAAATGGAAAATTGGTGACTTTATAAGGACTAAGATGAAGTTCACGCCTCCTTACCAAATATGAACCACGACAAGCATCCCTGGCTCTCTCGAGTCTCAAAGTTCCTACACTCCGGCGACCTTTACTCGGGCTTAGCGTCAGATTTCAGCACTGTCTTCCTCAAATATATCTCTGCTAAAATCTCCCACGCATCCCACTTCTCCTCGTCATCCTCCTTAAGTAAGCTTCCCTCTTTCACGTTCTGGGGTTTAAGTTTGCGACCTTATTTTGAAGAATCCTTATTGGATAATTTGTTAAATACCCGCTTCTATTTTAATGGTCGGTAGAGATATTGTCGATTGTTTTTGTTGTTTGGAGTTTTTTTGCTGTTGATTAAAGTGAATAGTAAATGTGCTCTTAGAGAAACCAAGACCCATTACCAAACACCAAAAACAAACATTGCAATGACCACACGTGCCAAATATTGACCTAGTACGCATTGCTCTCTTCCTGTTCGATAAAATGCCAGTACGTACTGTTGTTTCGTGGAACACTACGATTTTTAGCTATTCAAATTGGGGCAAGCTCGATGGTGTCTTTCTTTACTTTCGGTAAATCAAACTCAGTGAGACTACATTTTGTACTGTATCAAGTGTTTGTGCTCATATGGGGTCTGTTTATGGAAACCAGGTTCACTGTCTTGTTTTGAAATCTGGTCTAAGAGTTTTGAGCTTGTTGGGTGTGCTTTGTTGAATTTTTATGCAAATTGTTTCAGTAATTGAGATGCTGAGTTGGATGACATGAGAATGTGGACACTTTTAAGTTTAAACTGAATACAGAAGCTACAGACTTGTTCCCAAGACTTCTGTTTTGAATTTAAAAACAGCAGGAGTCTGGTTGGGGTATGGTTTTTTGTTTAGTACCGGGGAACTAGGTGCTGCTCTATACCCGTTTTTCTTTGTCTCCAATATTGAATTTAGATGCTATGAACCTTTCACTACTTGATCCATACACATGCTCTTCAGAACATTTTTGGCACGCATTTAAAAATGGGATTGGAAATCCATACTAGACTCATTTTATCAGCTCATTTGTTTTTTACTGCATATACATGCCGATCTTGGTTAGTGGCTGGTTTGGCTTCATGCAACAAGCTCAACTTAAACAACTGACCAACATGATCCAACCTGCAAGTTGCAATTCTATGTCGAGATAGTTGCTATTGCCCTACACGATAGACCAGTGACCTGGATTATGTGAAAGCGCTTACTTTAACCTATACTAAATTCCTTCATTGCCACACTGCATTGAACACCATGGTGGAACTCCAGCACATTTGAGTTTGTTCTTTTACAAACATACAAGTATCCTAAAATACTTAATTTTTTTTGTATGTAACAACAACAACAACAAATGGCAACACCACCACCTCCTCCACGCACCACCATACTAGCCTTTGAACCTTTGCCATTTGTTGATACACACCATAGTAGCTTACTGGCTTGTGCTGATACACAATTCAGGAGGGCAAAGGTTCAAAGGTTAGCATGGTGGTGCGTGGAGGAGGTGGTGGTGTTGCCATTTGTTGTTGTTATTATTATTATTACATATAAATTGATTGTTGTGTTTTGTTTTATCAATATACTACATGGTGTGCTTCTTGTCCATGTAATCTTTTTGGTTGAACTTTGAACTCCTAGCCCTGCACTTTTGTTCCTTTTGTTATAGATTTGAACCCCGCAGCTTCTAACCATTGACTAACGGGCATTTGGTGCTGTCATTTCTCTATCTTCCATGTAAACTAGGCAAGTGATAGGGCTGGAATTAAAAAGTTAGAGATTAAAAACTGGAGGTGTCCAAATTTTTCTTCATTATCATTATTATTAAAGGCCAAGAGTTTGAAACAAGGAAACGACATGTGATTTTTGAGCATTGCAATCTATTTGTTGAAGTTAGAGTCGATTTCAAGTAATGATAGTATGTTTTGAAAATAATCCTATATGCTTACGTGATTGCCGAAGTGGAACTGCATTCTTACGCTATGTTGCTTAATTAATTACATACATTTATCTATGTACACGGGCAGAAGGGCAGGAAGACCACTGACAATACAGAAATTGAGTGAGAGTGAAAATGAGGATAGTGGGATTGACAGGTGGAATCTCATCGGGAAAGAGTACTGTCTCTAATCTTTTCAAGTCCCATGGCATTCCTGTCGTTGATGCTGATATTGTTGCTCGGGTGGGTACCCCCCCTTGATTCTTTCTTATCTCTTGCTTTGGTTGCATTGCACATGCATCTCATTATTTGGTAAATTTCACGAATGATTCCTTGTTTTGGATGGCACAATCTGATTATTACATTACATCATATTCGGACATGACTGCCAAATTTTATAACTTTTCATGGCTGCTTGAAAGAATTATTCCCGATTAAAGTTGATTTGGTTGTGGTTATGGTTATGAATCAAATGGATTGCAGGATGTACTGAGGAAAGGCACCGGTGGATATAAGGGGGTGGTTGCAGCATTTGGAGAGGACATACTGCAAGCTAATGGGGAAGTTGATAGGCCCAAGCTGGGCCAGATTGTGTTTTCTGACCCCGGGAAGCGTCAGCTTCTCAATCGGTACAGTTTAATTAGTATCGTGTTGTGTGTTTGAGGAATGACAGATGAATTATATTTATAGCATTTGGACCATATGGAAGGGAAATTATACTTATGAAATGAAGTACCTAAAAGAATGGCTGCATTTTAATTTTTAGGTCCTAGCTTGTCGGACTGGAGTTAATAAATGTTTAATGAAATGACATGGTCTCAAGTTATTCATATTTTTATGTCTATGCTCTAAGCTATATGGGCTCAACTCGTGCGTGAAAGAATATATTAAATTTCTCGGAGAAAAAGCTCGTTCATTTGGCTAGAGTTGCAGATGTATGATTTGAGGAATCATGCAAATATCATACTTTGCATTGGTTTTGTTTTGTCTATAAAATGAAACAAGAACCAAATTCGTTGCTTGTTGACAAGAAACATATCGTTAGTAGATGGATAAAAATGAGCTAATTTTAGTTTAAGAAGCTCATACATGATGTCCGTGGCATGCATGTTGTAGTAAATTCAGTTCGCATTCATTCCTGACGCGGATTGTTGTATATCCTTTTTCCTTTTATTTGTGAAGTCACACCCGTGAATTTCTAATTCATGTGATTATATGTCCAAGTTAAATCTCAAGCTTTTAATCTCGTCATTTCTTTGTATCTGGGATATTATGCCCCCAAAAAAATTTATTGGCCTTGCCTAAATTTTTCCGAGGCATTCTTGATTGAGATAGTGTTCTATCAAACAATGTCACAAAAGTTGCACTTTACACGCCTTTTTATGCTTGGCTATTGTATTCTTTCAGGCTTTTGGCTCCTTATATATCCTCTGGCATCTTTTGGGAAATTTTGAGTTTATGGTTGAAGGGGTATAAGGTAATTGTCTTAGACATCCCTTTGCTGTTCGAAGCCAAGATGGATAAGTGGACAAAACCCATTACTGTTGTATGGGTTGACACTGAAACACAGCTTCAGCGACTCATGGCAAGAGACAGAATCAACGAGGAAGATGCCAGGAATAGAATAAACGCGCAGATGTCCCTGGATTTGAAAAGGTCACAGGCGAATATTGTCATTGACAACTCTGGCTCCTTGGAGGACCTGGAGGAACAGTTTCAGAAGGTATTGGTCCAGGTTACCAGGCCTTTGACGTGGACTGAATTCTGGCTTTCAAGACAGGGAGCCTTCTCGGCTCTTGTGTCCACTGTTATTGGAGTACTTGCTGGAAAAAATGTTCTTAGCAAATTATAGCTGAAAATCTAAACTCCCGTTGCTTAACACCGCCCCTTGTATTTTATTTATGAAAAAAAAAGATATGGTAGTATTCGGTAACAATTTCCAGACTATGAAATGTCTTGCCAGGAGTGGAACTAAAAGCAATTCCTAGCTTGAATTTCCTGCGGTCGGTCCAAATGTTGTTAGGATGAAGTTAATGCGTTTTGTGCGTGGAAATGGTTTTTGAGAGAGGGAGGGAAGGAGACCACAGCATCTATCGGAAATAAGACGTCAGATGAGCTTTTTATGGGATAGACATCCGATGAGTCTAATAGTCCGTGTTAACAAGAGTTAAGTTACCTTGCACTCGAGTTCATGAATTGTCCTGCAAGAGGCTAAAACTCTGCGGTGTCCGTAATTATGCCATTTGGCTTCCCACTTTAGCTGTTGAAAGAAATTCGCTCACTGGATTCCGGCCACATGTTAGATTTTCAACGTGCGTTCTTCAAATTAATTATGTCTCCCGTGGGCCGTGCTTAACTAATCTCCAAATAATTAGCAAGAATGCGGATTAGCCTCTTCTTCTTCCGTCTTTATTCACACCAGTACATCAGAAAAACATTCCACAGCTACCAACCAAGCTCACCTAACATGTCTCCAAAACTAAATCAATTGCAATATATCCTTTGCTATGCAAGTTACCAAAGCCATGCGACAGACTACAAATGCATCAAAACCTTAATCAATTGGTCAGGTACCAGAAGCAAGCGGCCTGCATGCTGTTCAAGCTCGGCGAGTCTCGAAGTCAAAACACACACCCATGGGTATGCAAATAAATTATTAGGTGCCGAGATTTCGCTCTCTCTCAGAAATAATAATAAAAAAATTCCATCATGCAAATGACCATGACATTTTTTCTAACTTGTCACCACAACAAGAGAGCTTTAAACTAATTGAATTTACCATTTCACTACATCCAATAAAAAAAACAGCATCATTAATGGATAGTCATAGTACAACCCACCATGAGCTTACCTAAAAATATCTAGCTGACTTGTCCAGAGTCAATTACAAAAACAAAGAAAAATCAAAGTCAATGGCTGTGTGAATATGTAGAACCAAGATGTCTGGAATATTGACTTGATGATTATCAGATGGGAAAATGAGGCAGTGCTTTACTGCTCACGCTTTAACTAAAGAGAGTGGGGAATTATTATAATGTAAATCAATCAGCAAAAGATTAAAAAAAAAAAAAAGCAAGCAGGATTTCGAGACGAAAAGATGTTTGTTCGTGGAAAAGAAGAAGAAGAAAGAGAGAGTTGAAGCAATCTCTCGACTCATCTACCTCTTTTTTATTTATTCCCTTCTCTCTAGTCTGAACAAAATTAGCAAACAAAAACTCTCTCTAATCTCTCCTCAAAACCTGACTGACTCATTATTCTCTACTGTTGATCTCAATTCTCATCAATCTTTTATCAATAACCCCACTCAATCGATACTCTGCTTCCTCTCACATTAAATCACCTCTTGCTTTCTTTTAATCTTTTCACTCCTCTTTCTCTCGAAAATCCCATGAAACATTGAAACCCCATGTCATGTCCCGTGACTTTCAACAACTCTCCTCCTCTCAAACTCAACCTCCCACCTCAAAATTCTCCATATCTTCCTTTCACTACTCGATACCTAACGACCCTTTTCACCCCTCTTCTCTCTCACGACTCCTCCCTATTTCTCTGACCGCAGAATAATTACCAGCTGTATCATCAAGAATCATGCGGTTTCCACAGCCCCACCGTAACGGCGGTGAGACCCAGCAACACTTCCACTCCACCATCTCCTTACAGAAGCTGAAACGCTTCAACTCACTCATTCTTGTTTTTCGATTCTCTGCCTTTTGTTTCTCTCTTGCCTCTGCTGTTTTCATGCTCACTAACTCTAGAGGATCTGATTCCTTTCATTGGTACAATTTTGACGCTTTCAGGTATATGTACATATTATATCACAGATTTCAAACTACTTTCTCTCTCTCTCTTTTTTAAGCTCTTTTCTTTGCTGTAAATTCCTGTTTGGTTCGTGAGGAAACAAAAAGTGTAAGAATCAAAAGGGATGTCTCTTCAAATGCTCTAGATTCAGTTTTTTTTTAAAAAAAAAAAAATTTTTATCTATTCCCGCTTTTTGCTTTTTCGTGATTTTTTTAGGAAGTCCAAAATTGTTTGAAAATTCTTTATCTGACCCAACTACTTCCTCACGATTTCTGCATGTCTGAGAAGAGTAAAATTAATTTTATCAAAATTCTTTCCTAAAATCACTTAAAAATGTTGACAGATACGTTTTTGCTGCGAATGCGATCGTCGCCGTTTACTCTCTATTCGAAATGACTGCCGCCGTTTGGGAAATTTCGAGAAACGCGACGCTCTTCCCTGAAGTTTGCCAAGTCTGGTTCGATTTCGGCCATGATCAGGTAAACGTATTCGTATCCCTCCGTCCGTCCGTTAATGTATGCATGCGTGTTTTAATCATCTTGGAAGTGAGCAAGAGAGTTTTGATGGTGTGTGCGTGGTGCAGGTGTTTGCGTACCTGTTATTGTCAGCGAACTCAACCGGCTCGGAAATGGCTCGGACAATGAAAGACGCGTGTACTGATAACAAGCCGTTCTGTGTGCAGTCAGATATTGCGATTGCTCTGGGTTTTGTCGGGTTTTTGTTTTTGGGTGTTTCGTCTTTGTTTTCGGGTTTTCGGGTGGTTTGTTTTATAATCAACGGCTCTCGTTTTTATGTTTAGATTATTAGTTGATTAAATTAATAGTGTATGAAATTAATTAATTAAGATTGGACAGAGAGGGAATATTTTTTTGTATGCGTGAGACCATTTTTCACGTTTTTACTGTGTGTGATTGAAAAGAATGAATGATGATCGCGATTTGAAAATTAAAAATAAATATAATATTATTTTAATATATTTTTAATTAAAAATAACTATTATTTGATATTTGTGTGTTTTTTGGTCAAATTTTCATTTAGGTTCGATTTTAGACAATTTATAGTAGCTTACATCTGAATTTATGCATCTTTAATTTTATTTTTATTTTTACACCTTGAATTATTGGGAATTAGTGTAACTCGTATTTATTCTCAATTTATTTTTATGCCCCTTTTTTAAAAAAAATTGAAAAATATTCTTATCTTAATAGATAAAAAAATGAAAAAAAAATCGAACATGATTTATTATAAAAATATTTGAATAAATAAATAAATGGCAATGTGGTACTTTTTTTATATGTATCTTTTTGTTAATAAATCAGATGGAGATTTAAATCTTATTATGCAACAGTGATCATGAATTTAGGAGGAATTTATAAGCAATTATTAAAGTTCATTTGTTTTTTATAACGCTTTTTAAGAATTTTTTTATTTTAATTTACTTTGAATTAATTTTTCATGTTTTTATATGTTAATATTAAAAATAATTTTTTTAATAAAATATTTTTTTAATATATTTTAAAATAAAAAATATTTTAAAAAACAACCCTATACCTCAATGTAATTTTTCCTTTTTCTAGGCTTTATTTTACGGCAGTAACTTTGAAGTATTGAACAAGTCATCACATCTATATTGGGTTCTTTTGATTTCGAAATGAGACAGTGACATTAGTTGAATTAGAAATTGAGATGGTAATATCAAAAGCATACCGTAGCATTAAATTATTTTTAAAGAGGATGTCATAATAAAAATAAATAATAAAAAAATAATATATTATTTATATTCATTGTATATCAATATATCTACCGTTATCACCACTCCAACCCATGATCAACGCCACCATTTTAAAAAACATTATATTAGTATTTTTATAGTACCACCACTGTTAATTCTCGTAATTTCTTCAACTCCATCAATTTTTATTAAAAAATATTATTATTATTATCACTCTCCATTCATTCCTATCACTATTGCCACGAAGGGACAAGCATCTTTATTATTTTCACTATTATTATAAAATCATTGTTTTAATCAGAATTTCTCTTCGTAAAAACAAGCCATTAAAAAAATTAAATCTTATTTCAGAATTATTGGTTATTGTTCATTTCAAATGACACCAAAAAGTTTTGAAATGAAGGGATTTCCCCTGCAGCATTATCCCCGACTCCATTATAGCTTCCAAGCGATAAACACTCTCGTGATAAGAACCCGGTGATGAACAATATAGGTGGTAGTACGAACTACATGCTTCATCGTGCATGTGTGTGTGTATATATATATATATATATATATAGGTGATAGGCTAAAAATTCCAGAAACGACATTTTAACTTCCAGTAGCCCACCTTCGATAAAAGCCGTAGGCTAAAAATTTCATATAAATATGCATTACAATGGTAACTTTAGACGCCTTATCTAATCAAAACAATCTCATTCAACTGTTTGTTCCTCCTTTTAGTGAGACATCTTTACATCATTAGAAGAAGATCAAGATACTCCATGGGTATTGAAAGCTTTAGAGGTGCTGAGAATATAGTTGATTATATATATATATATAAAACAAAAAACAACTGCCAATCTCCTGCAAGCCAAGAGCACTCTAATTTTAATTTTAAGGGTTCATATTGTCTAATTGCGAATGCTTTTCGCGCCAAAATGGGTTAAAATAATTTTTTTCG
>Ga0307517_10014177_pt1 | contig 10740 bp, 3 predicted proteins | sample 23_EM_MG_FD_194515 | JGI IMG/M metagenome (GOLD analysis project Ga0307517, IMG submission 194515) | Populus trichocarpa ectomycorrhiza microbial communities from riparian zone in the Pacific Northwest, United States - 23_EM | ecosystem: Host-associated > Plants > Roots > Unclassified | place...
GATTGTTAATTATGATGCCAATTTTATAGATATTATTTAGATAAATGTTGTATAGCAAAGTGTTGAATCGAGCCCAAATTATAGGGAGCTAAGTGCCTATAGCAAGTTAAGTTTTCAATTCCCTAATTAGATGGCATTGGAGCATTGATTTTTATAAAAATAATTTAAAAAGTGGATATTATTAAATCTGAATTTGACTAAGGAGTGAGTGAAAGACAACCTTCAAAAAAAATAAAGAATTGTACAAGTAATCACTCATATAAATAAATTTATAAATCAGGTTATACCTTTATGATTTTCTAACGAGCTTAGTTTCTTTACAAGATTGATGAATCAGGTTTTATGTCACTCTATAAATAATTTTTTAGTTTTTTTTTTCATGATTTTTGATTTATCGTAAATATGAAACTAATGTAAGACATCTAAAAAAAGTGCTAGAAGTTTTGTTGGAAAATAAAATATATATGAACCTGAAGAAATAAAGTTTTATGACTGAAAAATACTATTTTTAGTCTTCATTATTAGTTTAGATGATATACATATTGATGAGGAGAAGATTAAGGCTATTAAAGATTGGTACTTTCGTAAAATAGTTATTGAGGTGAATAGTTTCCATGGATTGACTACCTTTTATCGGTAATTCATACAAACTTCAGCAACATAGTTGCATCAATTACAAAATGCATCAAAAAAAAAAGTTTGATTGGGAAGAAGAGGCATAAAAGAGTTTTAATATGATCTAGAAATTGAACACTTTTTCTATTCTGGCCTTTTTGGGCTTTGACAAACTATTTAAGGTCATATATGATGTTTATGATGTAGGAATTTGAGGTGTATTGTCTTAAAAGAAAAGATTTGTGGCATTCTTTTTAGTGAAAAGTTGAGTGATACTAGATTGAAGTGGTTCATATATTGATGCGAACCTCGAGGGTAAGAACCTTAGAACCCATAATCAAGATAGAAAACAACCCAAGAAAGTTAAAATCATATTGATAAAAACATGACTTGATGGTTACCTAAATTAAAGAACTAGAGTTATTGATGAAAAATCTCAACCTTACGATTATAATGAATCACAAACTAGAAGTATAGAAAGAACATCATAAAGACAGTTGATCTTCGATAAGTCGAAGAATAGTTCAATGAAGAATCTAAAGTGTGAACAATCTAGCGTGCACACACAATATTATTCTGAAATAAACCAAGTGTTCTCTAAAAAAAACCTAAATACAAGTTAAATAATCATATTTATACTAGGTAAAATATCATAAATAATGCTGAAAAATAACAGAAAAGTTCTAGATAAAATTAGAAATAAATTCTAAACCAACTAGAAAAATAATGCAATTCATGTAAAGTAGCTTTTGAGCTTTATCGCAAGGCCTTCCTAAAACACAATCACTACAAAATTTAACCCTATATAAAAAAAAGCTTTTGGCATATTTTAAAAAAATGCTCGGCCCAATCTAACAGTCGGATTAAGGGTTATGCTTATTATTGTAAAACTATAAATCTAGAATTTTGCATGAACCGGTCGACAATTTAGGGTTATCAAATGAACTGGTAAGTCGCTTATTTATTAGTGATGAACACTTGAGAATTTTATAGTAACCGATTGATTGGTTGGGTTGATCAATTTTAACCGGTCAACCATTTTAGTTGTCAGGAGAATAATAACGACTATAAACAACTAGTTTTTCTTAGAAATATATATATAACTTATCTATTTGCAAAATTAACAAGAGAATCAAAACACATATGATATAAAAGCTATTATAAGAGTAAAACTAGTACAAAATCATCAATCCTTCATCATACTCTAATTTGTGCTATTAAATATTCATATTCTAGCACAAAGAATATTCAATATCATTCTCACTATATTTAAACATATTTTAATCCTATAAGTGTTATCTAGTGATTTATAGAGATATTAGAACTTAAATTGTATTATACACTATATTGAGAGAGTTTAATGTAAAAAAAATTATCCTTGTAAACCATTAAGAGTTAAGTAAAACTATTGGTATTTGTGAGATATTTTCACCAAGAGAAAAATCTTGAAGATGACATGTCTTCAAGTGAGAAGATCTTAAATAAGGGATTTCTTCAAGTGGTGTAAAAAATATGGTGTTGATTCATCAAGTGGCAATTATACTATAAAGATTGGACGGGTTAAGGAATACAGTACTTAAGTATAGTTTAGTAATTGAGATGTGAATGTAGGCTTGTCAAATCACGGTAAAAGTGAGTTTGCGAATTATCTCCTTTTAATCTTTACTTTAAGCACTTTAATTATATTATTGGTTATTGTGTTTACTTGAAGTGATTTGTATTAATTATAAAATTTAGTGAAACAACCAATTCACCCCTTTTTAGGTGTTTAGCTGCTTTAATCTTTGAATAACATATTGGATTTTTTATTTGTTGTATTTGATAGGTTCTAAAAAATGATGCATTTTATCTCTTTTAAAAAGACAAATGATGCTTCCATATTTACTTAATTTTTCATCTAAGATGTAGTTAATTTGTATGGGGTGCCGAAGACCTCTGATTAAGACAACAAGTTCCTTTGTCATTTTTTTATGAATATCATAAAGAATGTATGGTTTATCATTAAGTTTAATAGTACAACATATCCACAGGTCAATGGGAAAATAGAATCATTGAATCGGACATTTGAAAAATTAATTTAGAGCATCTATTATGACAAGCCAAAATAGTAGGATTGTGTGCTTTTTTAATAGTGCTAAGCATAATATCATTCATAAATCACCATTTGAGATTCAACCAATTTCAATATAATTTCTAGGAGTAAGCGTTATAGCTTGTTTCCAATACTCTAAAGCTAGGTCAAACCAAGCTTCCGCAATTCCAGAATCTCCTTGTCGAATGACCTATTCTCCTCCGTCAAAATAGGCAAGTAAATTCCTTCCCTTATAACCATACTTGAGAGTTTCCTAACTCATACGGCTTGATAATCAATTCTTTTGATATCATATTTTTTTAAGTTAATCAAAAGAGGTTAATTACATGAGTTTCAAAACAAAATGGATTATTATTATTATTATTATTATTATTATTATTATTATTATTATTATTAATCCATTTTGTTTTATCTTTTCTCTCACCTTCAAAAGAATAAAGCGTGTACTTGATCTTGTACTAGTTCAAAAGGGTTTGGATATAACGTTGTTACTGATAAGATGGTTATTGATACATGAGTTTCAAACTTGAAGTTTGATTTTAATAATAATAATAATAATAATCCATTTTGTTTTATCTTTTCTCCCACCTTCAAAAGAATAATGCGAATAATGCGTGTACTTGATCTTGTACTAGTTCAAAAGGGTTTGGATATAACATTGCTACTAATAAGATGGGTATTGATACGTAAGCTACATTGAATGATGTGAGGCAAAATTATTGAAAACCAATGTTAAATATAAGGAGGCTACCGATAGACACTGTCATGATAAAGGTATTTAAAGAAATATATAAGGTAGTGATGTTTCTGTGTAAATAGAGATTTCCAGTGAGATTGTATAGTAAGCTACAGCAGAATAATTATGGTCCTTACACCATCATAAAGAATATTAATGGCAATGCTTATATTATCAATCTACTAGATAGTATGAGTATTTCCAAGACCTTCAATGTTTCTAATATTTATCTTTATTATGATGATGAGTAATTATATTTAGATTTCTGTGTAGACTTGAGGTCAAGTCTTTTCTATATAGAGGGGATGTGAAATGTGTTGCAAATAAATTTATGGACAAGATAGACAAGACAAAATCTTCAAACAAGTATTGACATGTCAAATGCTAAGTCTGACAAAAACAACCACAATTGTAGATCTAATAGTAGGACCAGGCTTAAATTTTTCTAAATGATTCTACAACCCCAGTTCTATAAGGGACGAACTGGATAATTAGTCAAGATTCAAAAAACTCTCAAGTTAGACCTAAAAGATGCTATTTTTGTTATTTGAATTATATTTCTAGTTAATTTTGGATTGTAATTTCTTTTCCTGTTGAGCCTTAGATTCTTTTTGTTAGGTTAGTTTTATCTTCTATATAAATAATTGATGTCTTATTTTTTCATCTAATTATTGAATACAAATTTTTCTCTACCTATTTCTTTATAGTTTAAGGTTTTAACCTTTAGGCTTCAAAGCTCTAGTCTTTATCCATATTATACAATGTGTTAATATATTACAAGGTTTGAGATTTAAATTATGTCAAAAAATATGGTTTGATTTCTATTTATAAAATAAATAAATAATTTGAGACTTCAATATAATTAGATAATTATCTTACTCTTAGAGATGACAATTTAATCCAAATCTGGTGGATACTAATTTAAATGAGTTGATATTTTTTGGATAGTTACCTTAATCAATGGATAATAGATAAGGTATGGATATTGTCAAACCCAAGCCGAAACCTATCCAAACCTAACCTGAAATATATATTTATATTATATGGATATATTTGTAGAACATTTAAATTTTTTTAATACAATATGATATATACATATCTCAATATTGACATAAAACACATAATTAAACATGTATAATATATTATAATTTTATCATTTAATATACATATACATAATTCAAATATATATTAACTAATTTGTTTTTTTATTAAATAGTAAATAATAGATATCTGAAACTAAATGAATAGTTTATGGATATATAAATTCATTACCCAATAGATAATGGATAGGGTATGAATATTAAGAAATTCAACTCGTGGGTATCCATTGTCATCTCTACCTACACTATGTTGTGAGTTTGACCAAATTTGTTTTTAAATTAATAAAAATGTTCATGCCACAAAGAACTCTTTGGTAATATCATTAAACTCAACCCATCAAGTTAGCCTTGAAACCTTTCGAACTAACTCCTTGTTTAGCCCTTTTTCAACTGAAACCAACTGAGAGTTGCCAGACACTACCTAGTCAACTTGACGAGTCCAAAGGAATATGAGACGATCGATAAAAATGTAATTTGGTAATTTCAAAATGATATTTTTGTAATATTGATGACATGACATATTGGATTAATCTATTTTTGATGGGTTAACCGGCCAAAACCATAACTCGGGTCTTGGCCTCCATTAAGTTTAATAACTTTGGTTAACATGCTAAACTCGTAACCCAGGTTATAGACTTCACTAGGCTTAATAACTTTGTTTTTTTTACCATTCTTATTTAATTATATGGCTTAAAAAATAGAAGCTTCCAAAATTAAGCATCAACCTAAAGCTGAAATGTTTGTTTGAGACCGTGATAACCCTATAAAAAAAAATTATGAATCCTAAGTCCTAATCAATCTAAATTAACCAATCAAACCTGCAAAGGGTCATGGACTCTATCGGGTTTAACAATTTTGATCAACCCGGCAAACTCATAAACCAGATCATGAACTTCACTAGGTCTAATAACTTTGTTTTTTAAACTATTTTTTATTTAATTATATTATGAAAAAGGACACTAACAAAATTGAGCACCAACACAATGAAATGATATTTGTTTGAGACTATAATATTCTTATTGAAAACAAACAAAAACAAAATAATAAAGCTCAATTCATAACAAATTCGAAGTTGAAGAATGAAATTGAAAAAACCAAAGCACTATTTTAGTGAATAGTGATTTGTGATGAGGTGTATAGTGAATTCACCACCCCTTTTTGTTATTGTTCGTAGATAATTGGCTTGTGCTATGCCGCAGATAAGGCCAATTTGTTTTTATAAAAAAAATATTTAGGTGTTACTAATATGCTTTCCAACAACAAAACAAATTTTAATCATTAACTCAAAATATGATGTATATGTTTAATAAAATGTATTGGGGATTATATGTGTCAATAAATGCTAAAAAAAGATATTAACACTAATTAAAAACTAGTGTCATAAAGTTGAGAAATATGCGCAGATAAAGATATTTGATCATGTATTGTGGAAAGCCCTTTAATTTTTTAACTTAATTATATGGAATTAATATTTTTTTATAAAAAAGAGTAATAATTTAAATTTCATTGAAACAAACTAATTCTCTAGTAAAAGTCTTCTTTTTCCTATTAATATCTTTAACACACACGCGCGCACATAATTTTTCTATGTCATTCATTTAACAAAAACTAAAAGCATTCAAAATACATACCCTAAAAAAAATAAGGATAATTTAACATAAGAATAAAAAAGATACCCCTCTAACTAAAACTTCTTTTATCTCATTAACATGCTTTTTTAAAAAAAAAATTGTTACCCGAACATTTGTTTCTTAGACAACATTCTATCATTATTCCTAAAGCGAGTTTAATTTCTAAGAAAATAATACCCTAATTATTTTAATTCGAGTGTATTGGAAAATATAATAATAATAATAATAATAATAATAATAATAGAACAATCATGCTTTGTCATGTGAAACTCTTTGGAAACGTTAATAAATCTAACTTAGTTGGTCATCCTTGAAACCTTTCACCCTGAATCCTTGCCTAGCTTAAGTTTTAAATTAAATCATCTAGAGGTTTGTTCATCTGATATAACTCAATGAACCAGACAAATACAAAGGTAATCTGGAAGATTAGTAAAAACATGATTTGAATGTAAAAAAAATCAAGATGACGTCTATTTTTTTTAATATTAAAGCAGTAACATGTCAGATCGACTTGAGTCAACCCTCCAATCTCGTGACTTAGGTCATGGACCTGACTAGGCTTAATAAGTTTGTATTTCTAAAATTATTTTTTATTTAATTCTACAATAACAATATTTGGTGCTCATAGAAAAGAAACCAAATAAAAAAATGATTATGATGGATTGTAAAAAAAGAACATTGTTTAAGAACAATGTAAAAAATAAATAGAATTTAATAAAATAATATCTAAAAAGCATTCTTAATTAATCTAATAATTTAAAAGAAGTTATATATTATATTTTAAATTATTTAATCTTTAATAAATTAAATACCAATTGTTATAAATTTTTTTTTTTAAAGGCTAGATTATAGGCCTAGGTGGTCCAACACATTTGAGCCTTTAAGAATAAGCCTATGCATTTGAGCTTGCGTGCCCACCAAGGTCTTTATTTATTTTTATTTTTTTTAGTTTAACGTAGGTATCCGGGTCAGCTTGCGTGCTCCTCGACAAATCCCACGGGTCCTGAAGTTAACGACCATGTAAGCCTCCAGTGGCCATCATATGAGCAACCACAGGGCTCGAACCTGAGACCACAGAGGGAGCAAACCTCTTTAAAAGGAAATAATTTTTAAATAATTTTTTTTGCCAACAAAACTATTTTTTTTTCAAAATCAAGAAATAACCCAATATCAGGGATTTTTTTTAAGACTACAATAACCTAATAGAAAGCAATATGAAACAAATTATCAAACCAAATCATCAATCAAAACGGTGTGGAAGGATAAAATTTTAAAAGGAAAAAGTTTGATGGCCGAAGTGAAAAAATAAGTACTTGAATATTTTTTAAAAAATAAAGGGTTGTAATGTCACCTTAATTTCAGTTTTGATCCCCTCATTTTTAAATTCTCACAAACAATTAAACTATATTGTTTTTACAAAATCAAGAACCAACTCAATTCCAAGATGTTTTTTAGATTACAAAAAACCAAAACAAAGCAACACAAAATAAATCATCAAGCCTAATCACTAATAAATGCAATGTGAAATGATAAAATAAAAAGATAGATAAATGGAGTAAAAGAAATTAAAAGATAAAAAAAAAACACTATGTTAATCTATAATGTTTTCACTCACATAACACAATAAATTATTAAGGTTTTATAGTATTTTTTAATAGTTATAGTTGTAATAATATCTACATGCTTCGCCAGATATCAAATATTATTTTTCTTAAAGAAAGTGTACATGCAAAGACTTCTATGACATGCTTTTTCACATAAAAAGAAAATCTTAAGTGGAATTTAAAATATTTATGCATACATCTAATTAAATAAATCAAAAATTATTTATATAACAAAAAAATATTATGAAGCTTGATTTCTACCTAACCAAAGTTAACCAGCCAAACTCGTGACCTGGATCATGAACTCAATTAGGTTTAACAATTTTGTTTATAATTATTTATCTAAAATAGATACCTATAAAAATAAAAACCAATTATATATCAAGCTGATTCGGAAAAAAATCAAACCAAACTATTAAGTGATTAAATTGGACAAAATAAGTAGGAAAAATAAAAAGAAAATTCAATTGCAATGGATAAAAATGAAAAAAAAAAAGGGTTCAATCTCTCTAGTTAGAAAGACCCAAAGCTCCTGGGCCTTTAGAAAAAGGCCTAGACACATGAGTCTAGAGCAGCTCACACACCTGAGTTTTATGTTTTTTAAGGGGCTGACGATAGATCGTTCGCTTTTTAATTTGAGCTTATAAGAGCATAATTAAAAAAAAACAAAAAAAAAATGACAATTCACGATTATTGTCTCTAGTTGAACAATGCCAAGGGACAATATGACATTTAGAGTATTTCTTTAAGATTAATATAATATATTTATAATAGCTGTTCATTGTTCTCATTTATTAGGTAATCTCTACAAATTTAATTAACTTGTGTTGGTAAATGTTAATATTGTGAAGAAATTAGTTGGAAAAAAGTGTATTAATATGGCAAACATTTCTTGACTGCAAATATGTTGCTTGTAAAATTCCAGTTCCGGAATAATCCGCTGGAAGGTACCTTCGCTTTTTTTCTTTTCTTTTTTTGTCCAGATTCAGCTGCCCATCTCTCCTCCTTTTTCAGTGTCCGTTTGCTTTACTTCAGCCTTTATTTCCTCTCTTTCAGAACCCCAAAATGTCATAAAGGGAGGTCTCTACGTAAGCCACGAACACTAGTTGCGGGCAGTAAATGTCATGAATAAAATATTTATATAACATTTTTGAGGTGTGGTTTTGCAGTGAGCTAGTATATCCATGGTTTTTGAAATCCAGTGTAATGTAGCAGGTCGATCTAGAATTTGACTAATTCAGGGCTAGAACTAGACCAGATTAAAAAAAATAAAGAAAAAAAACCTAGTATGACTCAGCTGACCCGACGAATTGATCCAATGACTCAGTTAAAAGCGTAATTGCAACCCGTTGACTTTTATTTTTTTATATCAAAACGACATTGTTTTGATAAAAAAAATTAACCCGGGCCTTGGACCGGGCCAAGTATAAAAACTATGGTTTATTCTTTCATGCTGTCATCTCATTTTCAGAATTAAAAATAAATAAAAATTAATTTTATTAAACTCCACTTGCGAACTCTTGGTCAAGGAAAATGGAATCCAAGCATAGCATGTAGTCCAAGCCCAGATGATAATGGGCGAAAACGAGTCTCAAGCCTACAAAGCCCAAAGGTAAAATGGCAGCCCTCTCTCCCCTCTCCCCTTTTTTTTTTTTTTTTTTGGTTTTTGTATTTTAGAAGGAAAACAAGTGTCTATTTTTTTTCCATGCAATAGTTTGGTGTATAACATATGTGCCGTTTATGATGAAAATTTATTCTTTTCCACTGTGATGTATGCGAAAACAATTTTACTTCGATCCTAGCTTTGTAGTTCAATATTATTGAGTTGTAAAGTTAATGAATGCACATAATAGAAAAGTATCTAAATCATTTAAAGTGGTTACAATTTTTTTTTAAATGAAATTTTTTTTAATAAAATCATTTTTTTTACAAATACACACACATGACACATTAACAAAAAAAAAAAAGTTTTTATTGCACTCCAATGTGTTATGAAGTAAAGGGACATGAAGAAAATGTATTAAATTTAAACGAAACCTTGTATGGATTGAAGCAAGCTTGAAGAGCTTGATATAGTCGTATTGATGACAAAGAAGGAGGGGTTTTTACAGCATTCCTCCTTATATAACACTATTCACTAGAATAATGTTTTTACTTCTTTTATTTTCTTAACTATATTTTTTTATTTCAATTTCATCATTCAATATTAGATTTATTTGAGAAGTTTTATAATTTTTTCAATTTTTTTATGAAATTATCATAGAATCATGACTCGAATTGCGAGTTTAACAAGTTAACTTGGTTGACTCGAGTTTTTTTTCATTTTGCTAATTGACTTTTTTTTTCTCAATTTCATCATTCAACATTGTATTGATTGAGAATTAAGATTCGTAATCTGTTCCAGTCTGCTTTCTTTTAGATTATCCCCATATCATGACTCGAGTCATAACTTTGACGTGTTAACTTTGGTTGACTCAAATCGTTTTTTTGTATCTTTTTTTAATCATTTTTTTTAATTTTATCTTTGAGTATTAAGTTAATCAAGAATTGAGCTTCATAATTTATTTTAATTTTTTTTATAGGGTTATCCTGATCTCATAACTCGGAACACGAGTTTGGTAGATTAAAACCGGGTTGACTTGAATTATTTTTTTGGGTCTTCTTTAATTGATTTTTTTTTTCAATTTTATCTTTCAACATTAAATTTATTAAAAATCGAGTTACTAATTTATTTTGATTTGTTTTTTATGTGATTATTTTGATGTGATAACTTGAAAAAGTCATTGATGACATCTTCCAATTCAAAAGCATTGAAAATGTGAAGTTGAAATTGATCAATCCTTCGATATATATGCATTAGGTGTGTTATTATATGCACGCAGCCCAACTAACGAAACGGTGAGTTTTTTATCTTTCATTTTTTTCTTCTTCTTAATATTGATTCATGACACCGTGAGTCAAC
>Ga0307517_10014178_pt1 | contig 10740 bp, 8 predicted proteins | sample 23_EM_MG_FD_194515 | JGI IMG/M metagenome (GOLD analysis project Ga0307517, IMG submission 194515) | Populus trichocarpa ectomycorrhiza microbial communities from riparian zone in the Pacific Northwest, United States - 23_EM | ecosystem: Host-associated > Plants > Roots > Unclassified | place...
CTGGAATCTCCATTCTTTAAAGACAAAATCGTGAAATACTTGTCCAAAATCTCTTTTGATAGCAGTCTTCCAGGAAATATTGTAGATAAAATGATTGATATTCTTGGTACCTACAATGTATGGCTTTGTCACAAAAGTATGCTGATAGAGACTACCATTTGGACGTCTTGTTTCTGGTGCTGTGATAGCAGAGACATCCATGAAGCAAATTTTTCAGCTCACTAAATTTTTCATTGTTTGCTTTATAAGATCAGTTGAGGGCCTACTAACCTGTTCATTTCATGAATCCCTACCTAGTGATTGCTTGGATGCTCAAATTTTACTTTCCTCGTGGTTATATTTAATTTCTGATTCCTTTACATATGCTAGACCAAAAGTTGATGATGTACTCAGCCATATGTGAACTTCAGAAGTCTTTTCATATGATACTAAGATAGTGGCTTCTTTGCCTTTTTTTTGTCAGATATTTGGAATCCCAAAGGATCACAGGAAATCTAAGCCTTTTTATGACCATGTCTTTGTTTTCTCTATTGTTGATGACCATATATGGTTTCGGAATTACCAGGTAAATTATACATTTTTTTTGAAGTCTACTTCTATTGGAGCATTTATGCAATTTCTGCCTTCAAAAACTATTTTTTCTGTTGCCCAATACTTGTTACACTTTACAGTAATTTATGTTAACATTTTACTGACTTTATGCTCCCAACTTAGAAATGACAACAATTAACGAGTTAACATCCTACAAGTCATTCTAGCTACAATTTAACAAATGAAGTGGTATATTGAGGCATATCAGAGCAGAAGACTTGCTTGCTTGTATTTGGTATTTTGGAATCTAGTAGACATGCTACATTATCCGTTTGGTATCTCTAATCAGAAACCTGCATATGTTAAAAAGTTAATTCCTTTCCCTTTTCCCCCTTTCCAAAAATCTCCTATGCAGGGATTCCTTCTTAAGTTCATGAAAGCTGATTGGTTGTCTGTAGCCTTTCCAGATAGCTTTTTCATGTCCTGGCTTAATGTTTTATATATTAGATGATCATTTTATCAGATTGAATCCGATTGGAACTGCAAGCACTGCTATCAACCAAATAGTCTATTCATTGGACTGCTTGCAGTTCCATTGAAGCTGTTTGTTCCTCTGTTTTATTCCTTCCTGTTTTCATATACATTCTTAAATTGCTGTACTGCTCTACTGTATGGCTTTTGCTTTAGCCCGTGCTAAAGAAATAACAGGGATAGACCACTTGGATATTAGAGACTGGTTTAGCCATCCAATCCTCCTATAGATGGTTGTATCAGAGATGTTATCCTTTTGGTGCTCTTTCAGATGCAGTAACCAAAATTACTCAAGTATCCTTTTCGTTTAAAGGTGTTGGCTGTCATAGTAAAATCTGTACTGATGAACACACAATGCTGTCTTCCATTAGTCTGTGGGATAATTGTCTCAGATGGAGCTATCAACATCCTTATTCACCAATTAGAGCCACATTGTTGACAGTTACCAAAACTCAGTCCCAATTGTTTGATTTAATGTGAACACTCAGAAATCTTATAAAGGCAAAGAAGCACTGCTATGTAAAAACAATTTTAGACCTATAAAGTGGTTGCTGAAAATGGGCAGATGCACTGCTATGTAAAAATCCTGAATTTTTATGTATAATTCTTGATGTTCCAATTACATGTAAGTGTCGTAGCAGTGTTTTTCTGGAACGCTTTCTAATTATTATTTTTTTATATTTTTTTTGTATTTATTTCATGTGAAGTTTTTTCCGTGTTTCATTAATCTTTGAAACTAACTCCTAGCATCTCGTCCTCTTCTTCTTCAATATAGATATCTGTTCCTCATAATGAAACAGATAAAATGGCTCGAGGAGGCCTGGATAAGATGACCCTTGTTGAGGTTTGCACTGACATACTTTTGAATTTGTACACGGTGAAAAACCTGTAGTAGTTATTAATTTTGAAAGACTGGTTTGGTGCAGGTTGGTCCAAGATTTTGCCTGAACCCTATCAAGATTTTTGGTGGCAGCTTTGGAGGCCCAACATTGTATGAAAATCCGTTTTTTATATCACCTAACCAGGTCAGCGAATTATCTACATGTTTAGTTTGAGTTTTGGCATCACAAGTATGATTAGCTTCTCTTTAGTTAGTCAAGAGTTCCTCCTTTAATGATCTATAGTAAGTATTCACCTTTTCTAGGGTTTTCCATTGTGACAATTGTTTCTTGTTTAAAATAACCATCACGTTTTGCTAGTTTCATGGTTGAGGTTTTTCCCCTACTGGCTTTATTACTCTATGGCAAGTTCAGGAATGTTATAGTATGCTGTTTATTCATGTAGTGGCATTTTTGTTCAGAGGTTATTTGGTCTTTTATTGCCACCTGCTGTGATTATATACAATACGATTTTTTTTTGTTCTAATATTTTGGCATGAATGACTCAATATGCGGCTTCTTTTCATTCTTGCAGATTCGAGCATTGGAGAAAAAGCAGAAGGCTGGGAAGTTTGCCAAGAAGGTCAAGGCCAAGACGAGGAGGAAGATGCACGAGCTATCAAATCCATTGGAGCCTGATGAATTTGCAGACATGTGGAAGGAATGATGCGCTTCTCGTACCTACGCTGTTGATGATCTTATATCACCTTGTATTCTTAAAGAAAAATTTCTCATTTTGGTGCTGTTGCCTTCATTGGCATAATTTTTGTCCCCGCTCTGGATCAGCTTATGCATTTTAACCAGGTTGGTATTTATGGCGGACCATCTTTTCCCATATCACAGAGCTTCGACTTGAAATTTCTTTACACAATCATGCGGCAAGTCTTTACCTTAACTTCTGCTGCGGTTTTCACCCTGCAACTATGAAGTCGAAACCAGCAATCATGAAATGTTTTTGACAATTAAGTAGAGTAATGGATCAGTATTTGTTGAACAGCATGGCTAATGCCTTTACGTTCAAGTGTGCAAATTCAGATTGATTCTCCAAATTCATGACTGGGCGAAAGGGGTTTTACCGAGGAGGTTTGCTTGGGGCTTTAAATGCTTCGTGAAAATGAAATAAATAAATAGAAACGCTCTGCGCACCGAATGTACACGTATCACTCTTTCTTATTGACATTTGTACTGAGTGAGAAGAAAACAGACCACAAAAAAAAAAAGCAAGAAAAGGAAAGAAAACAGACGACGTGAAGAAAATAGATCAGTTTAGAAGACGTTAGCTCTTGCTTGTAGTTCTGATCCGGCTACAAATTGAACACAGCAAATCCTTGATCAGCTGTGTGATTCCCATTCGGTCCAATTGGCCTCACTTCCCCTACGGGGTAAGCTATTAATTCTTGTGAAGACATCAACCTTGAAATTTGCACCACACAGGAATCCTTCGCTGTCGGTCCTTGGCATGGCTCTAACTTTGTTCATCGGATGCTCAAAGCTCATCAAACCTCCTTCACTATGGAAGATAAATCCTGCACATCATCATCATCATTTTGATGAGTAGATCACCCTTGAGAGAAAGGTTACAACGCAATCCAGACTGTGCAGACTGCTAGTGATGCCAGTCCAGCAAAAACATTGATGTTATTTGTGAACTATATATGATTAGCCATTACTATGACAGTACAAGGTACCTGTTGGGAAGGGAGCAAATGATTTGGCACAGCCAGCTTTTATGATTTCCAAATCATCAGAAATCACCACAGAGCCATCTGCTGCTATACCCCAGTACAGCTTAACTCCACCATCGGAGCCCTGTGACCATACAACATAATTAGAATCAGGACCGAGAAAACCAAACGTGCTTGAATGTGATTTGAACATATATAGCTCATAAGATTCTAGTGACCAATAGACAAATGAGTCAAAATGATGCATTAAGCATACCAGTGCAGCGAAAACGGTTCCTGCCTTGCTATCGTAGATAACAAAAGCAAAGCTCCCATCAAGATCCTTGACAACTTGATCAGCTGGATATGGACCCCTGTCACGAAGGGTCTTGAAAGCTTCTATCACAAACATGGCCTCATTAGTCCCCTTTGTTAATCCATACTGCTTATTGAGTGTGCATAAATTGTTCAAGCTTCCAGAGAAAAGGCAGTATATACCCTCAAAACCACAAAACAACCTGCACATATATGATCAACAAGACAGTAATTTAACAATCTGCGAATGAATCAAACCACAAAATGTTAACAGTGGAAAGGAAACTCAATCAATAAGTAGGTCGTACCTTTGTTGTGGAGAGAAAGGGCTGTCTTGGGGAACATAAGCAAGCACTGCAGCTTCACCAAAGTTTATGGAGAAAGTCTTCTGAGGGTGGTGAGAAAGAAACTCACTCAGAGTTTCATCAGGAAGCTTAGGCTTCCTAGTACTTCTTTGAGATGCTGGACTATTAAGCTCCTCAGGTGGGTTAGCAAAAGCTTTGTGAAATATTGCCAACATTTTCTGATCTCTCTCTCTACTTAAATTTCCAAGATTACACTCGCGCACCAAAACGGATAATAATTTCCAAGATTACACTCGCGCACCAAAACGGATAATATTGCCCAAAATTTATGCCTTCGAGTTCTTTTTAAAGAGTTGATGATATATGATCACAGAAGGAGAGGTAACCATTAAGTTCTTTTGTAGTATTTATAGGATCCGTTTGAGGCACAAGGTTCTGTTTTTGTAAAGTGGACAGAGGCAATATTATCCATATTCATGGGGTCATGGAGCTTAAGGATGATCGGGGATAAGGATCCTCGTACTTCAATGCATTCTTATCCACTTCTAGTTTTGTTTTTTTTTAATCTATTCAGAATTTTTCCCATCCCCACCCCCACCTGCTGTAGTTGTTCTGTCCCTGTCTTCACTGCTCTTATTTGTCAATGTTATAGTGGTATTTGTTCGTATTCTTCATCATGGGCTACTTAAGTCAAGTCAAAACTGAGCTTTAAGCAAATCAACGTTGGGAATCTATTATTCAATTTTGTTTTTCTTTAAAGAGGAAAATGAATTAATTTTGCTGGAAAAAAAACAAGAGTGTTTTGTGATTCGTTTGTGAGTTAGCATGATGGAACACAGATAAATAAATAAATAAATTAAACCCTATTGGATTTGAATTTATCTGACATCCCTCACTGAATCAAAATTCTACCGATTTGTTCTTGTATTGTTTGCAAGAACATTAAAGCCTCCTGCAGCAAAACGTAATAAATTCTTTGCCATGGAGATAGCTAGCCATGGATTCTCCCTACAGCCATCTGTAAAATCATTTTTCTTAGAGAGATTCCTAGTCAAAACATTACTGTGAAGCTTTTGATACTGTGAATCCACTAAACATTTCTTCAAAAGATCTTCATCAAATCAAGTTGCTTTGTGTGGAATTAAGGGTAGAAGCTCTTAACCAATAGCTTGTCATTTTCCATAATCCTTGGATTTAACGAGGCAACTTGCTGACGATATGCACCTCTGTTTACATAGATTTCTTGAATTTCTCGTTTTTTACAGTGTTTCATTTGTTTTTAATCAAGATTTAACAATCTTAAGTGGAAGCACAAGTCAAAAAAAGGGGCTTCATCATTAACGTTAGGTAAGGCGATGGGAATGGCTTATCCAAAAAGTGATCACCGTGACAGAGACAGGTCCGCAGCAAAAATTTTCTGTGTGCGTTTTTAGTGTTTCTGTGGGTGCTATGGTTTTATTAAATAACCAAGTCGTCTGGCAAAAGTCACATAACGTTAGAGATAAAACCAGATACTTCACCCATCGTTCGCCGTCGGTAAGATATTTTTTTATAGAAAAAAAGTAAGATATATATAGATTTTTTTACGTGTTTTTGTAATTAAAACAATTCTAATTAAAAATTAAGAAGTTTATGTATAATATAATCAAATAAATAAAAGAATATATCTGTTAATATTTACAAAACAGTTATAAATGATAACTAAAAACAAAATTGAAAAAAATTAAGAGATAAATATAGATCAAAATATTTAATTTTTCAAGACAGGATATTTACTTGGTTGTGTTTGCTAATTTTTTTAAAATAAATTTGTTATTCAATCAAACAATAATATAAATAGACACAGATTAAATTAATTAAATAAAATAATAAGAAACAATTACTAAGTAAGGTTGCACGTATTATAAATATTATCTGAAAATTAAAATTTTTTATTTTCAAAAATAAAGTTCATCTCCACAAAAGATTAAAAAAATTATAGGTGAAACGGAAAAACCTTTTAAAAAATTAAATGCATAACAAAAAAAATAATTATCAATTTAAAAGAGGCTCTCTAAAAAAAATAAAAGAGATAAGTGATACTAATACAAATATAAATAATTTTTTTAAAAAAAAAACATTAATTTAAAAAAAACATAAAAAAATATTTTTTTCAAAAAAATAGAAAAGAAAAGTTTAAGCGTTGCTGGGCATGTCAGGCTAGGCCAGCCCATCTGGCCCATTTTGTTACGGCCTGCATAGCTAAGCCATTTTTTCTTAGCATTTGGGGTGGATGACATGTCGTTCATCCCAATTTTTTTTTTTTAAAAAATTAGCCGACTTGTCACCTGTATTTTTAGTGGCTGGAAAAATGGGTTTATTGGTTCTTTAGATCCAAAAATTGAATTTTCAACCAATATTTACCCAAAACACCTAGAAAACATCATAGACAACTTGATAAAGTCATTCATGACCTCAAAAAACCATCCTAAAACTCGAATCAACCCGAAACAAAAAATCTTACCAAGATCAGATATGTTTTTCTTGGTGGTTTCACGGTAAACAAACTCTTAATGTGAGCTCCCCTCATCAAAAGGAGCAATTTGACACAAATTTCAACTTTTTTGGTGTCTGTAATCAGTGTAAGTGGAGATTTTGTTTTCTCTCTAGCACTGGATTTCAACAACTTTCTCTCATCTCTCTCATACTAGGGTTAAAAAATAAAAAAATAAAGTTTTGGACCAAAATTGATCTTTCCCTTTAATTTTGGAAATTGAAAGGGCCCAATATCAATAATTTATAAAGTATAGGGACTACAATAAATATTGTGTCCAAACTTTTTAAAGCCACTCATTCCCTATGTGTTTTCTAGTTTGGTCCCCTAGCTTTCAATCCCCCCCCTAATAAATGGACTTATAACTTGGTCCAACAAGTGCTAAATTTAAAAGAAAAGGATAAATAAATAGCATTGTGAATTGTTCATCCAAAGTGCCATGTGAGGGGATATACAATGCATTTTGCACAGTGAACCCCCATGCCATTTAGTTTTTTAGTTAATATTTTCCACTCTAATAATGTTTCTTTCCTTTAGTTTTTTTCCATTTTGATCCCTTATTTTTTTTTATTTGATTCTTCGACGTTGTGTTTATTTGGGATTAAACTAGGTAAATTGCTTTGGCAGTTTTCAATAAGGGATCTTGAGGTGTCAAAAAAAAAAATATTGCTTGTTTGCCAAATTTCAATAGGATTTTATTGATTTAAAATAATTAAAGCTATGGGGACCGAATTTGAACAAGTAGAAAATATTCAACTCTTTTTTCTTGCCAAATTTAGGAACTAAAATGGATGTGCAAGGGAAGGTTTAACCATTTTTTTTAATCCCTCAATTTATTTATTTTTCAATTTGATACATTCAAATTTTATTTAATTTAGTATTTGACTTGGTAGTTTTTTGGTTGTCTTGGTACGAAGATCTTGTAATATAAAGGTAGATTTTCAGTGCTCGAATGATACTCAATTGTGCAAAATAAAACAATTTTTGACTAAGTTAAAACAATTAATTTTTAAGAAATAAAAATTAAAAATATACAAATCTGGGGATAAGGGTAAATGGGTAAAATAATTTGGTTGGTGCATGCGTTGCACATGCTAGTGTTTAGGATATTTTCTCCATCTTTAAACGACATGTGAGACATCATGCGGGGGTCAAAAGCCACCTTTTGTGGAAGCGTTGGAAGTATCATGACGTCTTCTTCCTTTGGGGCAGCACATAGTGGCGGGAGTGGGATGGTTTGTCACTAATGGTTTTTTTTTCTTCCTCTTTTCTCTCTCCTCCTATCGAAATTCACACTAGCCATTGAAAATTTAAGAGTTATCCATTTATTTATTGAGATTTCAACTTCAGTTCTTATTCTTTTTATTTCTAATTTTTGTTCTTAGCCCTTTTATAAAATTTCAGTTTGTTTTCAATTTCATCATTGAATTCAAATTTGTAATATGTTATTTTTTTTTAATTTGGTCATCATTCTTTTGATTGATTTTTGTTTTGTTCTGGGTCATTCTGTTAAATTCATTTTTCTTTTCAATTTTACCCTTCAATAAAAAATTATTAGTTGTCTTCTATTTATTTTTTATTTCAATTTTGATTGTCATTCATTTTATTACTATTTTTTTTTATCCTTTTGTATAATTGATTTTTCTTTTCCAATTTCATCATTCAATATTTGATTGGTTGAGAATTAGGCTTTGTAGTTTTTGTAGATGAGATGCTTTTGGTTTAATGACCCAAGTCATAAGTTTAAAACGTTAACACGGGTTTACATTATTTTTTTTGTTTTTTTTTAAGTCATTTTCTTTTTTAATTTCATCATTTGATATTGTTTTTTTATATAAAAAAAGCTTTGCGATTTTCTTCGCTTTCTTTTCTATTAGATTATCTCAATCTCATGATCTAGGTCACGAGTCTGACATGTTAACTCGAGTTAGATCAGACTTTTTTATGAGGTCTCATTTTCTTTTAGTTTTAATCCTTCTTTGGTTCCTTCCTTTAAAATTTTGTTCTCTTTGAAATTAATCTCCATCATTTTTTATGTTTTAGCTTTTTATCGGGTTATCTTATTAGAATGTTTTGAGTCGCGGTGTTTAGTTGTCTTACCTATAGTTTTTAAACCTGACATGATGGTTGACCTGACCCAGGGATCGAGTCATGGGTTTTGATCAAGTCAACAACATAATTTTTTTTATAAAGCAAAATGATGTCGTTTTTGTTTAGAAAACAACAAATAGTCAATGGGTTGCAATCGAGTTTTTGACCAGGTCTTGCTGGGTCAACCCGGGTCTTTGACCACGTCTCCTAGGTTTTTTGCTTTCCTTATTTGCTTTTAAACCTGGCTCGGTTTTAGCCCCTGGTCAGTCGGGTCCCGGGTTGACCTTTCAAGTCAAATCGAGTTTTAAAACTATGGTCTTACCTAGCTTTGATTTATTTTTTAGGTCATTTTTATTTGTTGATTTTTTTTTTCGGTTTCATCATTCTACATTTACTTTGTTGGAAATTAGGCTTTGTTATTTTTCCCATCTATTTTCTATTGAGCTATCTCATCCTTATTATCCGAGTTGCAGGTTTGTCATGCTAACTTGGATTGACTCAGGTTAATTTGTTTTTGTTATTTTTTGACTCAATTTTATCATTTTGTATTTAGTTGATTGAGAATTGAGTTACGTCGTTTTTCCATTTTGAAAAATTATTTTTTTATAAAGGTTATCATAATTTGTTTTTTTAACTTGGTCCATTTGGTGTCATTGTCTTTTTTTTTTTATCATCTAATTAAAATAAAATCAGCTTATTTTATCTAATCGAGTCCATGACTTGAGTTGCGGATTTGTCTTTCTTCTTTAGAATGTGCTTGTGACGACTAGACATTGTTTTTTTACACAAAAATAATAATAATTTGGCTCGTGATATAGCGCAGGTCCATAAATCTAGTTTGATTTTATTAGCATATTGCATTTTACTGTTGCACTTGGAATACTAGTAGGTCAATAGAGGCCAATATGTGCTCATATACGTATACGCCTTGTACTTATTTCCTTAATTTTTTTTTTATAGTAGAACATCATCCTTAGTCACCTACTAGATAGGTGGCTTATACTATGCTGTCAGCTGAGTCAAATTTTCTTAACCTAACAAAAAAAAAAGATAATGAAGTGATAATAGTTTTTTAAAAGGAGCAAGAAAAATTTGGGACCCACGTCATTAATTTGAATGAGTTTAACAAATTTGATTAATTTAATAATATGATTAAAAAAACAAAACAACAATAAAAAAAATCATGCTTGAATATTATTGGAATTTTGTTTGTTTGATGGAATTCTGGTGAAAATAGGGGCGGATAAGTTGGCAATGATGAGAAGGAGGTTGCTGGAATTTTTGCTTGGTAAAGCATGCTTGAATGTGGCTGAAAATGGTTGTTAAATACTGAAATTTATGGTATTTTTTTGTAATTATTTATACCATGGGCAACAAATATTCTCAATAAAAAACAAAGCAACAACTATTTCTAAAACAAACCAATGACTCTTTAGTGGCATTTTTATTATTTTAGGTTTCATGGACTCTTTAGTCATTATCTCAAATATAATAACACTTTTTTAAATAAATACACATTTTTTGCTGATATTTTTTGGCACCAACTCCTAAGGATGTAAAGTGCAACCCCCCTTCAAAGTTCATGATGTAAGGTGTAATATTTAAAAACTTGATTGCAACGTGAATAAATGATCAAACCATGAGATGTTTAGAATTTACCCTAATTTAAAGAAAACAACAAGGGACGAAACTAAAAAAATAAAATAAATTAAGAAAATGATAAAAAAAATAACAAATAAAAAAATGAGGACTAAATCTGGTATAAAAACTAAATGAAAAAAAATAATGAGAGATGAAATTGAAAAACAAAAAAATCAAGAAAATGATAAAAAAAAAACCAACCAACAAACAAACAAAATAACATAATAATCAAAAGAATGAAAACCAAATAT
>Ga0307517_10014179_pt1 | contig 10739 bp, 8 predicted proteins | sample 23_EM_MG_FD_194515 | JGI IMG/M metagenome (GOLD analysis project Ga0307517, IMG submission 194515) | Populus trichocarpa ectomycorrhiza microbial communities from riparian zone in the Pacific Northwest, United States - 23_EM | ecosystem: Host-associated > Plants > Roots > Unclassified | place...
ATCCATGAGCTTTTGCATCAAATCTGTGTTTCATACATGATGCTTTTAAAATAATATTTTAAGATAGAAAAATTTGATGAGTTTTTTTTTTTATGAGTTTGTATCATGCAATTACAAAAGCTCTCTTAAACATGCCAGATAAGCATTCCAAATAAGTATTCACAGGTGCACCTCCAACAGTAATGCATTAGTCTAATGGCGTGCACCAATAAAGTTCAAAGAACTGCTAACAACAAAAGCAAAAACCTACAAAACCAACCCCACACATCCGGCTACCGCATCAAAACCATAAACCAGACCTCGCACTCTCACCCTGCAGTTAATTTTCTCTTGGGGTTGCTACCTATTAGACAACTATATATGCTAAAAAGAAAAAAAGCGGGAACGTTTAGCATCGACAGGATAGAAGCAAATAACTTTTATTCCTCACCCTTAATCTGGATGTAGATATATTACAAGACACGCACTATGCACGCCATATGTGCATTCCTACAAACCCTAACCCCTCAGCTCCAATATTTTACCTATGCAAAGCATTTTGACAACAGTTCAGTTACCGTGTCTCTGTCTTGTACCAAGGACACTCAACATCGATCACAGCCCTTCTCCCTAGTATTTAGCTTCTGCTGTTTCAGTTAGTTTTCTTATTTACAAGGAAAATTCAAAGGACATGATGATAAGTTCCTCCTGCAGGATCTAAACACGGGTAACAACCATGCAAAAGAGGATCTTCGTTGGTGCTAGTCAGACATAAAATACAGTGATTCCTCCGGTAAAATTAGTTATGCGAACACCTATTTCTTGTGAGAATGACTACTCTACTTTTTGCCAAACAATTGCCATTCTATTCAGTAAGACATGTCATTTCAAAAACGTAATACTCACAAGCATGAATCCAAGAAAATGATCAGTCAGCCCGTAAATGACACTTCCGAACAAAAATATCCAAAGAAAATGACAACATATTTAAATAAAGTGTATTTTAAAACAAGCTAAAAAGCCTATCGATGCAACAAGAGAATTTATCATACCCATAACATGGAGATTCACAATATGCTAGGAAAAAAATGCCCCCAGGTGGCCATGTTAATGTTTTTGATCATTCAAAATGAAACACAATGTGCATCCACAGATCTCAAAACCAACACTAATCTTTCAACCAAATAATGAGGACAAGAATATGTTTCAGTACCTCTCAAGTACATAGGCATAATGCTGCCATCTGCTGTAAATACGAAGTGTCCACTAAAGTATGACACGAAACAATCTTCATGGGACTGCTGTTGTTCCATATATATACATGATTTACAAAAAGTGGCATGCAGCTTATCAAAAACAATAATAATATTACATCTACGAATATGTAAAGAAGGAAAGATAATGATCCACACGACAAAATCTATCTATTTATAAACAATGCTAACAGATCTAATGGGGGACAACATGTCAGCGCGCGGAAAGGAAAAGGCCAAGCATGGATTAAAATACATACCGACTCTTTAATTAATCCATACTAGCCAACAACTGTACACAAGATTGTAGCCAAAAGGATAAGTCAGATACATCTGAAGCATCTCAAGGAATAAAGTATCATTACAAGCCGAACAGACATCCAGGACAGTAATTATCCCGGTGGGCAGAAATGACACCACCACCAGATTGACAACACAAGAAAGCTCACATAGTTATATAGAATATTGTTCAAATATTCTATACATTGCATGTTTCATTATAATTGGACAAATAAACAACATCACGAGGCAATAATTCAATTATCTACACCAAAGACGTTGTATTAGCAGGTTCAGTTCACTAAACCATGGTTTAAGCACACAAGGAGTGCATGAATGATTCCAGAAACATATGCAGGCCTCAATAGGTTAAACTCTAAAAGATGATATGAAGGATAGAAACAATTTTAATATGCTAATTGAGGGGGATGCGTTTCAAATACCAGGATAACAGAAGCAACAAGTACACCATATTATTCATGTGTGCATGCAATTCCATGGTTGTCTGCATTACAAAAATGTTACAGGTAGCGAAGTGGGAGGAAAAGGACATCCATGTTATGCTCTTTCTTGTTTGGCAATAAATGATAGTGACATGGCAACTACTTCTCATGCTAAAGTCTAAAGCAGCACAATAATGACGATTTCCACATTTACTTCTAGCTGATGGAACCAAACTAACCCAAAAGGAAGTAACCAGTGCAACAAATTGTTAGCCAGCAACCAGGAAAGTACAGGATTGCAAGTTAACAATGGAGGAAAGAAAAATAATCATACACTTAATTAGTCATATGGGGAAGTTTTAGGACAAGATAAGTTCCTTACTATGGGTAAAGCATGAGTGGGATTTTGAATCCAGGCGAGACAAATTGCTACATATAAAAAGTTAAGTTCATACCACGATGCCTCTTGATGATGCATTATACTTTACACTGTAGATCTCACCTTTATAATACAAAAATTTAACTAACCAAAAGAGCAAGGAGACGGAAAGATTAAAAAGAAGGCTACAACTTCAAGAAAACAAACAGATTTTTTTTTCATCGCAGTTTCAGAACTAATACATCTGGTGGAATAGGATTTTTGAAATTTTATTAACTATCTTTTCTAAAATTTGATACAGGAATTCTCTACTGGTGAGATAAGGCAGCTTCTTTGCTATGTGAGGCTCCTCAAAGTGCAATTACAAAAGGCAAGTAGAATTGAGGAGCGAGAATGCTAAAACCAAGAAGCTGAAAATTTCAAAAGATGGAACATATGTTAATAAGGTACAAATTAAGGGGCAACTTACCAAAACCCTATTGATAATAATCAGCGGACCTAAGAAAAATTAGAAATGAATGTTACTCCTTCATAAACCTTAATTTATTGGATTTCCAAAGGCCGAACCTCCTAGTAACCCTCCAGCAGAAGCACCATAAACATCTGAAGGATCGAGAATCGGGGAAGAAGAGGCCCCATGTCTCCCTGCGCCGCCGCCGCCACCACCGTTAGCAGCACCCAAATGCAATTCAGATATATTAGGGAACCCATCTCTTGTTTCAACTCCTTGGTCATATAGAAACCCTTTGAAAACATGACCACCAATCTTCACCACAGCCTGATACGCATACTGGTCTTCACCATCTTCCACTGCTGTCACTCTAACACACCTAAAAACTGCTGGTGCAGTTACTTGCACCGGTAATCTCTCTTTAAAACCTGCATCTGCAAACATAATTCAACAAAAACCCTACTCAAAATTTCACGTTTACATAAACAACCCTAAACCTTTCTCTAAAGAAAGAAAAAAAACAATAATAGTAAAATGTTAAACTCAAAAACCTTGGTGACTAGAACTCGTGTCGTAGCTCCTTGGAGGAGTCGTATTAGAAGTGGAAGTATGAGAAGTAGTAGTAGCTTGAGAGTTTATAAGCCTAGGTTTCTTGGAACCAGAAGTAGACCCCGTGGAACCAGCACCACCACCAGCAGTTGCTATAAGCTGACGCTCTCTCCTCCTCGCAGCCGCTACCCACGTGCTCTTCACATGAGTAGCACAATCAAAACCACGGCTTTTACAACACGTCCTGCACCTTCTATGGCTACAATCTTTCTTCGCTTGGTTTCCACAATCCTCACACGTAGTTGTGGCAGACGATGATGAATTCCCTCCAAGATTTCCACTACCATTACCACCACCATTTCCACTTTGTAGTAGAAAATTCGCTGTTGAAGAATTATTGTGATGATCAATAATCGAATGGGTGGTGTCAGAAGCTTTCTTGATATATTGAGTGCCTTGGTTTTGCCAAAACTGATGAATTCCACTAATCTTGTTTCGACCATTATGCAACAAATCTTGATCATCCATGTTTTGTGGCGTAAGACAAGGCGCTGATGTAAGGAGTGGAATGACACCAACACCCACCCCAACACCAAGAGCTGTAGCATTGGAAGCATTGATTGGATCTGCTGTTGAAAGATTGATTTGCTCATGATGCTGGTGGTGGTGGTGGTGGTGGTGGTTGAAGGGAGCAGCAGGAGCCACAACGAAGACATCGCGAAGGCCCACCATGCCTATATCTGGAGGGAGGTTGTAGTTGATGGACCTGGATGAGTTAGGCCATGTTGTACCGGATGCTTGGCCGGCGGATGCATCCGCGGCGGTGGGACCGGCATTGAAGCCGAGTGAGAGGTCGTCTGGACCAGCGGTACGGATACCGGAGGAATTAGAGGTGGCCCAGTCAGCAAAGGCACCGGTGTCTGATAGGAGCTGCCTAATCCTTGTAGTAGCCACAACTGATAATTTTGTAAGAAATAAGAAAAAACAATATTATATATATATATATATGTTATGTAAGTAAATATACAAGATGAGTGCGTTTTTATGATAATTATAGAAGAGAGAGAAGGGAGGATAGATTAGATTTTTAGAAGGGGAAGCTAAATCCAAGGATGTGTGTATGTAGGTGTTATGTGATCGAAGTGGGGTCAAGAACTCTGAAATTGTATCAGAGAAAGGGAGATTTGTTGAGAGAGAGAACAATAGCAGAAAGAAAGAGATCTTGTTTGTTGGGGTGGGCTTTGTTATTCTTTTCCCTTCTTTTTTCTCCAAGTAGGACTGGTTGCTGCTACAGTTGTGGCCTGCTGCTGCTGCTAGGCTCTGGGGTTTCTGTTGCTAGAGTAGTATACAGACAATAGGAACACTGAACACAACTGTCACTTTGGCTTTTGTGAGAGCAAGAAATAAATAAATAAAATGTTGGGGCCTGGGAGGGAGAGATGACTGAGTTTTCTCTGGAAGATGGGGCAGTGAGAAAGAGAAGTAGAAGAGACTGATGAGGAGGAGAAGTAAAAAAGAAAGCAATAACGACCCTTTACTAAGCTCTAGTATCTCTTTGTTGTGTTATAAGATACATTTAGTAGTAGTAGTAGTAGACAACACTAGTATTTGTTGTCTTGCCGACCCCTCTCTCTCTCTCTCTCTCTTCATAAGATCATCATCTTCTTCACTCAGCTTTCTTAATTTCCTCTCTCTCTCTCTCTCTCTCTCAATATGGTTTTCCTAGAAAGCGAAAAAATGTGGTGGGTTCCTCTCGACCTCTCTTTCTTCTCTCTCAATACTATAAGAGTTATTGTGACATTATTATTGGAGAGAGTGAGAGAGATAAAAGGGTTCAAAGACTTTTGTTCTCTGGTTTTTGTAATTTTATGAGGCTCTAAAGTCACATGACACCTTTCATTCACTCTGGGAAACTTCTTCTCTACCCTCGGAGTATCACTGTGCCATGCGTTCTCCACTCTCTCTCTCTGCGCGTGGATGTGCTTCCACCATATCACGTCGTGAGTGGAATGAAGAGGGTGGAGGGCAGGATTCTAGTCCTTTTGTCGAGCGTTGACGATGGGATAAGGCCAGTTTTAATTCATATGATCAGTCGTGCATTGAAACCTGTGATTAGGTGATTTATTGTGAATTAACTGAGGCACACGCTCAGGATAATTACGGGAAAACTTGTGCTTTGCCCCTAATAGCACAAATCCATGTGAATAGAAACAACTCATTCATCGATTAGTGCCATTTTAGTGTAGTAGTTGCTATCATTTTGGTTATGATTTTTACTGTGGTTGTATTTATAATTATTGTTAAGATTGAAAGATGTTTGTGGCATCTAATGTTAACACCACTCAAAAGCCATTCATAAAAAATCCAAAAACTTTAATTTGTGGCGTTTCGATTCTGCTGTTTAAACAGCTTCCAAAACATTGCTTGTCATAATTTTAAAATTCTTGGAAACGTTTTTATTTGGATTTTGGAAGAGAAAACTCGAGAGGACAGAAGCCCTAGTGAGTTTCCTTGCTTGAGTTAGGTGTGGTTAAGGTATCTCTTATACCTGGATCGTCGGTGGGGGCCTTAAATCTTCATTTAATATTAATTAGGTCATTGCCAACATAATTATTATACACTTGACTAGGTCTATATAATGGATGTTTTTAAAAGCGGTGATCATTGCTGTTAAAATCATGAATTGATTCATAAAATTATACTATTTAGTATATAAATTCAAATTAAAAACTCAACAAATAATAAAATCAGACAATCGTGTACAATTTTGCAAAATGTAGTCTTTAAGGCCAAAATCCACCATGGACTTTCTACAAACATGTTTTCCACACCATCTTCTCTGTTGCCTCTCAATCCCATAGCAAGACCTTGTAATAACACTAACCCCTTTTCACAATCTTCTCCAAGAGTCACAAACAATGGTTCTTTCCTTGATTTTGGAAAAAAAACCCGCCTCCGAATCCTTGGCCTGTTCAGTCCTTTTTTGTCCTCTGATAATATACGTTCTGGGTCTGTTTTAGTGCCACAATTCTCGAGGAATGGTGGTAGTGGCGGAGGTGATTGCAGTAATAGTAGTGTTGATTTCCCTGGTGAGTATCCATTAGATGATTATCTTTTGTTTCTTGATGGCCCCTCTTCAAAAAATAAGGGCTTTATGGACCACAAGGTTCAATTGGGTGGTTATCCGGTTGCTAATGGAGATAGCCATCTGCATAGAAGGAGATTTTCAGAGAGTGATGTGTGTTTTGGTGCTGAAGATGGGTATAAGCCTTGTTTGAATTTTGCTAGAGGGTTTTGCAAGAATGGAGAAGGTTGCAAGTTTGTTCATGGTGGTGAAAATATTGTTGAGGTTAACGGTGGTGGTGTTCTTGTGGGTTCACCAAGGGAAATGGAGGAACATTACTTGCAGCAGCAAGAGGAGATGACGATAATGAAGGCTGCACAGCAACATCAGCAGCAAAGATTGGCTTATAACAAGTAAATGAATTTTTTTTGTTGCAACCACAGAATATAACCGAGAGGTGTATTCAAGATTACTAATTTTCCTTCTAGCTTGCCTTCTCCTCGTATAACGTGTCAGATTTTCAATTTCAATCTGTTCTACTGGTGGGATCTTGGTCTTGGTTTGGTGTACCTGTTAATTTCGGGTCATTATTGTTCAACCGAGCAATCCCTTTCTTTTTTTCTTTATTTTTTTATTAATCACGAGTATCTAAATTAGTTTACGTGTATTTTAAGAAAGTTAACAACTATATAAATTTTCAGTAATTTTAAATTTTATGACAATTAAACTAGTAATCTCTGTAAAGCAAATCCAGAATTTAACCAATTAAAATTTTTAATCGTAATTGTTTAGACTAGTTTACGCGTATCTTGATTATTTCTCGAGTTCCTAAAGTTAATTACTATGTAAATTTTCAGTTACCCTTAAGTTTAGTTTGGAGCAATCAAACTTGGTAATATCTGAGAAACAAATCCAAAATTTAACCAATTAAACTATAATACTCAGAATTACAATCCAATAATTACATACACAAGATGAGACCAATGGTACGCCATAGGTTAACTAACTTCGAAGTGTAGGAACATTTTATAGGACATCAAAACGATGATTTCAAGGTCAATTGGAAAATAATGAACCTCAAGCAGTATGAATAAGGTTCCTCCCCACCTCAAGCATTATTGTGGTTTAATCTTTTTTACTAAAAATGTTAGGATTGATTTGTTACATGCTTGATGCTAGCAGCCTGATTCTTTAATGCAGACATCATGCCCTGTAACCTAAACTATAGCAGGAGAGAATGATCATGCATTCATAATAGCAGGAGATAATAAAGCAAGGGAGGAATTACTCTTTTACTCTAGAATTTTATATTCAGTAATCTGATAAAAGAAATAAAAAACCTAAACTATCATTCTCTTTGTTTCCACGTTTTAAAAATATTTTTGAAAAAATTTAAATATTTTTTATTTTTTTAATTCAAATTAATATTTTTTGATATTTTTAAATCATTTTGATACGCTAATTTCAAAAATAATTTTAAAAAAATAAAAAAATATTATTTTAATATATTTTTAAATAAAAAATACTTTGAAAAAAAACACAATTTAGCTTTCGCATTTTAAAAATAAAAGTATATCAATCTTAATTTTTTTTTATAAAGTTTTAACGCTTTATTATACAATCTTCAACGGCTAAAAGGGATTGCTTGTTTATTTTTATTTTTTATTAGGTAAACTCTCGATACTATCAAGGGTTTATTGGAACATTATCACGTAAGATCATGAGATTTCGAGAGGGGGAAGAAAGATAAAAATTGCAAAAAAGAAAAGGATTTTGGAAGTTATCGTTATATGTTATTTTAAATCTTAGAAACTTCAGGGCTGATTTGAAGAGTTTCTAATTTAAAGGGACCGAAATGGTTGTTGAATATAAAAATTGAAAAGGAAAGACTCTCAATTGCCCTTCATCAGGACGTGCGATGCACGCTCTCGCACATTAAACATTTTTTCTGTCAAATACAGCTAAAAATTAATAGACATGGAATACAAGTCTAAAATCAGAGCGTCTTCATCGCCCCTCCACAAATCCATGTACGTAATCTGATACGCTGTGCTGACTGGGTTGAGATTTCAAGTGTGTTTACTACGATTATTTTTTAAGATTTATTTTTAAAATAATATATAAAAAAAACTAATTTCAGATAGAAAAAAATTAAAAATTTTGAGAACACGTGGCGAGCAACAGCGTTACTAAACATGCTCTTTATGTCTGATAAACGGGAGAGATTTTCAAAGCTGTCGTTTTGTTTGTAGCATGCTCAATTATTGAAGGCCGAAACACTACTGTTCAACGCTCTCTCTTGTTTAGGACAAAGCTCACCTTCCTCCTTGCAGAAAATTTTATATATATATATCATCGCATATAGAATTAAAAATTAAGTCCTGTATGGGAGGATCGTAAGGCAGTGTTATTATTGCTGGAATTATATTTCTTGGAGCGCATCCATGTAAAGACTAAACGAGGATCAAGCAGAAGCAGTTGGAAAAATGAAATTCTAGGGCTAGTACTTGAAGATGGAGTTGTGGGAAAAAGGCAGCCTAGCTAAAAACTGCTTAACGTAGACATGAACTCAGACAGCTCGCTTTTAACGATAGAGGTGTGTCCTTAATATTTAGAGTCATTTCAAAGCGTGGTTTGGTGCCAACTTTTGTATTTTAAGAAGACGGCAATGATAATTGGAGTTTTAGGGCACGGGAAAGCGAAAGCGAAGCTCTTCGAGCCCCATGGCATGCCGTATGGGGCCAAGAATCTCCTCTCAAGTCTCCTCCATTGTCACTTCTCTTCTCTCAAGGTTTTCCTTCTTTCACCTTGCTCATAATTCTTGCCAAAGACTCCTCATGAGCGTGTGTTAATAAAGTCTCTCTTTTTCAAAGCACGTTCATGTTTCTCTCTTTCAAAGTGTTCATGAATTTGGAAAGCACTTTTTCTCTTGAGTTCCACTCATTAACATGCTGGGTTATGGAGAAGCTGATCTAGCTTCTCTTTATTTTTTCAATAAGATGGCTTTGCTTAACTTAGTAAAGCATGAGTACTAACTTTAACCAAAAAATATTTTTATACCAGCTTAGTATATATACGCCGTATGTCTCATTAATTATATATTTTAAACCTAAACCATCTCATATATATCAAATTATACGTGCTAGATATTGATTAAAATATTAGTCCAAAGTAGGAACTTAATTGGTAAAAAAAAATTGTGTTAGACTAGTTAATTAAAATCCTTATTGAATTAGTTAATTGAAATTCTTGTTAGATTATGATAATTATAGCTTGTAATCTATCTATAAATATAAGAGTTTTATATACAAAATAGAGAGTGATTAAGATACTGTGTGTGTTTTAATTTTTAACAATATGTTCACATTTAACATGTCCGGCTATTTGTCATTGTATAATAGAAAACTCAGTGAACTTTAATGGGAAACTTGTGGGGGGGGAATCTTAAAAATTGACACTTTGGTTAGTCTTCTAGCTAGCAAGTAATTAATTGATCTTAAATATTATAACAAAGTGATATTGCAGTGCCTGTGAGCCATGAGATATCATTTTCTTTACTGGTTTTCGGGGAAGGAAAAGGAAAGGGGATAATTTAGTGCTGGCTCAGGATCTTTGTTCTGGTCCTCGGATCGTGGCCGGATTGATCACTTTCTATATATTTGCCAAAATCTCCGGTTCGTAATTGTACCCACCGAGCAACTAGACCGAAATTTAATTATCAATATCATTTAATTTCCATCTTATTTTTCACCAGCTAGATATTCGGTATTGATCCAGTCCTGTCTCGGAAGTAACCCACCGAGCAATTAGTGTGACTTTCGGGCAAACATCCGCACCAGAGAAAAATATAATTTTGGGGATAACACACATATCTATGACCTTTAGATTTTTTTTATCATACCATCAAGTCACGGATATCATCAAGGAGTATTTTTTTATGAAGGAAAGCTCAAAGAACTGGCCCGTGACCAACAATGAATGGTGCGTTCTCCATTAATCTCTCATCAACTTAATGAGAAGATAGGGGTCAATAGCTAATTTTTTGGAAGAAAATCTATCCATTTTCTTTGCTGAATAAATGAATATATATATAATTAGAACCTAGTAAGGGAAAATTAGTGGACGTTATATCAAAGCTCGTAAATGATAGGAATCGGCAAGGTAAAAATGTGCAAGACCCTTGTGATCCATAAAAAAAAATAAAAAATTGGAGATAGGTGATGAGTTTTATAGAGTTAATTAGCAGTATATATGTTCAAAACGGGGGGGGGGGGGGGAACAAAAAATAACATAACAAAAAACATAAACAGTAGAGGGTCAAACAAAGAAGTACGCCAATTAA
>Ga0307517_10014180_pt1 | contig 10739 bp, 12 predicted proteins | sample 23_EM_MG_FD_194515 | JGI IMG/M metagenome (GOLD analysis project Ga0307517, IMG submission 194515) | Populus trichocarpa ectomycorrhiza microbial communities from riparian zone in the Pacific Northwest, United States - 23_EM | ecosystem: Host-associated > Plants > Roots > Unclassified | place...
ATAACTAAATAGAAAAAAAATTAACATTAACAATTTAAATTAAACAAAAAAAATTAATTAAAAAGAAAAAAAAACAAAAGAATGAGTCTTTTCACTATGGACCACACTGTGCAATCCATAATCAAATGCATAAAAACAACATAAAAATAAAATAAAAATAAAAAGCGGGATGAAGTGCTCAACCAAATTTAATGCATGATTTTCATCCACGTGTTTTCTTTGTGTTGGTTAACTTGGCTCACCCTGAGGTTGTACAGAAGAGGTCGACCAGGCTCATACAATAACTTGTCGTTTTAGCTAAATTATATAATATCCAATAGATTCTCGTATAATAAACTTGATGTACTGAAATTGGTCGCGTAGCCAATAATTTCTTTCTATCTCACCTTTTTAAGTTGCAGCTTCCTATTTACATGGCATAGCTTGTAGAGGTGAGTATCCGTTGATTCTGTTCTGTTTATATAAAAAATATCAATCGAATTGTTTTTCTTTTAAAAAAAAAGAATTTTGAGGTACATCAAACAACTTATTCAAACCAAATAATTTGATTTCTATTTAAAAAGATGGTATTGGTACATAAATCTTTGATCTCTTTAAATTTTATATTTTAAAAAATTGATTTCGTTCAGTTTTTTTTTATTTCTAAAATCCAAAACCTAAATTAAATCAAATATTTTTAAAAAAACTTTTATAATTAAATATTTTATTTGTTATCTCATATTTTTTTTTCTTCATAATTTTTAACCAATTCACTTATTATTGAGTTATTTTGCACGCTATATGAGGATTTTTAAAAATATGATAGTAATTGCTTTTTAAAGTGTTTTTCAACCCTGAAAAACATCAAAAATAATAATTTTTTTATTTTTAAAAATTTATTTTTTAAATTGACACATCAAAAAACCCAAAAATACTAAAAAAAATTAATTTAAAACAAAATAAATTTAAATTAAAAAAAAAAGGTTTAACCCCCGTATCTAATTAATACTCTATCTCATCTTACAGTATAAAATCCACACAGAAAAAGAGGTCCAAATCTTAGCGAAGGCCCATATCTCGTCAAGTCCAGACCCATCCGAACTTGACCCCACAACCCCACACACCGCCACCGTCATCACCAAAATACCATTCCGCCACATTACAAGTTCCGTGAACTGCCCACCAAAACAAACCAGCGGAATCAAAATTGCCAATTTTCTTTCTCTCGAATCCAAACGTAAAAGAAACCCTAGATTTAATTTAATCAAAGATGCCGAAGAAGATGGGAGTGAACAGCAAAGCCGAAGAGGCTCGAGCTCGTAAGAACGCAACAGAAGCCGATAAAAAGTCTCGCGAGGCTCGCGAGAAAGAGGAACAGTACTGGCGCGAAGCCGAGGGGTCGAAATCACGCGCTGCGAAGAAACGTGAGGAAGAATCGGAGAAAAGAGCTGAAGCCGCCGCGCGTAAAGCCGAGGCGCGCAGATTAGCGGAGCAGGAAGAGAAGGAGCTGGAGAAGGCTATGAAGAAGCCGGATAAGAAGGCGAATAGGGTTTCGATTCCGGTGAAGGTGACGGAAGCGGAGTTGATGAAGAGGAGGGAGGAGGAACAAGCGGAGATGGCGAGGAAAGCGGATGAGGCGAAGAAGAGAAAGGATAGGACCGCGGAGGAAGAGGAGTATGAGAGGATGGTGCTGGTTTCGAATACGAATAGGGATGACTCGATTATTGAAGCGAGTAGTGTTGAGGAAGCGATTGCGCGGATCAGTGTTGCTGATAACTTGCCTGCTGATCGGCATCCTGAGAGGAGGCTTAAGGCCTCGTTTAAGGTGCGTCGTTTTATTGTTTTTTTTTATTGAAAACTGGAAACTGAAAATTTGGCATTGTATTTGGTGCTTTTGTCTGTTTTGTTGTAGGGTTTATTATTGTAATGAATGTGGTGCATAGAAAGTTTTTGAAATTTTGATTGTGGGAATTTAGGACTGGTGATTTTGTGCTGGGATTGTTGATTGGAATGTTAGCACATGCGTGTTCGGTTGATGTGTACAATTGTGTTGTTGAAATTTGTAAATTTGATTGAAATTTAGGAGGTACAGTGTTTATGGATACGAGCAGAGCGTGTTGGAGTAGAGTTATGAGGTTGTTAAGCAGTGTTAAGTCGTATAATGCAAGTTTGGCCTTTAGGATAGAGAGCAGGAATGGAATGTGTGCGGTATCAGGAGTGAGAATGAGAAACCAGAGAAATGAATCAGAAGCGTAATATGCTAAATGTGCTGTTTTGGGAGGAAGTGGTGATGTAAAATGCCATTTATTTTAGTTTTTGGGAAGACATGGATGGTTGGATGGTAGCTGTTCTGAAGAGTTTGACTATTAAGATAATGTGGGGCACGTAAATGAATTTAGAGTGTATATTGAAATGAGCTTTTAGTTTGTGGCATCACATGATTATGGTGTAAAGAGGTGAAAAAGTAACACTGTATTGAGTTGTGGTAGCATGCATGCATCCTCTCACTCATGCTAGATGGTCACAGATGTGTTTAATTACTCATTCCTTTTCAAATCAACTTCTAGTGATTTGTTCCATTGGTAACTGGTGATTGATTCATCATGGTACATCTTTCTTTAATTGAATTTCTGTACTCATATAGGTAGTATCTTTTCTATTTCTTTTAGCAATGCTGGGATATTTTCTTCTTCCTGTTCTTCTAATCATATATATGTTTTAAACATTCTTAGGCTTTTGAAGAAGCTGAGCTCCCCAAGCTCAAGGAAGAGAAGCCAGGCCTTACACATACACAATACAAGGACATGATATGGAAGCTATGGAAGAAATCTCCTGACAATCCTCTTAACCAGGTATAATCTGTAACTTTTAAACTATGGCCTCTAAGGTTTTTCTGAGTGTTGTTTTTGAAATTTTAGCTTTAAGTTGTCCTTGGATTTCTTGACTCCTGTGGGAATTTAATTATGCTTTAACGTTATCTTTTTTTATCACTTCTGATGCTAGATCCCCAAGGTCATTTCTTACTCATTTGGTTTTGAGGCATGACTCTATTGGTTGATAAGTTTCTTGTTAGGGCATCTCTCTCTAATCAAAAAGAAAAATTTAGTCATTTAGTAGCATGACTATAATGAATTTGTTTTACTGGATTACCGTGTCTGAAGTCATCTAATCGATAACCATTTTGGATATGCAGGCTAGTGAGTGAAAGCCGTTGCATTTTCATGGGCTGTGTTTTCTTGGGACTTGCTGTCAAGGAGAGGTTCGCTGGGCATCCTATCATAGATATGTGGACAAATAAACTTATATGAAACTTGTATGTATGTTTGCCAGCCAAATTTGAATCCAATAACAACTGGGGCATAAGCAATCCTTTCTTTGTTGCAAGGCCTCATTTTTTTTATGAAATGTTATTTCACAATTTGCTGAGCAGTATGTTGTGTTCCGATGATGTATTGTTCGTGCCTGGTTGACATAGGTAAAGTCAATGCCATGATTCTTTTGTGCATTTCTGCATCACGATAGAGTCACCGACTTCATCCGTCCTGGACTCCTACAGTCCTTAAGATTATCAAAGCCTGGAGGATTCGGAGTTTGGGACAGCTCTGGTTGGAAGGGTGAACCATATGGCATGCTAAAACTTATGCGCTTGCCAAAGGATTTGTCTGGACAAGGGGTTGTAACTTGTAAGTCGTTACCTTCCCCACCTGTTTGGAACCCAAAAGGTAAAAGATTATGGGATACGTCACCGTCTGAGCATGTAAAGCAAGTGTTTGGTTTGAAATCTTTTAATGTGCGGACCTTTGAGAAACTCAAAGAGTGCGTGTTCGCGAGTTGCGCCGCTGGTAAACAAACACAGCCCGCGGTGTCTTGCTCACTGCCGGTTCCATCAATCATTTGAAGTCTTCATCGACCATCTTTTTTTCTTGCACACACAAATCATATGCTATCAATCGTTTGGTTCTTAAAAACTTCTAATAGCTACAAAATACCTTCGCTATTATAATATTTCATTCCATTTTCTCACCCCATATGGTTTACAAGGTCAGGTTGTGAAGACTTGAAATTCTGTGGGGATAGTGTATTTATTTCTTAGTTGTCATACCTGAAGTGTGGATCTGGGTTACCAGGTCATTTGATGAATTTACAAATCGCCGGTTAAATCATCTTTTATTTAAATGACATATTTTTATTTTTTAAAAAATAATATTTTTTATGTTGATCCACTTGGATTTGGATTAGGAAAGTGAAACCCAAATTAAGCTAAACTCTAATTATATATATATATATATTTTTATCTACTAGTGAATTAAGTTTAATATATGTGATTTATTTATAACAACTAGCTAGCGCAGATGATTGCTGTTATATCCCACATCGAGAGTGAGAAACAAAAGCAAGCAAGCGCAAGTACAAGTAAGGGGAACGAACGCGATGGGAAACTTAAAAGGGTCGGTTGGCTAAATATGCCACACTCGCCCTAGTCTGGTGAGTGCCGTATGGCTATCAAGACATATGGCTGACATAATTTGTGGGACAGCACAGGGTTGGCTCGCCTGGCCGACCCTCCGTTCAAGTCAAATAATTAGTTGTCTAATAATTTGCCACAGCACTTATGATTGCATGCTTGCATTCCCTGTACCCGAAGTCAAATAATAAGTTGTCTAATAATTTGCCATAGCACTTATGATTGCATGCTTGCATTCCCTGTACCCCATCACTAATAATAGTGAAATTGGTGCACCGCCATTTATGCCGGGCAATGATTTTCTTTCAATCAAGTAAAATTGAGACGTTGGGGGCTAGGCAATTGATGTCTTCGAACTGTCTCTGATTCAATGCTTGCCAACTCGAGCACAAAAATTAGGTGGGATGTATTATATCTATTTAGCAAGGTTAAATCTTTCCATGAACAACCTTCATCTACCACTCTTATCCTGGAACTGGATGGAACGCATTTCTTGAGCTAATAATTTATTTCCATGAATGCAAGCATGGCGTTCATCATGCACCAGAATCAATCAAAAGCGATGTTTTCTACTTTTCTTATCCTTTTCGGGTTGGGGTGTGGCTGAGAGGAGCATACTGAAGTTGACGTATATGTATCGGATGGATTAAATCATCACTGGCATTCCTTTTCTGGTAGGGTGAGGCAATGCCAATAAATGTCCTTGGAAAAGATGGACAGCATGGAGAAGCTTTTCTTATTTACTCGCTTCACTAAATTATCCATTCCGTTGACGAGAATTAATTTAGCAAATATTATAAATCAAGAAACTAGAAATCAGGAATAAAATTAAGAAAGATTTTATATATATTCATATTCTTAGTTTTCCATCCGTAAATAGGATTCCTATACATACATGTATATATAAACCTTCTATGCAATAAGAAAAGAGGAGAATTATTTTGATACATACAATTACTTCTCATTGTTGACATTGTATCAGAGCAACCATCCAAATCTAACTTCTAACTTCTTTTTCTCAAATCATAAACCCTGAAATATGGTAGAAGCAAACCCACATAACTATGCCCAGATTACAACCACAAACTCCAGAATTGACCCTTAAATCAACAAAACCTCTTTTTCAGGATGTTCTCACGAAGAAGATTGTTGGTCGTGCTGCTAAGATAAGGGGGTTATATTATGTGGATGATCTGGACCTTGGTAAAGTTTATTTTGCTCAATCATCACAGCGGCAAGGACAAGACATCTGGTTATGGCATTATCGATTAAGACATCCATCATTCAGCTATTTATAACATTTATTCCCCTCTTTATTTGAAAATGTACTGCTCTCTAGTTTTAAATGCAAGGATTGTATCCTGGGTAAAAGTCATCAAACAAATTACTCAATCAGTCATAATAAATGTAATGTACCATTTGAGATTATTCACTCTGATTTATGGGGTCCTGTACCCATTACGACTACTACTGGCTTTAGATGGTTCTCCTGACTCTCCTACATTATCTGATGCTATGCAATATAGTTTACCTCATAAGCATAATCGAGGGATACCTCCAAACCGGTACTCACCAGAAACAGAAGGAAGAAAGTCCAAATACTCCATTACGAATTTTATCTCAACTCATAACATGTCAAATACAACAAATATTTTTATAGAAAAAGTATCTTCAGAATAGCTTCCACAAAACATTGAAGAGGCCATGCTAGATGAACATTGAAAATTGACTGTTTATGATGAAATGAAGGCTCTCCAGGATAATAATACTTGGGAACTAACTACATTGCCAGATGGAAAAAAGACAGTTGGATGTAAATGGGTGTTTACTATGAATTATAAAGCAAATGGGACAATAGAATGATACAAAGCGAGATTGGTGGCTAAGGGATACACACAGACATATGGCATAGATTATCAGGAAACTTTCTCACCAGCAGCCAAACTAAACACAATTTGGATACTCTTATCGCTTGCAACAAACCTGGATTGGCCTTTACATCAGTTTGATGTAAATAATACATTTCTTCAAGGAGATCTAAAGGAGGAAATATACATGGATGTTCCCTTTGGTTTTGCTGGAAGAGCAGAAAGTATGGTGTGTAGGCTTACAAAATCACTCTATGGACTGAAATAGTCTCCCAGGGCATGGTTTGGAAGATTCAGTCTAGCAATGCGGAAGCATGGATTCAGCCAAAGCAACTCGGACCACACATTATTTCTGAAAAGAAATGGGGGGAAAATAATGGTTTTAATAATTTATGTTGATGATATGATAGTCACAGGTAATGATGAAGATAGAATTTCAGAAATATAAAAATATCTAGCAAGTGAATTTGAAATGAATGATCTGGGTGGGTTGAAGTATGTTTTGGGCATTGAAGTATACAGATCAAAACTGGGCATATTTCTATCACAAAGGAAATATGTATTAGACTTATTAGTTGAGACATGTATGTTGGATTGCAAACATGTGGATACATCAATCGTACATAATCATTGTTTAGCTGAATATACGGATCGGGTTCCTACAAATAAAGAACGATATCAAAAATTGGTGGGAAGACTCATTTACTTATCACATACATGTTCTAATATCGCATATGCAGTCAGTCTAATCAGTCAATTCATGCACAAACCAAGTGAGATACATATGAAGGTAACATTGCGAGTACTTAGATACTTTAAATCTTTTTCGGGAAGAGGAATTCTTTTCAAGAAGAGTAATCACCTTAATCTCATTGGCTATACTGATGCAAACTGGGCTGAGAATCTGACTGATAAAAAGTTTACTTCAGGATACTTTACCTTTGTTAGTGGAAACTTGATAACCTGAAAAAGTAAAAAGCAGAAGGTAGTTGCTCTATCTAGTGCTTAAGCAGAATTCAGGGGGATGACCAAAGGATTATATGAGGTACTATGGATAAAAATGCTACTTAAGGAGCTGGGATGTCCTATGGATACCGAAATCAAGATACACTGTGACAACAAAGTTGCAATTGTTATAGCCAATAATCCAGTTCAACATGACCGAACTAAGCACGTGGAAGTAGATAAACACTTCATCAAGCAAAAACTTGATGAGAAGACTGTGATTTTTTCTTTTGTCAAATTCGAGGATCAACTAGCAGATATACTTACTAAAACAATATCTAATAAAGTGTTTCACTGCTCTCTCAACAAGTTGGGCATACGAGATATCTTCATACCAACTTGAGGGGGCGTTGACAAGAATTAATTTAGCAATATTAAAAATTAGGAAACTAGAAATCATGAATAAGTTTAGGAAAGATTTCATGTATATTCATATTCTTAGTTTTCCATCCGTAAATAGGATTCCTGTACATGTATATATAAACCTTCCATACAATAAAAAAAGAGGAGAATTATTTTGATACAGACAATTACTTCTCATTGTTGACACATTGCTGGGTCATGGGGTAGGGAGCCTTGAAGTGTGCTGTCTCTATTGTCAATAAATAGGAAGTCTGCAGGCTGTCTACATTTTCGTGAAGTTAAATTGCGGGGAATCTTTGCCATTGTGCATGATAGTCCAATAAGAGATTTCTTGTTATTAGACAGAACTGGTGGCATTCACTGTGGTAAATGCATAGGTACTTGAGTGAATAGTGAATGCTTAAATCTATCAGCAAGTTGCAATTTACTTATTAGAAAAACTTTAAATCAAACTATGAGAGCAGGTGTACCATAGCTAATAAATACATTGTTGGCAATGTGGGAAGCTGTGGAAAGAAATAAAGACCTGCAACTAACAATCACAGCAACACTTTTTGGTTCTGGAATGAGGTGGTGGCTGGATAATAAACACCGGTATTGTTTGCGATGGCGGGGAAGGCAAGCAGAGAGTGGAAAGTTTTTCCACTCGTGAAATCGAAGGAAGAAAAGAAGAGGACAATTATTGTAGGCTTAAAGTCAGATAACTATAGCAGAGAAATGCTCTTGCGTTTTCTCCATAAAGTTGTCAATCCAAGGGATAATGTGCTTGCTATACATGTTCAAGAACCATCTGATACTTTCGATCCAAACACCTTCTATATCCATGAAGATATCTGCAAGGCCAAGCAGGTATGCAATTTTGGCATTACAAGAATTTCATAGGATTATTTGTTTCTATTCTAATCCGTTATTCTATGAAGGTCGATTTCCTAGTTAAGGTTTGCAATGGGGACTCTTACATTTCAGAATTAGGCTATCAAGTACGCGTCAACTATGCAACAATCCTAGCAGTTGGACGCAGCCTTTCAGGGTATTGAAGCTGACATCCATATATTTCTTTGCGTCTCTCTTCATCTTTCTCACTCCCATGGTTCTTGTATTGCAGGATCAAACAATCAGTCGTCAATGATTGCTTAAAAGAGTTGCCCCCAACTTGCAGCTTTCTGGTGATGGATAAGTCTGGAAAAATCGCACTCCAGAGGCAAGGTACCTCTCAACAAGGCTCGATTTATGCACCCTTTCGACATCCTCTATCGTCTTCATCAAAAAAAAGTTACTTTCATCAACAGAGAGCTGCCTCCCAGTTACGAAAATCATTGACTGTGCCATCTTCCTCAACAGCATCATCAATACAGCAAACAGATATTACAGCTAGGAACAATATCAGGAAGGCAGTCCAGGTTCCAGACTTTTGGGCAGAAAAGGTGTCTCATGGATTGCTTATCCTGGAAGCTAAGGGACTTGTCAAGCATTTCAAATTTCAAGAGCTCAATTTAGCTACTAATAATTTCAGCCCTGAAATGGTGATTGGAGTAGGTGGGCACAGTAAAGTGTATCGAGCCAACCTCGTGGATGGTCAGGCTGTAGCTGTGAAAATCCTGAAAGAAACACATTTTCCAGCTGAGGATCTTCTCCACGAAGTGCGGATTCTATCTGACGTAAAACATGAGAACATAATCCAGATAATTGGGTACTGCTACAGTAAGGAGATGCATGCAATTGTATATAATCTACTAATAGGTAGTTTAAAGCAAAATTTGAGACAACTCAAGTGGAATGAGCGGATGGGAGTTGCCGTTGGTGTAGCACAGGCACTTGAATACCTTCATCATTCTTTCAACCCTCCAATAATTCATAGAGATGTGAAGTCATCTAACATCCTCCTCTCTGGCACTTGCCAGCCTCAAGTAAGTTCTATCACCATCTAGATTGAATTTGCGTCATGAGAACTTATATGAGAATATAGTCCCTTGTATATACGTGTTTCAACATTGACAAAATATGTTTCTTTTGTACTCAGCTTTCAGATTTTGGAGCAGCAATGGTAAACCAACCATCAAAACAAAATTCAGCAAGCACAAAGCCATTCAAAGTTGTTGGGACTTTTGGATACTTGGCTCCAGAGTACATGATGTATGGGAAAGTGGATGAGAAGGTTGATGTTTACTCATATGGGGTTGTACTCCTGGAACTTATCACCGGGCAGGAGGCTATTCAAACAAACGAGGCAAATCAAGAAAGCTTAGTTCTATGGGTAAGAGAAGAAGTCCTGTGGATTTGAATGAATTTGAAGAGAGTAGGTTTCACCTCTAATTTTTGAGGCGTTACTGTCTCCTTGACTTGCAGGCAAGGTCTTTACTAAACTCTGGTCTATGTGAACGTCTCATTGATCCCCACCTTAGTGGAGACTACAAGAGAGAAGAGATGGAAATCATGATTTCTGTAGCACGCCTTTGCCTTGTACACTCATCTTCTAGGAGGCCAACGATGAAAATGGTTAGATTTCTCATCTCTCTCCATATAAAAATATTGCACAAAACTTCCATGAAAATGTCATCACATGTCCTTTCTATAATAGGAGGCTAAAATCCCTAACAAGGATTGCAATGTTGCTCTGTTTGAGCAGATATTGAGGCTATTTCAGGAGCCAGAATACTGGTTAAATATGCAGAGGGAGAGAGACAAGCTCCTCAACGCTAAGTCCGAAGAAGAAAAGTTCACCTGGAGAATGGACGACTCCACCTCGACTGTCAAAAGTACTCTGCCCGTGGATGATTCATACCATGAAATATTGCCATCTGAAGCACCGGATTAGCTAGCATCAAATATCTCAGTCACCGCGAAATCATTTCCAAGTTGGTTCTCCTAGTAAAGAGTGCTTCAGCTGATATCAAAGTTCTTATCACAGAGAAAGCATCCAAGCTGCTGTAATATAAATATATGCTTTACAAACTCCTCACCATATTTATCAGATATGTACTTCCACTCAAGGAAAATGGAAAGACAACGTCAATGAGCCCAATCCTAGCAAGGCTTATAATTGAGCCCATATGTATCTC
>Ga0307517_10014181_pt1 | contig 10739 bp, 8 predicted proteins | sample 23_EM_MG_FD_194515 | JGI IMG/M metagenome (GOLD analysis project Ga0307517, IMG submission 194515) | Populus trichocarpa ectomycorrhiza microbial communities from riparian zone in the Pacific Northwest, United States - 23_EM | ecosystem: Host-associated > Plants > Roots > Unclassified | place...
CATAACCTGGTTCACAGGTTTGGCGTGCTAGCTCGGGTTACTCAATTCATAGGTTTGACGAGTTTATCTACTGACCGGATATTCTTTTGTTTTGTTTTTGGTCTTTTAATTCTTTTTATTTTTTTTTTCAATTTCATCTTTTAATATTAAATTAATTAAAAAATAAACTCATAAAATTACATTATATGAATAATGTATAAAACAATATCATCATAATTCTATCTTCATTGACTGGATTGTTAGATATTTGCTTTTGTGTCAAATCACTATAATATTGTCATAAAAATTAATACATTAATATTTATTAATTTAATTTAATTTAAAATAGTCTCGTCCTGAAATTGTTTCAAGTTTTTTCACAAGCTAGTAAATACTGTGAAATCATCCCACAAACTAAGTAAATGTTTGGTAACGTGATTCGAATAAAAAATAGTTAAAATTTAAAACAAATTAATTTTTATAATGTTTTAAATTATTTTAATGTGTTAATGTAAAAAATATTTTTTTAAAAACAACGTTTTATATTTTAAAAGAGAAAGAATAAATTATTCTTTACTGATTACTTTTAAGTTTTGACTGAACAAAAGTCACCACCTAACTAAAATTATCACCATCTCTAGCATTAATCAGTAAGAGAGTAAAGAAAAATACTAAAATTAGTATTGTCTCTAGCATTAATCCATTCCAATAACTAAAAACTAAAAAATCCCACACGTTTAAGAAAATAAAAAAGCAACCAATCAAATACAGACTTGAACAATGCGGGCACAGAGAGCATCAACAATACCCTCATCGTGCTCCCTCGGTTCCCCAGCAATAAAAGTCAAATCAGTGATAACAGGTTTCGAATTAAACGTTAATTCATTCAAAATCGTCTCATAAATCTCCGCCACTTCCTCTGTACTCAAACCACAACCTTTCTTCACCACGATTCTTGTTGTTGCTTCAGTCAAGACAGGAACTTGTCCAGTATTGAAGATGCCGAGGCTTTCTGTGGTGGCATCTCATTTACCATGGTGCTGCTGTCGCCGGCGCCGCCTTGGTGGCAGTTTTAAGGTTTAGGAGTTTTGTGATTTTCCCTTCCCAGCAAGCTTCTGTTAATTTTACTTCTCACGAGAAAAAAATATTTAACAATATCATATTTATTAAATATGGGTTTCAATTTTTCTTGTCTTTTTTTGACTTAGAAACAATGAATTTTGTTTTTAGCGAATAGAGTTGGAGACCTCGGCAACACTGCCGCACATGTCTGTCGCTTTCACTGGCTACTGTCTGAATAAAAAAGTTAGAAGAAATATTTAAATGTAAAGGGAGAACAAATCAGTTAGTTCTGAAGCAAGAAGAATCCATAATTTGTATGGAGAGACCACCAACCTATTTTCCTGCTGGTACGTGAATGAATGTGAATATGAAATGTGGACAAACCTCGCAGATGCTTCATTACGTTCATTACACGTTATCCCTTACTCAATTTTTGTGGGGATCAAAGTAAGGAATATGTGTGTGTGTAGAGAGAGAGAGAGAGAGAGTGTTTTTTAATCAAATATTTATCGGTGAAACTGTTGCTTCTTGAAGATTGTTTGTACTTACAGTTATTTTTTAAAATGTTTTTAAAGAATGATGTGGTTTCTGTTAAAAAATACATTAAAATAATATTTTTTTATTTTTAAAAAATTATTTTTGACATCAATATATAAAAATGATTTGAAAACACTAAAAAAATATTAATTTAAAATAATAAAAATTTAAATTTTTTAAAAACATTTTTGAAATATAAAAATAAATAGAATATATTTTACAATGGCATGACATTTTATATTCCTGAAACATAGAAGATGTGGAATTTGAGAAAGTCATTTTGCATTGTTTTAAGTACCTTTTAACTAAAATTGTATATATATTATTAAAAGAAACTAAAATATGTGGGAAAACATTGCGGGTTTTCTTGTAAAATATACTGTAGATTGGTATAATGTTTTTCCACTATTTATTTTAAATATAATTAAAAAAACAAAGAATCATGGATCACAAAACATTGTGGCATGTCCAATTAATCTATAATATTTTTCCCTTTTCTTTTGCCTTTTTACACCTAAAACACTAGTTCCATTATGTTACGTTGTTGCTTCTAGACTATTATCTTGAATTAATACAAAGCAAGGATAATTTGCTAAGGATTAAGAACAAATTTGTTAAGAGCACTGGCATATTATTGTGGGAGTTTTTTTCCCATGGCTATTTGTAACTAGCCCGATTTGTTTTATATATTTTTATTAAAATTTTGGTAGATTTTTCTTTATATTATCAATATCAAGTTATCAACTCAACAATATTACAACCAACATCAATTAATATAATTCGAGAACTATCTCAATTCAGTCGTAACATCAATATCCCATTGTTTTCTATATTCATTCAATAAGAACAAGAAATAACAATTTTCAATATAACAGCTAATGAAAAATAATACTTAAACAATGAAAAGTAAAGAAGCGTTACAAAGATATGAATCATAATCCATTTAGTCGGCATATATTTTTAAGTACATCATCCTTAATTATATTCAATAAGTAAGCATGATTATGTTACAAAATTATATTACAACAAAATATTTGTTATGATTAAGTTACAAAATTATAATACGACAAAATATTCGTACACTCCATAATTACATCATATAATTAAGCAAAAGACATAAATCTATGGTAATCTTAATCATCATGATGATGCAAGATGATACAAGGTACTTGAAAATTTATTACAAATTATATTAGGTGAAAAATGTGTTACAGCCAATAATAATTTATTACTAAGGCCTACACATGCATATACTCAAGTATTTATATAATCTTTTTCTTCTTCTTTATTCAATACCATTCATCACAAAAACTTTAGACATGTCGAAATCTATCAATAATTCATTCCTACATTTATTTTATCACTAAATTATCTAAATTATTTAAATTTTCCAACACTTCGGGTACTAAACTCATCATTCCAGGATTTTTTTGATTGCTCGTTCCACGGGATTTTAACCCCATATCTAGGTCACGAATCCCATTATTCAGGAAATCAATTACTTTAACCCCATATCTAGGTCACGAATCCCATTATTCAGGAAATCAATTTTCTCAATTCACCTAGTAACTTGGGGACTAATCTCATTAATCAGAGATTTAATTCCTCACTTCGCCCAATAAGCAGGGGTATTAATCTCATTAACTAGGGATTAGTTTCTACAATTCACTATTCATATCTTTTTTATTTTACAAGGTTATATTTAAAGACACTTGTTACTAATAAACAAATCACTAATAAATTCTTAGAAGGTAACGAGCACCTACCTGACGCTTGTGCATGTGACGTGGTCCTTTACTGCTGATTGGATCCTACAACCTCACTTGTACCGCCAAAATTAATAAATCACCAATCATTCATTAACCATAAGGATTTACTTCATCTTCCATATAAATTTCAATTTCTCACTTATTCACATTAACACGTCATCGTTATTGTCATTTGTATTGTCTATAGTTGTTTCCTTTTTCATTTAAATTTTCATTAAAAATCAACACAACTCAATACAATTTACATATCTCTTAATTTAACCAAGCTCAATATTCAAACATATACTTAGTTGAATTCCTTGTTCATAATGGGAGTGAAATTTCCTTCTTTTTTTATTCTTTTTTTTTAAAAAAAAAAAACCCTAGAACAAGTCAATCAATCAAAGTAAACATCATTCATTCATAAATTGCATCATTACAACAATTCACATCACAAATCTTCAATTTCACATAATATTAACAATTGTATTTCCTCATCAAAACATAAAATCAAAGCAATTAATAACATTGGACATGTCCATTACCTAAATTAAATGATGTTTTAAGGATGGAATGAAATAAAATTCCAAGTTCTCTCTTCTCTTCAACACTAAACCCTAACTTTTGATTTTTTTTTTTTCATCTTCAAAATAACCCTACAAACCCTTAATCACCCCCTTTTTATTCCTAATTACACCTTAACTACCCTAATTACACATCTCTCTTTGATGTAATTTAGTAGAAAATGAGTAAAAAAAGAAGAAGCAAATCCTCCCCTCTAAGCATGAAGAACAGTCGGCCATGAGAAAAGAAATTGGGTATTTATATGCCCAATTTCTTATTATTTGCATATTTACTCCCATTATTCTATATATCTTTTTTGCCCCACTAGCTTTTTCCTTCTTACATACTTTATACCATAACACTTATCTTTCATTTAATCTTACCCCTCCTATGTTAATTAACATTTTTTTTATCTAACCCATATTTTATTTTTAGATTAGAAAACATTTCTCTTATTGTCACTCAGGTTAAAATTTTATCCGAGTTTTACTCTATTTCAAAGTTTTACGAACATATTTTTTCTTTTCCTAAGATTTTTTCTATTTATATCTAGTTTGCTATCTCTGTTTCTTCTCTCTCTTTTTTTTTCATTTTTTATAAGACCTAACAAGTTGGGAATGTTTTGGGTGGAGTGAGAAAGCATTTAATCTAGCAATAGCAGCTGATACCCTTTCTTTTCTTGGGGCCTTCTTTCCTTATTCCAATATCAATGACCTAGCAGAAGCAAGTGCTTAACAGCTGCTTGATTTCATGTCTTGCACTAACCATTTGTTTTTGGTTTCGTTCTAGAATATAGGCCTTGATTTTGAGGCCTATTATAAAGTTAAACTTGCGATATATCCATGTTATAACCTTTAGTGCCATTGCATTCAGGTTCTTGGATCAAATATGTCACTTTTCTCTTACAATATAAAGTCTTTATTATTCAAATTAACTTAACCCTTTCTAAACATACATTTGTTTTCATTTTTCCCTTATTTTTATGTTTTTTTTCTAGTAGATGGGAAATAAAATCTATTGGATCAAAAACCTGTGGGTTTGGTTTTCATTAGTTTTATGATTTTGGAAATTGGGTTGGAATCTTGGTTCTTGGTTTATACCTTAATTATTTGATTTTAAATTATTTTTTTTTCATTTTAATGATAATCTCTCTTTTTTCTAATAATTGTGCATCTTTGATTTTTATGGTTCATGTAAATTTATATTCGAGTAGGATCAAACCCTAGAAGAGGTAAATATTTACATAAATATAATGACAAATGTTCTACAACCCCTTTCAACATGAATTGTTATTTTTTGTTTTGTTTTTTTTTTTTACAATTAGAATTATATATATATATATAGATAACCTATCTTTTGTATAATTATATTAAAATTAGGTGTAGTTTTGTACAATATGGATACATAAATATAACTTGTTGGTAATTGACTAGGTGCCTTGTGTGTCTATATTGCATTTCGTTAAGATATAGTTTTGCTCTTCATTTGCTTTGAATAGTTATGTGAATAGATTTGAAGGGGTTTTTTTTTTCCTAATATCTTCTTTTTTAAGTCTTAGTTTTTGTCACTTTTTTTTTACTACATTCTTATTTAAAACTCACGCTCTTGAGCACTGGTGATTTTATTTTTCCTTCTTTTTTCTTACCATAATTGGTTCGATTGCTTCTATTGGATCAATTTTGCTAATATGGAATTTGTGTATATACTTTTTTGTACTGTCATTTCAACTATATATTTTATATATTTTCCTTTTTTTTGCTCCAACTCATCCTCTTTGATTTGAGCACTCAATGCACGCCTAACCATAAATGAATCACCCTCAACTAGATACTCTACTCCATCATCGTTAGCATCCTCAAGTGGCAGCATTTGATCACCCTCAATATTACTTTCATTTTCCATTTTTTTATTATCACGTATAATCATAGCTTTTTTTTTTTTACATTAAGAAGCGATATGTCATATCCCTAAATATCAAAAACATTTTATATCACGATTATAAGGTTGTAGGAGATCAAATTCAACTCTAATATTAGTGGAGAAGTTGTAAAGATGGATGAAGAAAAGGTGAAAGTTATCAAAAAATGGTCAATGCCTAAGTCAATTATCGAGGTTAAGAGTTTTCATGGTTTAACTAGTTTTTATAGGAGATTTGTTAAAGGTTTTAGTATACTTATGTATCATTCACTAAAATTGTTAAAAACAATCTGTTGGTTTGAAATGGGGTAATAAATAAGAGCATGCATTGAATTTGATTAAAGAAAGGTTATGTTATGTCCTTTATTAACATTGCCTAACTTTTTCTAAAATATTTAAGATTGAGTGTAATGCCTTAGGAATAAGTATTAGAATTATTTTAATGTGGGATAAATAGTTAATAATCCATTTTTATTGAAAATCTAAATGAGGCAATATTGAATTACCCAACCTATGACAAAGAGCTTTACATGTTGGTTAGAACTTTGAAGACTAGACAACATTACTTGTAGCAAAAAAATTATTATCTATACGAATCATGAATCATTTAAGCATTTGAAAGGACATAATAAATTGAATATAAAGCATGTTAAATGGGTGGAGTTCATTAAGACCTTTCCATATATCATCAAGTGCAAGTAAGGTAAGGATGATATTGTGACTAATGTTTTATCTAAAAGGTATGCCCTTATTGCTACTCCAAATGCAAGTTTCTTGGGTTTTGAGTACATTAAAGACATGTATGCCAATGAGATTTTACTAATGTGTATGAAGTGAGTGAAAAGACAGCCCATGAGAGATTTTATAGACTTGATAGGTACTTATTTAAAAAGAATTAACGTCGTGCATGTAATAGTTTTATGCATAAGTTGCTTATGCATGAAGTCCATAGAGGATGTTTAGTGGGTCATTTTGATATGAGGAAGACTTTAAAAGTGTGTGATATATGTATCATTTATAGACAGACCAAATGTAATAGCTTACATCATGGGTTATATATTTCTTTAACTATACCTAATGAACCTCGGGTTTATTTTAGGTTTACAGAGATAAAAATATGGGTAGAGATTCAATTTTTATAGTTGTAGATATATTTTCTAAGATGATATATTTCATACCTTGTCATAAGATCGATGATACAATCAATATTTGTCGATTTGTTCCTTAGAAAGATAGTACGACTCAATAGTATTCCTATGAGTATTGTTTCAGGTCGAGATGTTAAGTTTCTTAGTCATTTTTGAAGGATTTATGAGGAAAGTTAGGAACTAAATTATTATTTTCAACTACTTGTCATCTACAAACGAATGGTTAAACAAAAGTAATGAATAGATCCTTAACTACTTTATTTTGTACCGTCATTTAAGAAAACTTGAAAAATTTAGGAGTGTTTATCATTTATTAAATTTACAAATAATAGGAGTATGCGTTCTAATGATCACTCACCATTTGAAATTATTTATGGTTTTAACCCATTAACTCTTTTAGACTTGTTACCTTTATTTATTGATGAAATGGTTTTTCTTGATGAAAATAAAAGGGCTAAAATGGTAAAGAAACTCTATGAGAGTGTGGTAACAAATAGAAAAGAAAAATGAATATTATGCTTCTAAAGCCAACAAGGATCGTAGGCATGTTATCTTTGAATATGGTGAAAGTGTTTATATTCATATGAGAAAGAAGTATTTCCAACCCATTGGTGATCTAAGTTGCATTCCTAGAGGGGATGATCCCTTCTAAGTCCTTGAATGGATTAATGATAATGCATACAAGTTAGAACTTCTAGGTGAGTATAATGTTAAAAGTTTAGGTGTTACATTTAATGTTTCTGATCTTTCTTCTTTAGATGTAGCTGACGATTCAAGTTTGAATCTTTTTAAGGAAGGGAAATGATAAAAATCAACAAGCAACAAAATAGAATGCATTACATGTGCTGATTGGAATTATTACAAAGGAAAGAACCAAGAGGATAGGAAAAAAAAAGGCATTTAATTAGTTCAATCATGACGTTTAGGTCAAACAAGCTTTAAAAGTTTCTAAGGTGATGTCAAACATAAAATTGAGCTCAAATAAGAATCAAGTATTAATCAATAAGAACCAAGCAAGATACGAGGTTGGTTAAACATGTACCACATATGTGAATTTTGGTTGTTATTAAGAATTGAAAGTATGTGTGCGGTTTTTTTTTTGTACTTAAATAAATAAAGATTAAAATAACAAAAATAATCCTTAAATAAAGTTAAGGTTTTTTTTTTTACCTCAAGTGTATTCAAGTAACTTTATTGTGCATCTAAAGTTGGAAAGGCAAAAATATCACTAGGTGTCGGGCTAAAGTTTTTTTTGGCTCAAAAGGTATTTTTATATTTTTATTGTTTAAAAAATAAAATAAAAACTTTACCTGGACTAAATTTTTATGTCATGAAAAACAAAAGTGTACTTCTACTGTTACAATCTATAGTATAAATGAGTGCTGAGTTACAGTAATAGTAATAATATACATTGTGGAAAACACTTTTTTTAGTTTATTTTGTTATTATTGTTTTTGGATGAACTCGGGAATTCCTATTCATAGAATTTATAGTTAGTGGGTGTAGGTTTTTTTACACTTGGGATCCATGATCGATCTTATGTTTAAGGATTCTCCCTTTATAATATTGAAGGATTAATTGCGGTGCTAAAAAGGATTCGTGGATAGTTCATCATATGATAAAAATAAAAAAAAAACTATTTGATATTAAGAAGTTTGTTTTTCTTATGATTTTAGGTTCGAGTCCTGTGGTTGCTAATATGATAGTTACTGGAGATTTACATGGTCGTTAACTTCAGGGCCTGTGAAATTAGTCGAGGTGCACATAAACTGACCCGAACACCCATGTTAATAATAAAAAATAAATTTATGGATGTTTGATAATTTATTGTTACTACATTATTATGGATATATTCATATGGCCAATAAGGACGCGAAAATTGAGACAATACATCGTTTAAAAAAATTTGTTTCGTAACTTTATTTATATTTAGTTACTTATTATTATTTTAATTTTTTTTTTCTTTTTTTCCAAATCCTTGAGGACATATTCAGAAACTTGACCCCAAAATTGGACCCATCTAATCCAAAATACCAAAACAACCCTTAACATCTCCTTTATAAACGAACCTTCCCTTCCCTTTCTTAGTCCCCAAACACAATTCTTTCTCTTCTCAAAAGTCCCTTTCTCTCCCTTTTTCTTTCCGATAATCCTAAAACCCATTCTTTTAAACCTCCCAGCACATCGACAACGACAAATGGCCAAAGGAGGCAAGCTCATGAGGCTCAAGTCGGTCCTCAAGAAACTCAACTCCTTCAACAACAACAAGCAAAGCCGCCCCAGTAAGATTGGAAGCTCCATATCTGTCACCAACGATGACATCTCCTCCTCCTACTCCTCCGGTGATCTCCACCCCGTCTACGTAGGAAAATCTCGTCGACGCTATCTCATAAGCTCCGATATCATTGACCATCCACTGTTTCGTGAGCTTGCAGAGAGGTCTAGTACTGAGCAATCCCCTGATACTATTAATGTTGCATGTGAGGTGGTTTTGTTCGAGCACTTGCTTTGGATGTTGGAGAATGCTGACCCACAGCCTGAGTCTCTTGACGAGCTCGTTGAATTCTATGCTTGTTGAAACAAATTCAATTTAAATGGTTATCGTTAACAACTTTTGAGGTGATGAACTGATGATTCTTAAACTGGTTTGGGGTCATCTGCGGCTGGAACATCACGCCATATGTTACTATGTTATGTATAGAGAAAGTATTGTAAATTGATGTAATAAACCAATGATTAGCGGTGTAGGAGAGGATTATTTAGAGAGGAAGGAGAGATTCAAGGGTGAAGATTAATTAACACAATTTCACACACCGGCTAATCTCTAGGCCTGGTGACAATTATGCTTCTTGTTAATTTGTATTTCCAGTAATTAATGTTGTTTCATTTTTTTAATGATGTTTTTTTCTTGTAATTTATGCTTTTTACGATTCCATTTCTTCTCTTTTTATGTTACATGTCTGTTAATTTGACGGCCCGCTTCTTGTTGTAAACGCACAACGCAGTTACTGCATGAGAAGTTTTTGACCCACAGATTATCCCAATTAATCTTCTTCTTTTTTTTTATCGAAGTGTCCTGCTATTAGATTTGATATTTACTTTCATTTAAAATACTTAGATTTTCCAATATATTATATTAGATTATTTATAGGATGTGTTCTCTAATTAACCCTTCTTTTCACTTGCAATATATATTTTTTTTAAGCTCCAATACTCTATTTGGAATAAATTCTTTTAACGAATTACAGGCAAGTCCAAAGATATACAGGAGATGGATCCGTTTGCTTGTCTGAGATGAGAGAAAAAACCAATGGGCTACGGCTCTGTCACCGTACAACTTGACAAGAAAACTCAACTGGCGATTTAACTCTGGTTGTACATGGCTTTTAGGCTGTTACCATATGTGACGACAAAATACCAGAAAGTTGGGTAACTGGGCACGAAGCATCTGTTCTAAGCATGGAAAGAAAGTAGATAGCACAGAGCTATTTAAAAGAAAGGTAATTAAAAAAGGAAACATCTTTTTTTATGATGTTATTTATTGAGTTGCGTTAATTTATCCCAACAACAACATGCCAAGAACTCGCCATCACAAGAGAAAGCCACCTAAAATGTAATCCATCTCCACCACGTTTCTCCTAATCTTCACATCACATCACCCCAAATCTCCTCCACCCAATTCACTTCGCATCGGTTTAATATTATACCTATGCAAAATAAATTAAGATAATATTTTTAATTTTTAATTTTTTTTGATATATATTACAACAATCTAAAAATATAT
>Ga0307517_10014182_pt1 | contig 10738 bp, 15 predicted proteins | sample 23_EM_MG_FD_194515 | JGI IMG/M metagenome (GOLD analysis project Ga0307517, IMG submission 194515) | Populus trichocarpa ectomycorrhiza microbial communities from riparian zone in the Pacific Northwest, United States - 23_EM | ecosystem: Host-associated > Plants > Roots > Unclassified | place...
AAATATCGGGGCGAAGAAAACCAAAACGAAGAACATCAGACCCGTCACGATGCCCGTGATACCTGTCTTCCCAACTTCTGGAACAAACATTTCAGCCTCGAGCAAAAGATGGCTGAGCGGGCCATCTTGAGTAATACACACCCGCAATACCGGTAGCCGGTTCAATGAACGCAGTTACAGGCGAAGTTCCGAGCAGGGAACCCATTGTGATTGCGACCGCGTCGACACAGTACGCCAAGGTTGATCCCTCAAAATCCAGTGTAACGGGATCTCGGAGGCCCGTAAACTTCGCCATGGAATACAGGGTACTGCTCTGGACCATAAGAGATGCGTCCCGAATGCATCAGGAAGGAGAAAGCGCACCCGGTTGTATCTAGAAACGCCGGATGTCAGGAGTAAAGCAACTTCGGGGAATATCGTGTGTAGCTCACCGAGAATATCAACATAGAGCACAGTAACCAACGCATATCACACCCTGCTGTTCTCATAACCGCAGAACTGCGACAGTCGTTAAAAACAGATCTTCTGGGACAGGGTACTCACTCACGTCGATCACGTTGCCGACCTTTTTAAGAGGCACGAATGTCACGACCTTCTTAAAGTAGTCGAATGCCGCATCTCCTTCAACCGTGCGGGGGAATAATATAACTAGGGTTGTCCTAGGCCAGCTAACGACGGAAACCAGGAGAATTCCGATTAGGATCGCGCATCGGACACGGTACATCATCAAATAAACCGCGAGGACACTTCGGATGTTCGTGAGTGAGGGATCCGTGAGGTAAAGTGATTTGAGGCTCACCCCCCGAGTAAAACTCCAAGCCACATGGTGGGGTTTTGTAGGACATGATTGGCACAGTAACTGGGTAAACCCTCGATATAATCTTAACAAGGGAATCAGCCGTGTACCGGGTAAAGGATTGTATGGCGTGCGTTCCGCTTTGCAACCACCTAAGCCCACCAGATGGATGGTGTTACTTCCAATAACTCCCAACCCAGTCGGCGCTTCTCTCCATCAGCCGGCGTGCTGGGGTACACGGAAGACCGATCACTCACAAAGACCAATAAACTCGACAAACAACCCAATTCCAACCCCCACAGCCACGACGAGCGATCGAGGCACAATTCACGCCAACCACTGTCGTGGCCCACATAGGGACAGAATGAAGAAGATAATTCTGCATATCCCAGAGCGCGATCAGCCAGGTCAATTCCCATACCAAACCGACCCACCCTTCCAAGAACACGGCACTCATGGCTTCTCTGTACGTCACTGATCCTGAGCCATGGAAGCCCACGATCGAGTAGGCTAACTATGTATTCGTATTTGTGAGAAGGGTGACGTTACGGTGATCAGTTGGCACTGGTGCTTACGTATGAATTCAGACCCAGTCCTGGGGCCAAGCCAACAGGCAAGTCGGCGACAAGACCCATGGTGGCGGACGCGGAGGTAAATATGGCGGCAGTGGTTGTTATCAACTCACGTCGCACTTCCTCTACGCAGGTGAGATAGACTGGATCCTCAATGCAGAGGTCATTTGTTGGACAAACATATATGTCTCCACTGTCAGAGATTATGGACCCGTTTACGGATACCCATGGGAGTGGATGGATAACGGTATCGCAAGTCGCTCGGGCGTGGTCACTGACGATGTACGCCATGGTGGCCTACGCCAACATAGCTTAGTTTAACCGAGCCGTCGCGCGAATAACTTAGATGACTTACCCAGGTCATGAGACCAGCACGAATTTCGGTCTAAGGAGAGTTATAATACACTCCAAAGCGCAAACGTTGCCATAACCCACCAAAAACCGGGAACCTGCTCTCTCTTTAGGGTACCTAGATCCTTCAAGGCGGAACCATGTCCCAACGGGAGACAACACAACGGCGGCGTTGATATTGTCAACGGTGGTGACCGACATAGATGCAGCATCAGGAAATATCATAACAATCGAGCAGAGGGAAGATCAAGAACGCAAAGGGGGGGTAGTAAAGGAGAAAGTAGGCCATCCCAGTTGCCTTACATGCAGCCAGAGCCCGTTAAGCGGTAGGCAGGGTACCATAGCCACGGCTGGAACTCCAACGAGACAAGTGGCTGATAGTAACGGGGATCTCGGAGCGAATCCTAGGTCACGTGAACTGCCGCCCAACCACCGAAGTCTGATAGGTTTTGGGCCCTGCGTCCGATGAGTGACCACCCGTAAGACGGCTAACAGGTATATCCGCTTCAAGAGAGTCCCATTAACCGAGGTTTACTCTCCAACACTCGAAAATTTCTCATCGCGCACACCAACGGGACCAGGAACGATCGAGGGCCGAAGCGAGCATCAGCATCCGTCTGCCGAGTAGCCGAGTCGGGGGGAAGATCTTGAATGAAGAACTCAGCGCTTTGACTGAAAGCCGACTCCAGAACCAAGTCAATCACCTTGCCGAGCAAGCTATGGGGTCGGTTTGCCGGTGGACACAGTGCAGCAGACACCAGGGCTGCCGTCCTTCCAGATGCCTGTGATCTGAATGGTTGGTGGCCACAGGTCCAGCTATTCCGAGCCTTGGAATTACCCACGATGCTGGGGTGGTGCCTGAACCGGACTCTCTGCAGGCACCGACAGAGATCCGGGTATCACAGGTCCCCTTATATCCGATCGCAAAAATCTGACCCCGCGACGGCGACTCCAAAAAGTGTCCTCCCCACCGGCTTGATTCTAGACGAGGAGGTTGGTTTTCGAGTCGCCCCCTCATGCACGTACCGGGGTAACGGAGTATTTTTCCATGAAATAAATGACGATTTGATGCTGAAGTCTGAATCAACATCCAAAGTGCAAAGCGAGTCGAGGAGTGCAAAGTAGCGACGATCATGCGTTAGCGAATGAGAGCAGCTCCCGTCCATTTCAAGGGTTTCCCGCTCGCCCCGCAAAAGAGCTGAACTTCAGCATAAAGTCAGCACTTTTGTGAAAGGATACTTCATTGTTCCCGGTAACGGGCACTTGCGGGCCGTTCTGCGCTACGTGGAACGAGTCGAGCCAGGGTTGTCCAAATCTTTACCGAACGAAGAATAAGGCCCCTCACCGCTGATTGTGGGGATTATTAGATGCGGCTGTATTATGAATGCTTCTATAAGCCAAAGTTTGTAAGGAAACCGGACAGCTACGGAGAGGGATGAGCGGAGAGCACGCAGAGACCCAGAAAATCAAAATCACGGTGCAGTCAGAATGGGACAAATGGGCAAAACCTTTATACATAGATCTAAAAGTGGGTCAAGCCCGGGGAAGGAACATCACCGCATAGGAGAACGGGAATATGAAGTGAGCGCTCCGATGGCCCTCCGCCCTCCGCTTGGGACATAGAATTTCCGGGAGGTCGTTCCCATGCATTCGGACAGCCTCGACTGCAACTGGGTATCATCATTGGAAAGTCTCAATCAAGGCCAAATATTTCCTGCAAAGGCACCGCCAAAGACAAAAGAAACCAGCCACCCAGCCAATTGCCAAAATGTCGAATGCCTTCGGGCGGCAGCGATTCCAAAATTCACGAGTGCAGGACCGGCTGTACGCGCAAACATTAAAATATCGTTTGACTGAGGGCTGGGGAGGCGGAAGACGTACGACAAATACCCTGGATTCCCCATCCGATCCCAAAGATAGCAGATCCGACTAGCAACCGGCCGTCGATTGCACCACCCTTGGGTATGGACCATTTTCCGCCGAGTCGTGGCTTCTCTTCACCTCTCCCGTAGAAGTAAAGAATTGTAGCGACTGGCAATGCCCCCAGAGCGAGGAAAGCCAGGGTGGGATCGAAGGCGCGGTGTAACGGCATGACAAGGAATTGGACAACCCGACTGGGATCCGTGAGGGAGGCCATGTGAAGTCCAAGTCCAAATTGTACAGCAGTCAAAAGCGACGCAAGGCGCCTGTGAGTCGGCAGATCTACGAGGCCGTCATTAGGCTCTGCTTGGGGTTTTGGTATCTGGATCTTTAGTTGAGTTCTGCACGGTCGGGTGGTCTATCTGGAGTGCTCACCGCTTTGTGGAGACACAAGGATGCAAGGGACAACGAAACCTGAGCAACAGCAAAAGTACTCGCAAAGTCGCCCAGTGACCAATCTAATGACCCAGGAGGAAATGCTGACTCCCCATGAACAACAGTTGCCGTAATCGAGCCAGCGAGCACGAAGGCCAGAGTTGCGGCTACGGATCTGCGTGCAAGGCGCTCAGCCTGACATGAAGAATGATCTGTCACATCTGTCCAACGGTACCTTGGGGATAAACGTGACATGCCACACACCATGTGTCTGAGATGGAGTCGTCACTCTCAGGTCATGAAACCGCTAGTTGGGAACACTTACCCAGAAGTACAGCCATTGGAGAGCTGTCAAAAGATGATCGCGTCAGTATTTGCAAGCTGGTGACACCTTACGTGATGCCCAACGAACCTTCGTCCCCAACCCTACTAGAAACCCAGAGGCTGCAATGATGGGTAAACCATCGACGCTGGGTAGGAACGACGGGGGCACGGTCGATCGCAACGCGCCGATGGCTGCACCTCCGAGGATGAGTCCTCCAACGGAAAATAAAGGCTCGCCGACGCCACGGTAACAACGGTGTATGAACCCGGAGATTCCAAAGACAGAGCCGTTGAGAAGGAGGAGATTATGGGCGGTCAGAGCGATGCCAACACCTCCGACGAAGGCCCGGAGAGGTACGGGGTTCGACATTGTGATAGGACAAAGCAACAGGGGAGATGGGGAAACCGGTTTCCCTCATAGATGCTGTAAGAACTGTCTGCTCAGACAGCGTTCACGTGCCCGACGGAGACATGACAGGCGAGGCATTCCGCATCGTGACTTCGACCGAGCCCATTTCTCGGCTAGACTGCAATTCTGGCCGGGACGGCAATCAGACTCTGGCCAGCCATGACGTGCTGACAACGGAGAACGGCGCCACGGAGTGATATCAGCGATTTTCGCCTTGGAATTGGAGGTCGTCGTCGAGGTAGAAGTTATTTGAGATGGAAGAATGAAAACGCGAGCCGAGCGCGAGTTTATCCGCCCGACCCACTCTGCATCCACCATTTCCAATTGACCGCTGGCCCCCTAGCGGATGATGAGACGAGTGATGCCAGCTCGTGTAAGCAGGGAAACGCATGCGGTGTCACACGGGGAACTGGCTGCCTACCCCCTCACCCCCATCTCTCCCTCTTCTAGCACCCCCGACGCTTTCGACGACCTCGACAGAGACGGCGGCCAAGAAATGTCCCGCACGCCCAACAGCAGAACCAGCAGATCGACTTCGGCTCACTCTCCCATGAGGCGCAGCCACTCGCGCCCACGCCGGGTTCCTTATCTTCCCCAACCCACCGATGTGCACATCAACCCCGACAGTCCTGTAAGCGAGCAGGCCGCTGAACTCATCCACGAGTTCGTCCATCCTCACCACCATTCGCGGGAGAATCTGCTCGAAGCAGAGGAGGAACTCGACGACGCTGGTGGTGATGCGCCCGTTATCGCCAAAGAGCTTGAGGAGATGCGAAGTCGCGCCTGGTGGAGGCGGCCCTCGGCCCTCTGGTACGTTCTTGACACGCACGCCTCTTCAGCTTCGGCAGCCCGCCACAAATCATGCCCCCTCGTGACAATGCATACAATTCTAACTACTCTATTCGATGTAGGTTTCTCGGTATGATCCCCATCGTTTTGGTGGCTTCCACCACTACTGCCGCCCCGAAGGTACAACTAATCACCCACCTCGTGTGCAAGACTCTCCGGCCGGAGTATTCAAATCAATCGGGCGCTGGAGCCAACATCACCTTTTCTGCATCTGACGATGAGGAGACCAAACTCTGCAACGCTGATCCAGTGGTCCAGGCAGCTTCTGCTGAGTTCCTTACGTGTAAGTGTCCCCCAGGGCATCCTGTCAGAGAGCCTGAACATAACCTCCCTGATCCGGAAAGTAATCACCACTGCAACTGGTATCCTGAGCTGCTTAACCACCGCATACTGGGGATCAGTAAGCACATCCGCCCCTAGTTCGCTTCTGCAGCGCCTAACGCGGACACTGCGATCATGGTTAGCGCTCGGATCGTAAGGGTCGCATCAGCACCTTAAGGATTTGCCTCTTCGGCAATCTCATCACGGACCTCACATACCTGCTCGTGTATTCCCTTTTCAGGGATCACAAAGGTGCCTACTGGCTCCTTCTCATCGCTCCCGTCTTTGAGGGTGCACTGGGAGGTATGGAAAGATTCTTGGGTGGTTCCATGCCTTCACTAATGCCTACTACAGGCCTGAGTGCCGCACAGGCAAATATCCACGCCTACATAGCCGATTGTACGGATCCCGCGCGTCGGTCCAGAGTTTTCTCGATTTATCTTGGGTTGGTGTATATTGGCATGGCTATAGGGCCTGCCCTCGGTGGTCTCTTGATTCGACAGTCGGGTGATCTCCTGACAGTCTTTTACTATGCCTTTGGGAACCACTTTATTTTCGCATGCATGGTCTGGTTTGTTGTCCCTGAGTCCCTTGCCCCGACTCAGCTTTCCAGGGCCAAAGCTGCATACAACAAGGGCAAGACTCAAACTAGGAGAGGAATCAGCGGCATTTTTGCCACCCTTACGTCATTCCTGGCCCCTCTCAAGCTTTTCATCCCCGTCACGGTCGCAACTGGTAGTGACCCGCTGAAGAGAAGGAAGGATTGGAATCTGACGCTCTTGGCGGCAGCGCATGGACTTGTGGTTATGTTGGTGGTAAGTAAATCTCTCGTGAAATCCTCCAAGGCGCTCTGATGTGCTTGAAATGTTAACTTTATTCGACGGTAGGGGGCGTACCCGTTCAAATTCCAATATGGTAACCGTTTGTTCTCTTGTACTGGACTGGGTATTCTGCTAACAACTCTACCTATTATAGCCGCAGCGGTATTTGGTTGGGATGCCGAAATCGTAAGCATCAAATGCCATCACCCTGCAAATCCCTCCTCAGCATCCCTCTCGTAGCTCGGATATTGGATGAGTATTTCCAGCCTCGCTCGTGCGATCTCTCTCGCTATCTTTATCCCAGGTGACCCGTTCCCTTCATTTTCAATGGTTGCCACTGACACAGTTCATCAGCCGTAATCTCTCTGTTCAAGAAGAAGGTGTCTTCGCCCATCCAACTCTCGAGTCCATCAGCTCAGTCCACGCCCCTTCCCCCTGTGGTGGAAGTCGACGAAGATCCTGAGGCTTTTTATACCTCCTCAATCCAACCGGCTACAACGACTCGAAATACCCGGGTGTCTGCCGTCCAGGAACCCATCGCTAGGGTCCTCTCTTCACAAAGTTCGGCGACCGCTCGAACAAACCATACTACCCGTGCACGTTCCTCAGTGCGATCCAGCAGCGAGGCTAGTGGCCGGACCCCCATGGGAATGAAGGAGAATAAGGATCCCTCTTCACCCCGCCTGGACCTCAATACGGCCCGGGTATCCCTGGTCATGGAGTTAACCTCGTATACGCTGATGGCGACCGCAAAGACTGGAACCATGTTTACGGTATACACTGTCCTGGGTAGTCTCGCGGGCGGCTTTACGCCTGCTGTTCAGAGCTTGGCGTTAGGGATTTACGGCGGAAGGGGAGGAGAAGAAACTGGTAAATTGTTTGGAGGTTTGAGTGTGGTGCAGGTTTTAGGGTACGCTCTCCTTGTCACCCAAGCCAGATGCGTCTGTTGACTCGGCGTTACAGCGGTTCGATCCTCTCCCCGATGCTTTTTGGGTTGACATTCTCCAGGACGGTCGCGACCTTCCCTCAGGCAATGTTCGTCGTTGGGGCTTCGGCCGTTGCGCTGGCTCTTTTGTGCACTCTCTTGATTAGGCTTCCCAAGGGTGGGGCAGGTGAACCGATCGTTGCCATAGATGACGGAGGTCTCGATGAAGAGAGGGAGAGGCTTGTTCCTGGCGGCGAAGAGGAATCGTATTAGAGGCGTCTCCTCTTCGGAACCCCGTGCTAGGTGCTGTTGGGTCCACTCCTGTCCTTGGATCCAAATATCTCACCAAGGCACTGGCACGTATGTACTTCTGGGCATGGCTTCCCTGCTACCCACCTTGTTCTGCAACGGAAGGTGTTTGCTGTTCCGGGACTGTCATATTTCTTCTTATCGGACGTTCTCTTGTACCGGCTTTCTCTTGGTTCTTAGACTCGCCTCCGTGTCCCAGTAATTATTTACTCGTTTTGCGATTCACCGTTCTCCAGCGTGGATAGTCGCTTAGACCCCTACCGCCCCAGTTGATTACCAGCTATTATTGCGTTTTTCTGTGTTAGATACCGAAACCTGCAGTGACTTGTATGCCATCGTTTAATAACTTTACGTTCAAAGGACAATTTTACGACTTGAAATTGGTTAGAGATTCACCCCAATTTCACACATGGGGTTCACCAGTACTGCCCAGTAGAGGTGCATCCTCACAATGTGAATACGACCCTCTCCGCGCTCACTCTCCCTTCCAAAAAATACTTATACCCCTCACTATAGACCTTCTCAAGACCACCCTCAAACTTCTTGACCGGGGTCGGCTTGAGCTTTCCACCCTTGATTAAACCCGGGACTTTCTGCAAGAACCCGGAGAGTTCTTGTCTGTCGCTGTCGTTGAGACCGTAGGACCTGTACTCGAAACCATAGGCGGTTAGTACCATTGTAACTGTAAACAAGTGGTAAGCTATCGGCGGAGTTCTCCATCGCGTGAGAGAGGGAAAATGTGGACGAACATTTGATTTCCACGTCGCTTCTGATGTCAGATAGGCCCTCGGCTTGCGGGAGTATGATTAGAAGCCTCCCGGGTACAACTTCTGCCAGAGCCTTGATGGCGGTGAATTGGGTTGCTTCCTCGGAGACGGCATCGAGTACGATGTGGATCTTGTCGCCCGTTGCAGCCTTGACCTTCTGGATCATTTCCGGATCCCTGTACTGTAGAAGCGTGTGTCAGCCACCGTACTACACTAGGCTGAGAGCGGAGGATTGGGATGCCCACGTCAAAAACGACGTCCGCGCCATAGCGCTTGAGGAGCTCGTGATTCCGAGGCGAAGCGACCGTGGCGATTTTATACCCTGAAAGCTTGGCGAGCTGAATCGCATACAGTCCAACGGAAGTGCTCCCTCCGTAAATGAAAATCCAGGTTTCGTCCTGCAGCGGGGTGGGATCGAATGGTTGAACCAAGTTGAGGTGTCGAGATCCGAACAACGTTTGGAACGCTGTGTTGAGCCTAGGCGAATTCATGTGAGAGCTGGAGTTAGCTGGGCGCCGGAGAATGGGTACGGGCTCACGGTATCCCTGTCGCAGCGACCTCTTCTAAGGAGTACGTCCCCTCAGGGACCTTCCAGATAATGTCGGAAAACGCTTTCGCGTATTCTGCAAAAGCACCACGTCCACTAGTGACATCTACAGATCGATGTGAATATCGACGTGATTGGTTTTTAGGGGAACTGAGAGCGTACTGCCGACAACAGACGCGCCAACCACGTCTCCGATCTTGATATCCTTCTGAAGATTCGGCCCGAGCTTGACGACCTCTCCGGATAAATCCGATCCAACGAATGCGCCCTCGGCTGGGTACAGCTGTGGGACTGAGCAACGGCGTGTGTTCAACGTTCAGTCATTACTCTTTATCAAGGAAAAAACATATATTCAGAGGCACACTAACCTCTGACATCGCTGGGGTTTATTCCAATGGCTTTGACTTTGATCAACACTTCATTATCGTCCAATTCCGGGACAGGAACTTCCTTGAGAACGATATCTTTGCCCTGGTATTGCGGTCATCAGTACTACAATGGAGCGGCTACACCCGGTAGCATCGCTACGAACCTCTTCAACGAGAGCTTTGCAAGTAGCTGGGATTTGTGTGATTGGGGATGCCATGGTAGATGTGACAGTTGTCGATACAGTTCAACAACACAGCCAGGTGTATCATCTTAAGTACCTCAAGTCGACGAGAAGCAAACCGGAGTCGTAAACCCACGGGCAGGACCGTGGGAGAGCTTTGTCAGAATCAAGTTCCCCTGCATTCGATGTTGAGACAGATCACGCAGTGCGGAGACTTGGCGATGACAAAACTGAGTGAACTTTGAACAAGCTTCCTTCGGGTTTTCCCCCGGGCGGGAAGAGAGTGACAAAGCACCGCGCAGACTAACCCCCTATTGGATATTCGTTCTTAGTGCCTGAAAGCGTCACCGGCCCGGGTCAAAGCTCTGAGGTAAGTATTGATATTGAACATTTGCGACGGTGACGGTGACTCTCAACTCGATCCAGAACATGTCAACCGAAACCCCCGGCAGAGAGACCGCGAACAAACAGTTGATAAGCACATGCTGGAGGTTGCTTCGAACCAGTCGCGGGGGTCAGGTCAAATTACAGTCCCAGGAACTTACGATCGAGTGCTGTATCACCTGGTTCGTGTGTAATTCGTACACAGAACTCTCCATTATAGACATATGTAAGGTAGATCATGGGTACACGGATATATGAACAAGTAATATCATACAACGGAGTGCCTACCCCTTAAGGCCTCGCGTGTAGCATATCGAACCGGTAACACAATCCAGAGGGGTGGGCATCACAGGCCACTGCAATCCACGAAGACGAACCTATATCTAAGCAAACGGCGCCATACGGTCTTCGAAGAAACCCACGATAGGCGACATCACCTCTCGCCTGTTCCCGTTCTTCCTCCCCGTTGCCGACCAATGCTGCAAGTTCACGAAGGAGATCCCGCTCAAGGTGCGCTC
>Ga0307517_10014183_pt1 | contig 10737 bp, 5 predicted proteins | sample 23_EM_MG_FD_194515 | JGI IMG/M metagenome (GOLD analysis project Ga0307517, IMG submission 194515) | Populus trichocarpa ectomycorrhiza microbial communities from riparian zone in the Pacific Northwest, United States - 23_EM | ecosystem: Host-associated > Plants > Roots > Unclassified | place...
AACCCAAAAACAAAACTAAAAATGAATTTCAATTATATAAGATGAATTAAAAAATAACAATTAAAAAAATAAGGATCAAAATTAACATATAAAATAAAATTTATATTTAAGTTAAGGGTGAAAATGAAAAAAAATAATGAATTTAGTAAAATGACAAAAAGAAATTAGAAGAATGAGGCTCGGAATTGACATAAAAAATAAAAACAATGCTGTAATTAAAGGGTGAAAAGAATATTAACTTTTACAAGAGAGACAAGGAAGAAAAATCAAAACAATAATGATCAAATTAAAAAATATAAAATTATCAATTTGAATTGAAGGATAAAATTGAAACCAATAAAACTTTTATAAAATAGCTAAGATAAAAAATTAAAAATCCAAAGAATAATGACCAAATTGAAAAATATAATATTTAATAAATTATGATTCAAAGATGAAATTGAAAAATAATAAAACTTCTACAAAATAATCAAGACTAAAAATTAAAAATCAAAAGAATAGAGACTGAAATTGAAATATCAGCAACAAAAAGAAAATCAAGTTATAAATTTTAGAGGAAAAAAAGAAAGGAAATAAAAACACTGGCGAAAATTAAACACATGCCACATCAAAAGAAAAGAAAGATGATAATGATAAAAGTGTATTTTAACAACATGGTAAAATTATATTTTTAAATGTTAAAAAACATTGCACACGCTATTTGGTGAGGGTCTAAATTCATTAGATGAATCCGCGATCATAGAAGAAAAAACAACATAATTTTTAAATGATAAATACTCACGAGCATCAAAAGATTTTAAAACCAGACAGACCAAGCAGGATCCATTTCCACCCATTGCTATTTGGTAACTAGGAGTCACTCAACGGCCATTGATTGATATGAAAGTTGTTGACTAGTGCTTCAGCAAGCTTGCCATTTGTTATGATTATCGAAGATCATTGTCCAATCGATTATCAAAATAATCGAGCATTGCTTACAGAGGTTCACCAAAAAATAGATTTAAATTTAAATATGTTCAGGTAAATTATAAAAGCAAAAATGCCTGACTACAAGATAAAAAATGAATATTTCATAACATTTTTTATCAAATATATTCGGCATTAAAGATAATAACTCGTAGATTTCCACCAAAGAAATTCTCTTTAGCAACCATCAAGCTTAATTCCTAGTTAAAGCAATATAAAAGGATGGAAAAAAAATTGTTAACCATGAGGTCGAAGCGTTGATTTTACACTTCCAATTTTAGCTGGAAAATCCAGGGGATTGTGCCGTGGAACCCTTCAACAAACAAAGACCTTGACTCGATTTACAGGGTTATTTTTCATGACAAATAGTTTCTAGATTCGTTAAAAAGCTCAAGTAGAGATAATCAGCAGTATTTGTTGTGTGCGCTCTAAATGGTCAGATCCCTTACGTTGAAGAGAAATTGTCCGTTTATTTTCTTTTGGTCGTTCGGTTTCCTCACAGCTATTTCTTGTTCATGAGAACTCGTTCACGTCATGAACCTCGTATAAATAATTGTTTAAGGTCGAAGAGGATGATAATGATACAGAAACAACGACACAGTAACGATCTATACTTTTATCTACTTTTGATTTAACAGACAGGACAGCAATAAACCTCTTTTTTTCGTCGCTTCACCATTGGTTTTTGCATTAGAGGATGTACATTTGAACTCATTTTCGTCTTCTCTGAGCTGTAGGGGGTAGTTTCTCAGATGGACCACAAGGAAGTTTCTGCCCGGTCTCCCTTTCAATTCTGCTCTTGAGCTCTCTGAGTATCCGAATTTGGGCAAGCTTCTCAGGAGACAATTTGTCCCAATAGATCCCTGCAGGTTAAAAGAGTTCGTTCTCTAAGAACAGGAGACCAAAACAACCTGAACCCATTACAAGGTTGCTTTATGAAACAAACTCTAAAAAAACTGCAGTACACTTCAGACTTCAAACTACGGGCTGCAGTGATTCACAAACCTTGAGGCTTGGGAATATTAGTGTTGGTGAAGATGACTTGGTCGGGAGTGCATATGATGTCAACGGGAACATCATGGATCAGCAATTTCTCAACCGGAATATCTTCTACCAATTGGCAGTCATGCACTGCAAGAGTTTTGAAGAGTAAGAAATCGACGAAACAGTTAAAAGAGAACAATAGTTCAGTAATAATAAGCATGGCAACAGTATGAATAAAGGGAGCGTAGGAAATGAGATCCGGAGTAAGCGTTCCAACTACCGGAGGTCACAACTGGTGTTGAGTCATCAATAGCTCCCATATACCGCAGCATCCCATATTCAAGTTCAGCAAATCCCTGCACTCCGAAATCTCTCTGACATTAACCTTACAGAATCTTCAACTGCAAAGATGGTATTGCACTTTACAAAGTAACAAAAACCATCTCCATTTTCAGAATGAAGGTTTGAAATTATAGTTTAGGACCATATCCATCCATTAACTCTCAAATATTTTCAATGCATTTGACTGGCAAAGATTACGTTGAGTTTATAATACAAGAAAGATTGTATTATTACCTCTCCCTTGCCAAGTCGAGCCCCTGTTTTTGGGTCAACAGCGACAGAACCAATGACAATTAGGTCAACCTTGATCTTCTCATCCAATCCAATAGGCCTTCCATTCTTGGCAACACCTACAGAGGTGCATGCCTCATTTATGGTACTAGGGCTTAACATGTGAGATTCAAGTATAGAGAAAAACCCAGTTCTCAAACGGGGTTGAGGAGTTAACAGTTTCTTTCCACCTGCAAACACCACGAGGAGGCACTGAGAGGTTACTCATAAGTTTGCTGCAAGTCATCCTTACAAGAGTATGGTATGAGGCTTCAATATGATGGAAGACTAACCAGAGAGAGTGAGAAATCTGACTTGTTTTTGTGGTGAATCCGGGTTTACCTTCACACAACTCGCTTCGAGAAACACTTCCAACCCACTCAACTGCCATGACCCGACCTCATTAAAAAAACTCTTACATTCACTACCCGTAAACAAAGCACGCGTTCAAAAGGAGAGAAGGGGAAAAAAAAACAAAAAATAGGGTTGCTCTTTTACCATTTTAGCAGCAGCTGAGGCGCCAACGAAATTGGGGATCCGGTGGTGAACAGGTCTGGGGTTCTGAGCAATATTTCGGGCCTCCATCAAATCCCAAATTCTCTTTCGGATGACCCATTTCCAAGCTTTGGGGTCATCCTCTGAACTCGTCTCCATCTCTCTTTTAGAAGTCTCGGCCATTGAGTCTCTTGCCTGTGCATCAAGTCTTAACCTCTCGGCCTCGTAAGCTTTTTCATCCAAAACGACGTTATCGTCGTGGGCATTTCGCTTAGAACTTCCCAGCTTGCAATTTGAATTGAACAATCTCTTGCTATGAGTTCTCCTCGAGAAGAAACAAATTAAAGATGGAGAAGAATGGGGGTAGTTAAAGAGGAGTGTGTGTGTGAGCGGAAGTGGAGCTGCTATTCGAGTCAGAGTTGAATCCATTAGGTAGGAACTAGAAATCCGGGATATGAAGTGAAATATGTGCTTTGCGCGTGGATTTTAGAGGAAAAAGGTGATTGGGCATCAATCAGTGGTTGTTCGTGTTTGGCCTTGTTTTTTAGATTACAGTTTAAAAAAGAAAAACGTAATTTTTTTAAGAAAAATATTTGAAGTGTAGTGTTAAAAAAACATTTATTTAGTTAAAAATTGATGTATGAATATATTGTTTTAACTTCTATAGAATTAATATTTAAAAATTTTAAAAATAATCATATATAGAACGTTCAAAAAACAAAATAACTAATCAAATATATTTTTTATATGATTAGACAAAATACAAGTATAAAGTATAAGCTAACACGGTCAAGATTAACTTCAAAACCGTTTTAGCAATTATTGTTATATTTATATTTTTGCCAGCTCATCAAAAACAATTTAAAAATATATTTTAAATTTTTTAAAAACATAATTTAGCATTATCTCACATAGATTCAATCAATCTGAATGATGGATAGAAATAAATATAAGTTGATCTAAGTTAATGTAATTTATTATTTAATTTTCTTTTTTAAATCTTTTTTACTATTCTTCATGATCTTGCTGTTAGAGCACAATTCCAATCAGCCTCTCCATCTTGAAAACTTCTGATGATGATGTTGTTAGGGGCTCAGGAGAGAATATCCTGAAAAAGCATTATTGCCGACGCAATTATGAAAATTGTTCGGACAGCGCGTGCACAGACAGAGAGACAGGGAGAAGGAGAGAGAGGCAGAGGATGAAGAAGAAGAGAAGAGAAGGCGACCTAAGAAGAACAGTGAAGAGCAGAAGCAGGAGATGGAAGGAGGGGAAGAATGAAGAGGAGAGAGTAGATGGAAGATATCCAAAGAAGATCATTAGGAAATAGGGAGGAATAAATTTAGGAGGGGGGCTAGGAATACAACAGTAACGGCCCAATTAGCCTGAAATACAAGAATATACAGCAATGATACAAAGTAATCCCTCTCCATGAGGGAGGGAAAACCTCTCTCTCCCTACTCTTCAAAACTGACCATATCTGAAAACAAGAAATCTAATCCTCTGAAATTAAATAAACATTCCTAAGAAATAATTGGTACAAACATCAGAAGTGAGTGAGGAAGACAGTAAATAAAAATGAAGGAGCATCATCCACCAGTAAAAAAGCAATGAACCGTTACAAGAGAGGAGAGTAAGAGCTGTCACCAACATGTGAATATCCTTGTGAAGCATGAATCCTCAGGAATTATTATTACCATAGTAAATCTTTAACACTGCTATTCTTTTATTGGTTTTCTCTAATGGACTGTAGCTGGGAGAATGAGATTCGGACAATCGACCCAGCAAGTGAAGTAGCATGCTTGCACACGAGGGCTTCTGTGGCCTCCTCCTCGGTTTCAAACAGAACAAGCGCCTGCTTCTTCCCATTCATCTCAAAGAGCTTGGTGTTCACAACGGTGCCATGCTCCTCTACAAGACTCACAATCTCATCCTCAGTGATGACCTGAGGTAAAGTGGAAAGATGAATCATCTTTGTTGGTGAACAGCAGTATCGGTAGTTCTTTGCAGCATTACGGTTGAAGCGATTCAGATTAGAGTGCATGTACTCGTGCGTATCAGCACCTTGAGTTATGTTTGGATGCTTCGAAAAGTTGACCTCCATTCGCTTTCCAAAAAGCATGGCACCCTGTTCCACATATGAAAGAACATAAATACTGCCCGTTGAGACAAGGTGATATGGAGCATTCAAGGAGAGGAATTTATATCCAACAAACAATAATAACGAAGCAATGAATTCTGAGAAATCTTCATAGACCGAACCTTCAAAAAATGTACTGCCAATTCAGCTTGGAAACCATCCCCCATCTGAACAAGTGCATGATCAGGCTTGTTGCGAAGAAGCTTAATCCGCACTATGTTTCCATAGAGAGAAAACAGGTTGAAAAGCTTGTCCTCATCTATTCTCTGGGTACAGAAACATTTTTCTTGCATGAATATCAGGAATCTATTAAAAACTATATTCAAAAAGAAGAAAGACATCAGAATAAACTTACATCAGGATTTAAATTGGAGACAAGAATTGTGCACCTATCATTTGTCCCACTAATTCCAGGAGGCAAACCTCCACCAAAGGCAGCAGCAATTGCAGCTGCATTGGGCATCTAAATTTTCCAAAAGAGATCAAATGTAGTAAATTATATCATATCCTAGAACATTTTAGTAAGATAGATGCAAAATAAATCTAATTTTAGGCAAGTAATTTATGTCTTTAAGGAATATCAGGCTATTACAGAAGGTAACATCTTATTGAGAATGTTATTCTATGAAAATTTCTTACAGAAAAGGTATATTTTTTATTACAAATAATTGTTATGTTATATAAACCAGGAGAGATGGCGAATGTATTTCCCAGTAATACCTGATATTCCCCAAATGCAGAGAATAAATTTAGAAAATAGCAAAGCCAGCCAAGAAGATTTACAAGATGTAGCTCTTTAGGCTGTCATTCATGCCTTGCCATTTCCTTTATATCACTTCTAAAGTTCCAGGGAAAAAAAGGGTGGAAGGACACAATGGTAAACAACATACACAGTGAGGTGTTTCCCGTTACAGATTGGGAGAATATAAAAATACCAACCCTGGTGTAAAATGCAGCAAGAAAAATAGGTAAGTTCGATGTCCCAGTTCAAGTTTCCTGAAACTGATCAATAGCATCATCACTACGACATTTTTTAGGTATCAGTTTTCAGGTTTCAACCCTAGCTGTTAATTTCTGGAAACAAGTTAGCAAAACAACCATCTGGACATCAATTAGGCAGGTCATTACTGTAAATGTAGGAAAGGACAAAAAAAAGGCGATAAATAATTGTGGTCAGCAGACATCCTGAATATTACACATGGATGATAAATAGTCTGTATGGTGCACCGCAGCAATACCCACCTGAGGATATCCAACTGCATGGAATAAAAAAAAAGGATTTAGTGCTCAATGAAAGCTAAGAGTAACAGATCATTGTAACCTCTAAAGCCAGCACATGCCCTGACTCCAGTAGCTTTAAGAGCATACATACCTACATCGCCATATGATGGCTGCTGCAAAAAGAAACAGAAAAGAATTTAATTACTCAAACCACCTATCACCAACCAACATGAAAATACAACAAGAGACGAGTACATACTTGGGAAGATCTGGCTTTCTGTTCTGAAGGCAGGTTAGGATTAGTGAAATCCCTGTACAAAGGAAGATATAGTTTTCGGCAACATTGATAGGAAAACATCGAAAACATAGAAGTCAAACAAAGAAGCCATAAGACAAACCAATCACCTTGAGCTGTCATTGTTGTAGTTCACTTGCAACTCATCCAGGCTAGATGAAAAATAGGAAAAGTATATTAATATCACCCCAAAAAAAAAGAATCAGAAATCCTCTTTCTGTGGTCACAGTAATCAGAACGCCCCCACAGGGTCCTTGATTCCCAAAGACCAGAAAAAGAGGATTGAGTGGGTGCGATAATAAAAATCATAGAATGTTCATTACATACTTTGAAAACTGAATGTCCAGCTGACAGCAGCCATCATAGATATTGCGCCCCTACCAAAACAGCCAAGTTCCAAAAACTCTTATTTGAAATCCAGCCAACTGCAACACCTTGAAAGCAAGCTTCCAGGTAAAAGCAACTTCTTGAATAACAAATTGAATAGTACCTGAAGAGAAGTCCTAGCCTGAACAGCACTCTGGCGTGACTGGTATTGAATAAGGGCTTGAAAACCTAAAAATATGCAAAACATTCATGCATGACAATTTCAAATCATACTCCTCTGCATTTTTAATAAAAAGCATAAGATAAATCCACAATGCACTCGGAGTAAGAAGTTAAGTAAGAGAAGCTAAGTAAAGAAAACACAGATGATTCTCAGCTATAAAGCTGTGGTACAATTAGAATGCACAAAAGTAAATACCAAAATTATTTAATGTAGTAACTACAATTCTTAAAAGAGAGAATGGAGAAAAAGAGGGGACGAGAAAATGAAACTTCAAGAAGCTGACCAGCTGACTTCTGAAATGTGACCATCTTCTCCACAAATCCATGGGGGGAAAAAACTTGATGCAGCACGTCCACTGTAATAGGATATTGCATGTGATGGATGGTAATTAACAGAATTCGATTTGGCTGTGCATCCAGAGAGTGCCCAACAGCAGACATCATAGAGACAGAAGAGAGAGAAGAGAATAAATAGAGAAGCATAGATAGCGAGAGGAGATATAATGCGAATTATAGTTAGAAGAAAGATAGAACAAAACAGATCCTTTATAGTTGATGGTTCAACATGCAGGAAGCATACAATCACAGCACTAAAAAGAAAAGCATGAGAAATTCCAAGGCAAATTTTGAGTTATGAAAAGTCTGAAAGAGGAAAAATTGTAGGTTACAGTTTATTAAAGAGACATAATTAACCTGCTATGCCTCTATACAGTTACATCAAATCATCTGATAATGGAATGCATAAGACTTGGTAGAAGTACTAGGACCATGTTATCTCTAAATTTTAATTCAACTTAAGCAGACATAGTGGATGAACTATAATAGACACATGAAGGAAAAAAGCAAGGAAGAAAACAAACAATCCACAGTGATTACAGTGTTGGCTTCATATTTGTGATTGAAGAAACTGATGATATTTCTCCTCTAATAACTTGCTTTCTGGTTATGAATAATCGCCATTACCTAAAAACACCACATGACACTCTCCAACTTAATGTCGCTATTAACCCTCACCAACCAATAAAAAAACAGTGCACCTCTCCAGTCATCCATCAATTGATAATAAAGAATCCTTTTCATCCCTGTAGCGCTCTAAAGTTCAACAAGGAATCATGGAAGCTTCTAGCTCCCCGCTTATATGGATTGCAAAGTAATGCTATCAATAATGCAATACCGTTTGGTTTTTGATATCTTAGACTACAAAGTACCCACCTCTTCTCCTCGCCCTTGAGTATTTTGATCCATTGTAGTCAGTTCTTGATGCGATGAGAATTGAATATAAACATTCCTTCCCCTGCAAGAAGAAAAGGAGATTCAAAACACGTATTACAGTTATCAGTTTGGACCATTTGGTACCGGTATTTACACCAAAAACAAAACAGAAAAGGAAATGCCCTTGCAGAAAGTTCTGAGAGAGAAACATGTACAAACTTTTGTATACCTTATAGTTGGCTGAACATCTGTATAGTATTGAAGAGCATTGATGGCTGAAGGAACATCTTGCATTTGAAGGAGAGCCTGCATGCATGGCAATCATAACAGACCATGTCACATTCCAGGTTCTGCAAAAATCTGATGTATTAATAATCACCACTATTCAATAAGCATTAAAGTAACCTGATTTTTAGCACGAAGCATAACAAGCTTCGTTATAACCCCAAATGGCTGGAACAGCTGAAGCAAGTCATTCTAGAAGAACAACATAAGATCATCAGTGATGCATGAATGCAAACCAGTGCATAAGCACCATTCCATGATTCAGAAATGCTTTTGAAGACAAAGTAAAAGACAAATCTTTCCAAAACTATTTCCAGTTATCACTGTGTTTCAACACTTGCAAAGCTTCTAACTAATTAGGAGACAACTCTAGATGATTTCAGTGACTTTAACACTTCATGACAAAAAACAGTCAAGAAAACCCAGAGCATGTAAGCTGAGTTTTATTCAGGTTAAGATTTTATTGAATAAGATAATCAATCACACTCTTTGTATTAAAGCCAGCCTGGAATTGAAATCATTATTATTCTATCCTTTTAATAATTAGATAATTTAAAAATGCTATGCCACCACTCGGACTTGAACCGAGAAGCTCTAGCATTGCTTCCTAAGAGCATAACTTTATCCCATATAGTAAATGAAGCTAAGCTCAGCCTTGGCTATTAGTATCATCGGATTTAGCTCATCTAACGCATCTTCTTTAATGTGAATTATGTTTTTTTGCATATACCACTAGGGTAATAACTCCGGGTATTAAAGATAGATGATATAACACATATTACATAGGTTGCAGATTTTCCCTATTGTCTTTCTGTGGTCTGATAGAAAGCATGCCCTCGCATCTATCACATTTAGGAATATAACGCCCCCTGATTCTTTTCAGAAAGAAGTTTTCAGTCTTCAAGTTCACTAAATACTACCGCATGGGGAAATTGAAAGGATGGTAACTTATGTGTTTGCAATTTTCTGGACAAGTCCTCATCATCCCATCAAGAGTATTGAATTTGTTTGGTTCATGTTTTCCAAGGGGTTTCTCCTCTATCCCATTTAGCATAAGGAAATATAAGAATTTCCTTCCTAGGCTACATAGAACGCTAATCAACATGTCTTTACAAAAACGTTTGACTCATATGCCATCCAATTTAGTATAACCAAAAGGAAAGTTAATATCTCCAGGCATTAAAAGAAGTGTTATCCATCTTTAAAGATCAACTTCCAAAAGAGTATCATTCCTCATGATACCTTTCAACACGTATAGAGATGTTTGGATAAATACACTAATTGTTTCAAATACTTAAATCACAGCTTGTGATTTTGTGTGCGTGTGCGTGCATTAGAAAGAGATAGAGATATACTTCAGAAATCTCATGCCCCACGTTGCGAACATGGATAACTTTGGAAGGCTCGGTCATTTTCGAACCAGTCTACAACAAACCAACACAGGAGTTAATCCATATTTTCCATCCTCAAAAGAAAAATTGCATTCAAAGTTCCTCACACGAAACAAAGGAAAAAACAATCACTTCTTCCTTCAACATGGAAAATGCTCACAGTATAATCAAACAACATTCTAAGTTCAATTCAAAACAAACAAAAAATAATGCAACCTTACCACACACAAAGCAGTACTAAATCATGAAATGCTAACAACTTGCTTGAGAAACACAAAACTCGTTAAATATTTACTATTTTTCCACTTCAATTCATGTGCAAATCTTAAACAATGCATTTATTTAAGAACCTAATCATCCAAGTACAATAAAACGCCTAAACCCCATGTCACTGAAGGACTATCATAGCTGCAAGCAAAGGTCATGAAATTCGAAACCCTAGCTAACGGTCCGTTTGGAAACTGATAAATAGTTAAAAAAAATAAAGCAAGAATATCGAATCTAAAAACAAAATCATCGTGCAGTAAAATACAAAGCTGTCCGCTTTATCGGATTTTCTCAGTTACCAAACAGGCCCCTACACATTC
>Ga0307517_10014184_pt1 | contig 10736 bp, 4 predicted proteins | sample 23_EM_MG_FD_194515 | JGI IMG/M metagenome (GOLD analysis project Ga0307517, IMG submission 194515) | Populus trichocarpa ectomycorrhiza microbial communities from riparian zone in the Pacific Northwest, United States - 23_EM | ecosystem: Host-associated > Plants > Roots > Unclassified | place...
CTCATCGTATTTTGGACTGTAGGCCTATAGATGCTGTAAAATATCAAATAATTTTAAACTATGATAAACCTTATGTATTTCGGTACGCTCTCCGTATTCATATAAAGCACTTTCTCCATCCTGTATGACATCTATCAAGCTCAGCGGATAACGATTGGTTATGACGGAGGGCTTCATTAAATAATATACAATATAGATAAATTAAATATTATGAATTGAGTGGTTTTTTTTATACAAAGATATGATTGAAAACATATAATATTGAAGGGTACATTAATAACTTTTCCAAAAAAAGAACAAAATTGTTCATTGAGCAGGTTTACCACACAGTAACGTGACAATGGTATGCACACGAGGGAGAAAAGAAAAGGGTGGTTTTACAACCATAAAATATCAGTATTTTTTTGTGCTCGGAGAAAATCAGTGGTTTAAAATATGTATTTTTTTTATTATTATTATTATTGAAATTGTTCGATCGCTCATAGCAGACGAACGATGAGATCATTTTTGTTTTTCCTTTGATGTGCAAGTGCTCTTTTATCGAAACCAGGCAATCCTTGGTGTGTTAGCAAGCATGTCCCTGGAGTCCACAACTTGTGAAAATAATGTGCTAAAATGTAAATCCAGGCTCTATTTTGGATTTTAACAATGGAAATGTTCATTGTTGATCAGAAACGAGGCTGAATCTCACTCATAATCATGCTCAGCATTATCAAATTTTGCGTCTGACACACAGACCTGCCTATTCCCCACCGGCCCCCAAAATGCTCCATTACATATCTATTTATTAGTCAATATGTACGTTACAACCACGATATGGCCACGGCGCATCAAACGACCACAAATCTGAGCATAAACATATAATCTAAGGTGACAGCTCTTAACATGATTCCATGAACTATTTAAGAATCTGAGAAACCAAAAGCACAGCATGTACAACAACCCGAGGGTTGATATCGGGAGCAAAAAAGATATCCCCAGCGCAAACTTGATAAATCCCATGCTGGTCTTATGTCTTTAGCCGTTTTTGAGCTTGATCCGAGTCCTCTCCTTCACTTGCATCCCTAAGGTGGGTCATCACTTGATTGCAATCCTGGGGATCCTAGAAAGCAATGGAAGGCACACAACTGGCTAGATCAGGCATAATCATAATGTTTATTAGTTTATAACTACTTACATAACAAGACCTATTGTTTATTGACCACTTTAAATTACCAGCCTCGTACCTTAGATGTTGATGTTCCAGAGGCCAGCCCTTTATTTGCCCGTTTTCCAAGATCAATCTGAACTGAGATGTTGGCCTGTGACAGATCTACACTGGCACTCTGCAATGCTTGCGTAAGGGTATTCAGCAACCTGGTTTGCACAAAATTCCATATCAATGTCCACCTTATAACCAAACACCCAGGACTTCAAAAATATTAAAAAGATCACACGCACTCTTGAGAGTAAACACTGGAGATACTGATAGTCCCTGCTTCAATTGCCAGCTCCTGCTGGTTCAACATTTCACTGGTGATGGGGCACTCAGCTGATTGAGCATCAGAGACTGGTTGCTCAAGAGGAGGTGCAACAAGTCCATCACTTCGAGCAGGAGCAGGCATGGGAAGAGCATTTGCTAGCTCAGGTTGATGCTCCAACACTTTGCAGGTGACATGGTCAGATTCTATTAGATTTGGAGTGCTTGGAAGCATGGCTGGGGTGAGAGTAATGTTATTCTCATCAAGTTTCCCTGGAAATGCTGCCCCTAGACCAGAACCATTTTTAGTAGCTTGAGGGTGACCAACAAAACTTTGCAGGCGCCAGTGGCTGTTTCTCTGTTTCAAGACGATCTAGTGAGTAATGCTGAGAATTTCCTAGTGTAAAAAAAGGTACCATATTCAAAAGCATCCACAATTTCTCTCCACCACCAGCAAATTTCCAACAGAAGCAATTAATACCACTTCTCAACCAGACCTTGAAAAGCAATTAACACAAAAACCAAAATGCAAGTAATTTTAAGGAGGTCCAGAAGCAAGAGCCCTCTGTATAATTAGAACAAAATAATAACACAATGGAACAAGTCTAAAGAGAAAGGGCTCACCGCCAAAAAGAATGAGCCCCAAATCTAAACACCACTGATTGTTGCTCAACTTTGACAAGTCAAAAAACCAAAAGCTTTAAGCAAATTTAGTAAAGGCATATCAAAGAAGTTACCCCACTACAAATTTTACCTTAGACAATTTTATGAAAATTGTATTATGTCAATTAATCCATAGGAAACAGGATTTGAGTCAAACATAAACAGAACCACAGTCTGGTAACAGGGTTGACATTCTGAGACTTGAGAAGAAAACATCAATTTTCAATTACTTGATTACGAATGTTCATCTCAGATTTCTTTTCTTTTTTTCAGTATATCATGAAGATTTCTTACTGTTAATTGTTGTCTAGATGAACATTCTTCCTGCCTCAGATTTATAATATAGAACATGAAGAGACACAAAAACCACACTGCACTTATTGGGTTAAGCATCATAACAGACAAGTTGGATGCTTGAGCACATCCTTAATAAATCTTATCATCAGTTCCAAATTTTCTCTCAAGTCATAAAACCATGGCACCAATTCACTTGAAGAGTGTAGCAGAATATCACAGGTGGATATGTCAACACCTGCAAATAGGCATTAACTAATGCAGATATACATGGATGAAGGTCACAAGTATACAACATAAATAGGCATTAAAGCTTTACCCATGGCATCAACTTTGCTGGCTCAGGACTCCATCCGGGATATGGACCCTCATACTTTTGCACCTTCTCCTGTAAATACTGGACATATTCAATTACCTGCAAAGGAGCATTAATATGTAGTCAACAAATTTGAATGGAAAATCTTGTCTACTGAATTGAGCAGTATGCTCTAGTTTGAGTCGCTTGTTGTGTACCTCTAATAAAAATGATGCTGTATCTCTCTTTTGATCACTATGAGGAATGAGATCTCTCAATATCTGAAATCTGAAAGAAAAAGACTCTGGTTCATAAAGCTATATCCCATTTTTACAGTTCACGAGAAAATGAAATTTTGACTGATAACCCGAATGTTTAATCAAATGCATCCTTTATTTTATGGTAAAGCAACATCTGAGATTTATATTTCTAGTAAAAAGTTTCATCGCTTGAATTGTGACCATTTGTTGAGATACCGGTATCCACGATAATGAAAGATGGCCTTGCCAGCAGACACGCACAAAAAATTGAAAGCCTCACAATCAGTATTAAGATTATGACATACTATATAAGTGTGCTTATATTTGGTAATACTGCAACATGACCAAAAGCTGATAAAAAAGGGTGCAAGTTTGAACGTATGGATCAGCAATCCTGAATACTGTCAATCAGTTAGTACCGTATCTGAAACCACTTCTAGTCAAAGTTCAAAATTTTAGTTAAAAAAACCACCAAAATTACACGGTTAGGATAATTTGGCTGCAAAATAAGTATCGTGCTGGAAACTGGTGTCTTCAAGACTTGAAAATAACAGTTAGCAAGTGAAGTGATTCAACCCAGCTCAATTGCATAATGTAATGCATTGACTTAATTCCCTAACCATTTTGCAAAATCACTGGAAAGAAAGTTAGCTCAAACTGCCCTTCTTTCTAGGGCTCCATCAAAGTTAAATCGAATTATCCTTGAGTTTTAAATTCATCAACTAAACTAGTGTAAGAAAAAAAAGCCCTGAATACCAATGATTTTTCATATTGACTGGTCGAACTCCATATCTCCCTTCACTGAAATGAAAGTGCGAGAAAAAACAAAGCTGGTGATTCAAACAACAGCAAGACAGGCATGACTAACATACAGAATCATGTGAGCAGAAAAAATCAGAATTGTATTGCATACATATTCAAATGCTAGGGAATATATACAAAAATAAACCAGCAAACCTCTCGTTTATCTTGCTCCTCCTTTTCTGCTCAGTGACAGAATGTTTCGATCTTATTGCATTAGCCTTGTCACTATGCTTCCCATCTGCCTCCGAATCCAAATCCCAAATCATAAAAATACAGAAATAAATAAAACTCAACAACCCATTCAAAAACACACCATTTCAACAACCCAATAACATAAAAGCCTCCAAATTTATGATAAGAGAAGCAAACAAATAAGAGAAATTGCACCATGCCAAAGTTCAGAAATTTTTTAAGAAAAATGCAAAATCACACCACGAAGAAAGGAATGAAAGAACATAAACTGTGACAGCGTTGTAGAAAAGGAATAAAAAAAGAGTTGGATCTAATATAGTACAGTCTAGTGTGAAAAAGAACACACCTTTACAAGAATTAGTGTTGTCTATTGTAAAATTTGAAGATGGCCCATCTTTTCTGGAACCAAATTCATCTTCCTCGTACTCTTCCTCCTCTTGATTTTGATTCCCTTTTCCTCTCATTCCAATAAGTCTACTTTATCACCACACAAAAATTCAAACCCGAAATTCAGATTTCTTTTTCTTGAGAGAAAAGGAAGAAAAACATCTGTACACTTTAATTACAAAGACTACAAATGAAAAGGAAATGAAAAAATAGGTTGAGCCAGACCTGGACTGGAGTGGTTAATATATGAGAATAGATAATTTAAGTAGTTGGGTGGTTTCCGGTGAACAGAACCACCGTGTCGGAGAAAGAGTTGTGGTGGCTCCGGCAATCTGCCAACGGTATATTTGAGTTTGTGAGTTAGGAGTTCGTGGTCTGGTCTGGTCGCTCGTGTTTTTTTTCTTTTTTGCTGGAAGTGGTGCAAAGATTCCATGCGGATTTACTCATGTTCTTCCGTGAGCTCAGGGCTTTTTTTTTAAAAAAAAAAAAGAAAATTAAATTTCAAGAGTGTTTTTTTTTTAACCTTTCAAGGGCATTGAATGAATGTACCCGAAATATATTACAGGGATAATTATTTAAAAAAAAATTATATAGTTGGATGGTGTTTTTACTTTTAAAAAAATATATTTAATATTTTTGATAAAATAAAAATTTTAAAAATATAAAAAAGTGAAATTGCTTTTATATAGGATAGATGAGAAACAACAGATCACATTGACTCTCTCTCTCTCTCTCGTCCTTCTTTGTATCTTCCAAAATTCACAATTTTTCTTTGTGGATGATACAAATATGAACCCTAAAACCTATAAATTATTTAATCTCTCAACTATTATTGCATTTTATGTTTTCCATATGACTTCCTAGTTGCCAGATTCTACAATCCATTTTCTACGTGTTCTTCCTTATTTTCATTTTCTTTGTTTTTTCTTTTCTTGTATCCTTTTAATAATCTTAGATATGGGCTTCCTTGTCTTTAGATTGTGTTGTTTAGCAATAATCCTAGGTTTCCTTTTTCTTTTTGGTTCAAGTTACAAGTTGGAAATTTTCACTCTACTCGCATTTGATTTTCTCTCAAATTCACAGCAAGATTGAACCCATTTGTCTGGAAATGAGAAGGAGTGTTCTTGTATTGAAGCAATCAAAAGAATTATCCTCGAAGACTTGACTTCCAGGTACTTATCTCGAGTAAAGAATAGCCCAGAAAAAAGAAAAAGAAAGCCGCAGCTTGACATGAAGAAGAACATATTAGAAAAGCCCTTGGCAGATGAATTGGAATAGGAAAGATGAAGCTTGAACTAAGCTATCAACCCAGCAGCCTCGGGAAAAAGATGATTTGCCAGCATTGATCGTAACAACATTGGCCAATAACATCTTTGTTTCACGTATTACCAGAGTTATTGTCTAGGTCTCTTAAGCATTCTCTCGAGATCGCGAGAACACAAAACTATTACTGTAACTTCTTCTTTTTTTTCGTTCAAAAAATATTTTTTAAAAATTTAAATATTTTTATTTTAAATTAATATATTTTTAATATTTTTAAATTATTTTGATATATTGATTTTAAAAATAATTTTTAAAAAATAAAAAAATATTATTGATATGTATTTTTAGATGAAAAATACTTTAAAAAAAAACCATGTTATTGTTATTAATTGTAAACACGTTATTGTTATTAATTGTACTAATAAATATATTATATAGTGATTTGATTTATATATAATATTTATTTTTAATATTAATTTATATTTAATTAATAAATTTAATATTTAATTAATGAATTTAGAATAAAAATAAAATTTATAAAAAAAATATTTTATAAGTGAAATTATAAAGTTTTTATAATTTTAATATTTTTATTGTATTAAAATATTGTTAGTTATGAATGATAATTTTATTATTTGAGGCTCCAATTGCTCTTTGTTCTTTAAATTAAATATACATTAAAAATACCGGTAGAAAACGTGGTGGGCCGGAAGCACCAAGGCAACGGGGGCCGTGGAGTTCACGTGACAGGAAGGTAAAGATTCCACTCATAAGAAGCTAAGAGCCCGTGAAAAGCAGGTGACACTCGCGATCTTCACATGACCACCCCACCCCATACACAACATTTGCGGAGCCTTACTCTATGGCCCGTTAAGAATCGTAGGCCCAGCCCGTTTCAACTAAGAGCAACACAGGGCCTGCCATCCAACGGCCTGCAAGCAAAGCATCAATAGAAATATGAATTAGTAGCACCGTATCATACAAGCCTCCAAGTTTTTACACCCACGATAAATCTCTTGGGTTAATGACACCATCTTTATCTTTTTTTCAGTTTTTCTTTGTTTTTTTTTTAAATATACTTTACATCTCTTATGAACGAAAATTTTTAAATTAAAATAAATTTTTAAATTATTTTATATATAATATATTATAAATTCTCACTCTTTTTCAATTTCTTCTCCTTCATTCTTTCATTTTTTTTTTCTTTTCTCTACTAGTCTCTTTTTTATTTCAATCAAAACCCTAAAACTCTAAATCGAACAAAATTGTTAGAGCAAAAACTATCTCTTCTCGTTATTATATAATCATTAGACAAATTAATAAATTGGATTTCTTCATACTTGTTTTTTTCTTTTTCCACCCCTCTATTTAAAACTCAACATGACTCTTTACACAACTTGAAAAACGATCTAGAACCTCACCTCTTTAGCCAAATTTTGGTCTGTAATTGTCAACTATTCCTGTTCATTCAACTCTCCATGAAATCGCTGTTCTTGTAATATTTTTCTACTCATTAATTTTTAGTTTTTTGCTGCAAGATGTTTTCTTGGATGTGAAGTATTAATTATAAATATATATAAATTTTAGAATGTAAAATGTATTTTTTTTTATATAAAAAAAAGCAAAGTAAAAAAAATAACCAAGTTACAGGAGACTCCATATAATTTAACCCTTATCTTTCATATTAGAAAATAATATAAATCATAATCCGAGACCTCACCTAACAACTTAAGTTATCGGGTTGAGATGGTTTTTTGACATGGTATTAGAGTCTTGATGACCAAGCGGTCATGAGTTCGAATCTCGTCATCCTTGTTTATTTGATAAAAATTAAGTACAAAGTAATATAGATCTGTATAAGTTTCAAGTCCAAAAAGCTTTTACTTGAGAGATATATTAAAAAATAATATAAATCATATTCTAAAACCTCATCTAATCGCTTAAGTTATTGAATTGAGATGGTTATTTGTTCCAAACAATCGTGAAGTGGTATGTTCGTTCTACCAGCATAATTTTTTTTCCATCTCTGGTTCTTTTCCTCTGAAAAATTCACGTGATAGGATGTAGGTAATAAAATATAGGTATTATGATTTTTTTTTTAATGAAAAACGTATTTGTCATATGTATTTATTTGATATTTTTTTCCGTAACAAATAACACTACTCTTTTCTTGATTTGTTTTAACGAGTTTTCTATTTTCTTTTCAAGCTACTCTCGTACTCTCGATCCTTCTTCCCGTGCATGTATACACGTGTGTGTGTGCGTGTGTGTGTGTGAATTTACAGTCTGCATGCACTCCTAGAATCTATTAATTTACATACCTGCTATTAATTTATTTAATTTTTAAATATATTCGCTTTATTTCTAAAGTTTTAGTGCCGTCCGAGATATAACTGACATGTATTCGCTCTAAAAGTAAGGAAATGTCCAGGTATTTCAATCCAAGACACGCTAGAAAAAGCCAAATTACTAATGTTTATTCAGTTAGCTTAGCAAGTTAAAAAAAAAAAAAAAACATATAGACTTGGCATTATCTCTGTCATCCATCTTCACCTTATCATCGTTTTTTCTAGCTAGCTAATTCACCAAGACATAATAGAACTTACTAGAGATTATCTGACTGTTTAAGAATCTCAAAGATCGGATTTGCCTGTAAAAAATGGCCACGAGACTTGAACAGTCATGCTAGCAGGGATATTGATTATTGAACCCATCTTCAGTCATTTATGCAAATAGAATAGATAGGTGGAGTGAAGGAAAAATACTTTTGATTTATTTAAATATTTAAACTCGTTATTATTTGATTATAAGAACTTTAATATAATATAAAATAATTATCTCAATTCAATAACTTAAATTATTAAATAAAATTTTAAAATATAATTTATATTATTCTCTAAACAAATTAAAAGATATCTATATCTTCTTCTACCTCTGATGTCATCTTTTTATATAAAGTAGTGAGATGAAAATTCAGAAATGTCAACTCATTCTTGCAAAGTGTCTAGAGAAAAAAAACCTCGCAACTCAGCTCTTTTCACCTACTTTTGAAGTCTAAGCTTGGACGTGTTTGGAAGTGTGTCCTCAAGAGGCGTAGCATGATGGCAAAGGACTTGAGATCTGCACAGCAGGTCTCGAGTTCGAATCAGAGCATACACCTCTTGTAAGAGTCTGAGACAGCCGGGGTTTTACTCACTCACCTAGGCCCACAAAGTGCGCTTTCCGGGAAATGAGGTTTCCTCGAATCCAAAAAAAAAAAGTGTTTGGAAGTGTAATTGCAGTTGGTTTTCAAAGTGTTTTTCACTCGGAAATGTATTAAAATAATATATTTTTTAATTTTTTTAAATTATTTTTGATATCAGCGCATCAGAATGATCTAAAAATATCAAAAAAATATTAATTTGAAATAAAGAAAAAATTAAAAAAAAATAATTTTTTTTAAAAATACTTTTAAAATATAAAAACAAAAAGTGTATTCATGCATGAAAAAATTGCTTTCATCAGTCTCTCCAAACATACCAAATATGGATAAAACTGATCCAAACCAGTAAACGCACGCACATCACTCCCAACTCCACATTACACTCGAGGCCTCGAGAAATGGTTCCCGAAAATCCTCACACACCCCCACGTAACATCTACTTCCATAGAAACCCAAAAAATGTAAAGGAAATTCATAAAGTAATGGAAACCTGATCATATGCATACTCAGTCTATATAACAAATTAAATTAAAACTAAAACCATTATTAATACTAAACAAAAAGCGAGTCCCCATAATGCCTCTACATTTTCTCCAATACCCCAATTTATTGGGACTGTTGAGCTTCTTCTCTGCTACTGCTACTGTATTAATCCCGCCACCCTTTGTTCTTCCATTCATTTTCTTTGCCTTCATTTTCACTTTGTTTCTCTTTGTTTTAGTTTTACCATTCTTGTGTACTCTTATATCCTCTCGCCTGATTCTTAAGGCTGCATATCTCTAGAAATGATGTATATCCCATTTTTCGGAACAAGATTTGGTACTCCCAGGTCCAAGCCTGTTAAAGGAGGATCAAGGTGTAATATTGTTGATCATGGAAAGGTTGATGATCTGGGCCTCAATGATACGCAAGATGGCTTTGAGTCAGACCCTAGTTGGGAGTTTCCATCTTTGGACGAATCTGAAGAAAAGGAACATAGAGAACAAGAAGATGATCAAGAGGTGGATGGAAGAGAAAAGTTGTGCACGTATGAGGAGGACTCTTGGCAAATTCTGGTACCAAAATCTCTTACCAAAAAGGAAGAAAACAAAACGGTATGCTTTGATCTTTTCATTGAATTTTCAAATGTGAAAAATAATAATAAAATTTCGTATTTCTTATGTTGAAGAATGGAACAAATAAATAAACGTACGTATGGTAGACAATTAGTTTGTTTTCCAAACTAGCTTGAGCTGTCAATTTATTAACTATCCGTTCTTTTTTGTTCATTCTTGCAGTTTTTTGAACTCCTGTCCTTTCGGAGAAAGAAAGAGAAAGAAGAGATATGCAAGAGATTTTAATTAAGTTTGGTGAACTTCAGCTCTCAGAAATTAATTGATAGTTTTTCTTTTCCTTCCTCCAGTCACTGATTTGATAATATTGATGAATAATTTTGTCAAAATGTAGACCCGCTGGTTTCTGGACAAATAGCTTGCATGAACAGGGAGGGAAAACAGAGGAAGTTTTTAAAGTACAAAGACTGGGATACCAGAATTTGACTTTAAGACATTAAAAAGATTTAAATTGATGTTTTAAAATTGAAAAGGCATCCACAACTTTTTAGTTTTTTTTTTTAAAAAATGTTTTTACATGAAGATCACAAAGCCATCAATAAATATATAAAAACAATCAATTTAAAATTTGAGTACAAAATTTCTGCCAAATTAGTGAAAAATGTCGTCGATGCTTTTTCTCTTTTATATAAACTAAAATAGTTGCCAATGGGCCTGAATACTTCAATGTTGTCTGAATGGGCCTGTGATATGGGCTGGCTCAAGTGTCCACTGAAATCGGTGATCTCTTGGAGATGAGATCACTATGGGCTGATAGTGAAGAAACAGGCTTGCTTGATGTACCCTTTTCTTGAAGAAATAGAAA
>Ga0307517_10014186_pt1 | contig 10735 bp, 12 predicted proteins | sample 23_EM_MG_FD_194515 | JGI IMG/M metagenome (GOLD analysis project Ga0307517, IMG submission 194515) | Populus trichocarpa ectomycorrhiza microbial communities from riparian zone in the Pacific Northwest, United States - 23_EM | ecosystem: Host-associated > Plants > Roots > Unclassified | place...
GACTCGGCGACAGCACAATGGAATTACCTGGATAATATGAAGCATCTCACAGCCCTTGCCTTTGGGACAATACCCATCGTTCCACGCGGGACATTGAGGACGACCAGGGTCGGTGTCCACCGCATGCGCAGACGATGTGGAGGGCAAAGACTGGCTGATTGAGAGCGAGACGGGTTGCTGGTTTGCTCCGCCTCCGAGAGGGAGCTCTCGTTTGATAGGTGCAACGTCTTCACCCTACAGAACCTTTGTGAGGAATTGATAGAAGACAGGGAACAAAATACGGACAGCAGGGAGCCTGAAGTGGAACTGAGGACAGTTCTGATTATCGCATCTGGAGTAAAGGAAGTTTTTGCAGACCATCCGGTTGCGATCATGCTGTTCCAATGATAAGAAACCGGGAGCTGGCCAGAACAAAATAGTTTACGTTCGGGTGGTAACAATCGCAGGTGTTCCTGATGCAAGGCCCCTCGTACAGGCAGTAGCACAAGGGCGGCGCATTCGCCTACGCAACTTAACGCAACGTATCGCGTCATAAAACGGGAAAACCCACCAAGGAGGGATCGTGGTAGTATGGGCACGGATTTCTTGAGCACCTTTTATGCAAGTAATTACGGCAGACGTGCTCTTTTGGTGGGATAACCTCTTTCTAAAACCACGCTGAGCACCACGGACCATCGACCCTGACCCTTGAGCTTACCAAGTTAGGTTGCGCATGAGATGATTCCATGACCAACTTCTGCTCTGATGGCCCGGGTGTACTCTCCGGTGGTGTTATCTCAGTTGTCGGGTTCTCCGACTTGTGAGTCTGTTTATGTGACACCTGGTCGAAACACGACTACAACCAAGGTAGCACATATAATTCACCTTTTTAGGGTCGTTATCCTTGCGAGGAGGAATTCCCGGTCCCGTGGAAGCGCTCGAAGGGATCTGTTGTGTGGCGGCTCCTGTGATGTCTTGTGCGGGGGCGATTTTTTGTTCCTGTCGCTTCGGGACAACAACAGGGGTACCCTTGAGGGTAAAACGGGCGATGAGTTGAGCGACATGAAGGGAGTATATACTCGATGGAACGCACGGATTTTCTATCACTGTTTGGCGGTTGCGAGGTAGAAGTTTCTGGGACCGGTTCTGTGGGGGGCTTTATGGGGGTTGGAGTAGGCTCTCCAAGCCGCTTGACGGGTGCGGGTGCAGTCTCCTCCGCGAGAAAGGACGTTGGGTCGCGATAATGACTGGACTTTTCCGTGATCAGGCTGGTGCAGTAGTACGACACCTGATTAATGATTCCTCAATCGGAACTTCAGAAGCTTCAAGCGTCTAGTTTGTTTTTTTTCCATTGCGTGAAAGTGCTTCCGCGTCTGTGCGAAAACCTTCACGTCAACCCGTTCGTTTCGTCATCACCCCAGGTAGTCTCATGACTCTCATCCCACGGAATACCAAAAGGACCTTTTGCCTTGGCCGAATTTCCGTGGCCCACGTAGAATATCTTATAGAACCATAACGGGTGCCGTTCGCCATGATTTGCATTGATTTGTGCCCCAGACGACGGTCAGGATCCTGACAGTTTCCTCACTTGGGTCGGATATTCAAGGTTTGGAAAGTCTAAGAAGTTATGAAAAGTGACCGATTACAAGCAGTGTTCGGGCTGTTTCAACGTAGAAACGACTGGCTCGACGGCTCAAAACCACTCCCCCCCGGGCAGCTATTAAAGGGACATTCCTGGATTGGATCCGGTATATATATGAACTCCTCAACCAAGTCTTCTATCTCCTTGACCACCTCGGGGCAGACATGGACCCCGAAACCGAACATATTGAGCGAAATGATCTGACCATCGGAGGTTTGATGGGCCAGGTAGGTAATAAGAGGACCCCAGTCTTCGCCCTCCGCTCCGACGCCCTTTAAAAGATAGTCGTTGCAGAGAGGGGAAGAGTTTCTTCTGAGCGTTTGGCCCGTCCGGATCCGGCAGCAGGATCCCGTCGTACACCCACGTCTCGGTAAGGGACAACAATTCAAGGTTAGGCATCATGACGACCACCTCCTCTATCTCCATGAAATTCACTTCGAGACAGACAACGCTTTCTCGGGGGAGGAACGCAAGGATATCGATGCACAGTCTCTCCATATCTTCTCGGGGTGTTTTGTACATCACTATACGGAATACCACATCCGGGGTGCCCTGTGATGGCATTCTGTCCAGGCCATGGTGCCCGACGCCAGCGGTACAAGCTCGGAACGAGAAAGAGTTCGGGGTGGTGGAGATGAAAACTCCAAGTCTTTCTTTGAACCTGGGATCACGTCGGAGGTAGTTTCGAAAGTATGGCCCGATGGCTTCGTAAGCTTCCTCTAACGTGCAGTCCTGGAACTCCAGTATTGCACAGTCTACCGTTTCGGGGAGCTCCAGTCGGTGAAGGATCGGGAAGACGTGGTGGGGGTAGCCTACAATGATAAGCCGCTCCAGGTGACAAAGCGAAACCAGGGACGCGGAGCCGTTCCCGCCGTCATCACTGGTCACCAGATGCCCTAGCTCAAGGGTCCGAATATTGGGATTCGAGGCGAGTAGTGAAAGCACCTGCAAGGTGGTCGGGATCACCGAGGGTGGGGTCCTATCGTTGTAGCTGAGTGTGAGGTTGACAAGCGCCATAGTGTGTGATTTCAGGTGGTCCCAGCAAGAGATCTTAAAGCCGTCGAGGAGGTAGAGGTCTCGCAATTTGGGGAAATGGTAGCGGGCGATGAGATTAGAGATGTCCACGCTGCTCAATGCGATTGACTCCAAACGACTGTCTTGGATCCCCTCGTCTTCGGGGGTCAATGAGGAAATGATAGTGGCTGCCGTTGAGGGATCCGCATAGAAGCAACTGATGTGGATCTTCCGCATGACGCCACGCGCGACGCGGCCTCTGAGTACGTCCCGTAGGGTTTTGTCAAAGGATCCAACCTCGTGTCGGGCTCCATCCAACACAAGGTCGACTGGAGCAGAGGGTGCAGAGAGAAGGCACCGTCGTCTCCAGTCTTCCAAATTGTTGCCCCAGAAGCTCCATAGTTCAGGGGTGTTGCGCGCGACTTGGAACCAGTGGTGGCAAACGAGGAGGAAGTTGTGTGACCCCTCTTGCAACTCGAAAAGGTAGTTGTCAGTGGCCTCCGGGATGACATTCAAATGAAAGATATGTCCGAGAATTTCCGGAGGCACCCGCGCGATGTTCAACAGAGAGTTTTGAGTGCGCTTGAGTCGAATAATTTCTGCATCCAAGGCCAGGATGGAGTCAATGTTGGTTTCGCGGTCCATCCTGATGGCCAAACCTCAGTCGGGTATCGCAAACACCTCCGAATACATTCACTTACGTCGATGACGGTGTTTGCTTTTAAGAGATGAGCTGCTCGTCGCCGGTTTGAGTTCGTGGTGGCAAAGGAAAAGGTGGTCGATCAGACATCCCAGACTTTCATTACGATGCACGATGCACGATGTTTCGTGGATTCATGGGTGGAAAAAATTCCATGTATTATTCGCAACGTGAAAAACAAAGAAACAAGTGTGTACTACTACTATGGTAGTCGAAATGTCTCAACCAAATAGCATGGGCTCCCTTGTGCTTGATTGGAGTGTCACAGTGTGCCGCCGGAGATCAATATCAAGACGCCCCTTTTTCCTGACCGCCACGAGTTCGAACCCGCGAAGAGCGACTTACCTCCCAAAGTCAAAAACAGACACACTCGTCGACGTAAGTGAATGCATTCCAAGGCACTCGTGATATCTGACGCGGGTTTAGCACCGACAAAATGGGCCGCGAGGTCAACATCGATTCCATCATGGCCTTGGATAAACGAATCGAGGAAATGAAGGCGGAGCTCACACGACTCAAACGTTCTCGAAATTCTTTATTGAACGTCGCGCACATACCCCCAGAAATCCTCGGACGCATCTTTCATTTGAGCGTCATGCCGGAGCCTGGTGACGGCTACTTTCCCAAGTTGCAAAAGGGTTCATACAACTTCATCCTCGTTTGCCACCACTGGTACCGAGTCGCACGCAGCACCCCGGAACTGTGGAGCTTCTGGGGTAACAAATTGGAAGACTGGAAGTGGCGGTACCTTCTTTCTGGACCCTCTGCCCCAGTTGACCTTGTGCTGGATCAATTTTATCATGGGGACGAGTCTCTCGACGAGATTCTGCGAGACGTGCTCAGGGACCGCGCGGCGCGTGACACCGTACGGAAGGTCCACATCGCGTCCCCCTACGTGTATCACTCAGCAGCAACCGCCGTCATTTCCTTATTGACCCCCGAGGACGAGGGGATCCGACACAGCAGCATAGAATCGATCGCGTTGAGCAGTGTGGACGCTTCTGATTTCTTCTCCCGCCACCATTTCCCCAATTTGCGAGATCTCTACCTCTTCAAGGTCTTTAGTATCTCGTGCTGGGACCACCTAAAATCGCATACCGTGGCGCTCGTCAGCCTCACACTCATCTTCGATGGCCTGACCCCACCCTCGGTGATCCCAACCACGTCGCAAGTACTTTCACTACTCGCCTCGAATCCCAATATTCGGTCCCTTGTGCTGCAGCGACTGGAGACCAGTGACAACGGCGGAAACAGCTTCACATCCCCGGTGCCACTACGTCACCTGGAACGACTTCTCATTACAGGAGACTTTCACCACATCTTTCCAATCCTTCACCGACTGGAGCTCCCCGAAAGGGTGAACGATGTGGAACTGGAGTTCCGCGGCTGCAAGTTCGGAGAAGCCCACGAAATCATCGGGCCATACATTCGAGATTACCTCCGACGTGATCCTAGATTCGAAGACAGGCTCGGAGTTTTCACCTCATCCGACCTCGATTTTTTTTCACTTCGGGCTTGCACCATCGGTGTTGAGCACCACGACCTAGAAGGAATGCCATCTCAAAACCCCCCACATGTGACATTCCGGGTAGTGATACCTGGAACACCTTGGGAAGATCTGGAGAGGCTGTGCGTCAATACCCTTGCGCTCCTCCCCCGAGAAAGCATTGTCTATTTCAAAGCGGACCTCCTGGTGACTTCAATAGAGGACATAATCGCCAAGATGCCTAACATCGAACACTTACACCTAGTCAACGTGACAATGCGGCCAGGATTCCTGCTGTCGGACAGAAACAGACCAGATTCGCAGCAGAAACTCCTACCCTCTCTGCGGCGGCTGTGTTTGGAGGGCACCGACGGGGAGAGTGGAGATTGGAGACCACTTGTCACCTACCTGACCTGCCAAACATCCGGTGATCAGGCCATTTTGCTCAGCGTATTCGGTGAAGGGGTTCACATCTGTGTGGATGTGCTGTCTCAGATATATAAGTTGGTTGAAGGGATACGCTACGTTCCAGATCGGAAGGAGGAGTGCCCCACTTATAGATGTCCGTTACGGTAGGAGGGACCACAGGGTGTGATCTTGATCTGATATTACAGGCGTTGTCCTTACATGAATCTGCATTACTCTTGGCCGCTGAGTATGTGAGCCTGATTGCAATGGAATCTGTAACCAATTCCTACCGGTACCGCTATATGGCAAAGCTGTCTCCGATACTTGATATTACGCGAAAGACCGAACAACTTCTCTCCGATCTTGATTGAAAATCACCTCCAAGCTTGAAATTTCAAGATTTATCATTCAGGCTCCAAAAAACAACTTTGACCTGTAGAGCTACAGCTGGTCTCGGCCTACAGAGGGGGGCGATCGGCTCCATGGTCGTCCAGAGCGTGATCGACCCTCGGTGCTCTCGAGCGTCGTGGTGAGCTTCTCGTACTACTCAGATCCTGGTGACTTGAGGGTCGCATTCGTAACCATCGCAGAATGGTTCAGCCTCATACCATAGAGAACGCGCACCGGATCAACCCACCTCTTGTCGACGACCAACAGGTCACCGCCGTGCAACTTAATTTCAGGCAACGAGCCAATGACAAGCAGAGTCTGCCGCGATAACTAGCGCCGGGGGAAACTGCAGTCGGAGGGAGTGAAGGACAAATTCCTTCACAATGTCAGCTCAAACTCCACCTTTCCTGAGAACATTCCAGACGCGGTGGAGGAGAATATTACCCATCCAATCATGGTGGGAAATAGTGAAGGGGATATTCTGCTAGGGGTTTGACATCATCAAAACAGTGGGATCAACGATTCCGAGAGTGGATCCGCACCCTCACGCTTTCTCGATCCAACAACCTCATTTTTGTTCTCGTCCTGAACCTCTCCAAAATCGTACCGTGCCCCAGCCGGGGGAGATTATTCTTTGCATCGAACGTCCAGGTCGATGAGCTGTTGAGTGTGGCGGAGGAGCGGGAATCGAGGCTACGCGAACGAAGGAGATGATATTCCAGTATCCCAGCTCAGGAAACACACCTCGCGTGTAGAGTACAGATTCGGCGATGCACCACCCGAGTGGGGTACCCTTACCAACCGGATGGTACACGACCGATCAGCCGGGACATCCAAAGGATGTCCTTGGTTTCAGATGTCCCATGATATCCACTTAATGCAATTGGAGGTGGTCCGTGGATCGCTGGATGTCCGTGGACATCCAGCCCGAAATATTTTACATTCAATGCCCGGTCATCCTTGGATGTCTGGCCACGGATGATATCTAGACCTCTCAGACCGTTGGCCGTGTATAGCTCGTTGATGTGCGAGTGAGATCGGCTCACCCGCGGGAAAACGATACTATAGTCTCCACAGACAGTATAAGTTGAATATTTAATCATAGCTGAGGGTCTCAGCCCCGGGTTCTGCCGTTCAAGAAAACAAGTCCCTACCACTACTGCGGGATCCTCAGAGGTGAAATGTCCCCATAAACAACTTGAGCTTGCTCATGTTTGGAATTTGGAGTTCCGCCCTGTACTGCCGGAGATGACCGATATTAAGACGCCGTTTTTCCTCCTTACCGCCACAAGTTCAAGCCCTCGAAGAGCGACCCGTCTCTCACAGAGTAGAAAACAGACACGCCCATCGACGTAAGTGAACGCATTCCGGGGCGTTTATGACATCTGACGCAGGTTTAGCACCAACAATGGGCCGCGAGGTCAACATCGACTCCATCCTGGTCTTGGATGAACGAATCAAGGAGATAACGGCGGAACTCGCACGGCTCAAACGTACTCGAAACTCCTTATTGAACGTCGCGCGCATACCCCCGGAAATCCTCGGGCGCATCTTCCATTTGAACGTCATCCCGGAGGCCAGTGAAGGCTACTTTCCCAAGTTACGAAAGGGTTCATACAACTTCCTCCTCATTTGCCACCACTGGTTCCAAGTCGCGCGTACTACCCCGGAACTGTGGAGCTTCTGGGGCGACAATTTGGAAGACTGGAGGCGACGGTACCTTCTCTCTGGACCGTCTGCCCCAGTTGACCTTGTGCTGGATCTAGCCCGACACGGGGTTGGATCCTTCGACGAAGCTCTACGGGACGTGCTCAGGGACCGCGCTGCGCGTGGCGTCATACGAAAGGTTCATATCAGGTGTCCCAACGAGGGCCACTTAACAGCAACCGCCGTCATATCCTCATTGACCCCCGAAGACGAAGGGATCCGACACAGCCGTATGGAGTCGATCGCGTTGAGCAGCGTGGATGTTTCTAATTTCCTCGCCCGCCACCATTTCCCAAAATTGCGAAATCTCTACCTCTTCAGCAGCCCCAAGATCTTGTGCTGGGACCACCTAAAATCGCATACCATGGCGCTCGTCGACCTCATACTCATCTTCGATGACGTGACCCCACCCTCAGTCATTCCAACCACGTCGCAAGTACTTTCATTACTCGCCTCGAACCCCAATATTCGGTCCCTTGTGATGCGACGGTTGGTGATCAACGACGACAGCAGGAACGACTCTACACCACCGGCGCTGCTATGTCACCTGGAAAAGCTTATCTTGACAGGAGACTTTCACCACGTCTTCCCGATCCTTCGCCGATTGGAGCTCCCCGAAATGGTAGACGATGCAGAACTATGGTTCTACGACTGCAAACTAGAGGAAGCCAACGAAACCATCAGGCCATATATTCGAAATTACCTCCGGCGTGATCCCAGGCTCAAAGATAGGCTTGGAGTATTCACCTCCTTTACCACCGACTCTTTTTTGCTGCATGCTTCCACCGCTAGTATTGATTGCCATATCCTGGATGGAACACCACAACACAAACCCCCGCACGTATCATTCCAGGTAGTGATACCCGAAGTACCGTGGAAAGATCTGGAGAGACTGTGTATCGATACCCTCGCGCTCCTCCCCCGAGAAAACGTCGTCTGTCTCGAAGTAGACTCCCTGACGGACGCAATGGAGGAGATAATCACCGAGATGTCCAGCGTTGAACACCTACGCGTCTACGGCACGATATTGTATCCAGGGTTCCTGATGCCGGACGAAAACGGACCAAATCCGCACCAGAAATTATTCCCCTCCCTGCGGTGGCTGGGTTTTGAGGGCGTCGAAGCGGGTGATGAAGGTTGGAGCCCCCTTGTCGCCTACCTGGCCCACCAAACCTCTGGTAATCAGGCCGTTTCGATCGAAATATCCGGTGAAGGGGTTCACATTTGTGCGGACGTGCTGGATCAGATATACGAGTTGGTTGGCCGGATTGACTACATTCCAGATCCGGACACGGAGTGCCCCTTTGGTGAATGTCCGGTGTGGGAGGGAGGAGCACTCATCATATGACCTCTGTGTGTGGTTTTGGAGTGGTTTTCCGAGCGTTGCCCTTACATGAGCCCGCATCAGTCTTGGCCGCTGAGTATGCATGTCCGATTATAGTGGATTTGATCGCGGTCTAATCTTGTCGTTATATAATGAACAACTGGTTTCAATATAATAACCTTCATCATTTCAACTCCAACTCATGCGAGGTTTGGTAGGTCAGGCAGCAGACCAGAGGATCCCAACTATCACCCGTTTCCACATACTTTAAATACAGTCATTGCAGAGAGGGGAGCAGCATATGTGCATTTTGTCTACCTGGGTTCGGTAGCAGGAACCCACCGGACATCGTCGCGTATACGAGGTACAGCAATTCGATGTTGGGCATAGCGACGAGTAGCTCCTCCATCACATTATCAATGTTCGTTTCGAGATGGGCCACACATTCTTGGGGAACGAGCGCGAGGATGTTCATGTATAGCTTGTTCTGTGCTTTTCTCGGAACGTCTGGAAGTAGCGCCACCTTAAAGGTCCTGTATGGGGGGCGGTAGTTTGGCAGTCGATCCGAAGGGCGGTACCCAACACCCACGACATTAGCCTCAAGCGAAACACAGCTGCCATTGGATGAGATGAATGCCCGGAGCCTGTCTCTGAACCTCGGATCACGTTGGAAATACTCCCGAATGCGTGGTCCGATGACCTGCCTAGCCTCTTCCCATACGGATCCGTGGAAAAATAACTTCGCACGGTCAAGCCTCAGTCGGTGTAGGATTGGGAAGATGTAGTGGATGTTCCCTATCAAGGAGAGCCCCTCCAGGAAACGTAACGATGCTCGATTTCCAGAATCATATCCGGTATCGCCGTTGGATATCGGCATCTACAGCATTAAAGTCCGAATATCAGGATTCGAGGCGAGGGGCGCAGTTGGGGGGAAATTAGAATAGGGTCGGGTCGTAGTGGAACGACAAATCGACGAGTCCTGCGGTATGCAATTTTAGGGGGTCCCATGTGAGACCCAAACACCCAATAAGGTCGAGATCTCGCAAATTTGTGAAACGATGTCGGGAGAAGAAATTGGAAACATCCACGCTGTTCAAACCGATCGACGCTATGCAGGTGTGTCGGATACCTTCGTCTTCGGGAACCAAAGGCGAAACGATAGAGGTCAAGAGGCCCCCGTGACCCTTGAGATGAACTTTGCGTATAGCATCACGGGCGGTGGGGTCTCCGGGTGCATCGCGTAGGGCTTCCCCGAAACATCCGTCTTTGCGCCTCCACCTGTCCAACACGAGTTCAAGCGCAGAGAGCCCAGAACGAAAGTGTCATCATGGCGCTTTCAGTCCTCCAAACTATTACCACAGGAACGCCACAGCCCTGGAGTACGGCAGGCGGCTTGGAACCGGTGCTGACAGATGAGGAGGAAGTTGTATGAATCCTTCCGCACCCCAGCGAAGCGGGCGTCGTAGCCCCCCGGGCTCACGAGAACAGCGCTCAATTGACAGGTGTACGCGATGGTCAGTAGGGAGTTTCGAGAACGTTTCAGTTAGATAACTCCCGCCACCACCTCTGCGATTTGTTTATCCAACGCTAGGATGGAGTCGATGTTAGCCTCGCGCGGCCCATACTGGGAAACCAACTTAAGTCGGGTACATATCACAAATATCTTGGAACGCGACTACCTATATCAAGGGAGGGGTTTGGTTTTGACCTTTGGGGATAGGCTGATCAAGGCATGGCCGAAGTCGTGGTTAGGGGGGAAGAGGTGGCGTGTCGGTGAGGGCCGAGACACCCGTCGACCGTTCAAGCAAGTACTCTCACCATAACTGGGTGACTGTCCGTAAGGCACCACTATGTACACGCGAGTCTAGATGAATATCAGGGGACTTATGGGGCAACTGTCAGGACTCCGTCCGTCGTGTCGGGTTGTGAGCGGCATGGATCTCGACTAGTGGCACCCCTCGACAGCGTTTAGAGATTTTTCTAGTACTAGTCTTACGGATAGTCACCCACTGTTTTGTTTCCAGAATTTTTGTCTGTTTCGCGGTACGCGAAATACAAGAACTAGTGGGTTTATTAAGAACAAAT
>Ga0307517_10014187_pt1 | contig 10735 bp, 8 predicted proteins | sample 23_EM_MG_FD_194515 | JGI IMG/M metagenome (GOLD analysis project Ga0307517, IMG submission 194515) | Populus trichocarpa ectomycorrhiza microbial communities from riparian zone in the Pacific Northwest, United States - 23_EM | ecosystem: Host-associated > Plants > Roots > Unclassified | place...
AGCAAGCAGCTTGATTATCAGAAAGGATAGGAAAAGGTTTTGGGATAGGAAACTTCATAAAGGAAAGAAAAACACGTAACCAGAGGGCTTCTTTGAAAGCATGGGTCATAGCGTAATATTCTGCTTCAGTCGACGATAGTGCGATGGATTTTTGTTTGACGGCAGACCAGGATACGAGTGAACCTTCAAAGAAAAATGAATATCCTGATATGCTCTTGCAGTCGATTGCATCAGACGCCCAATCAGCATCAGAGCATCCTATGTTCTGCATGAAACCAGCAATAGTCGAAGGAAGCGTGTCTGATGGTTTCCCAAGTCGGAGGGCCAGCGTGCGAGTACCAGCAAGGTAGCGGAGAACATGCTTCGCGAGGACTAAGTGAGCACGCATCGGCTTCACATTGAACTGTCCCAGCCACATCGCGGCATATGCAATATCCGGCCGAGTTGCAACAGCAAGATAAAGTAGACAGCTGACAAGGCGCTGATACTTCAATATGAGCTCACTGTCGCTAATGTCAGGGATAGCATTTGAGGGCGTCGACGGTGGTTTTTCGTTGTGCTTCGGAGGGAGCAGCATAGCCACAGTCTTGCAATCTGACAGGTTCCATTCAGCAAGAAGGTCTGCGACATAAACATGGGAGGAGAGCCAAGAAACATGGTTGAGGTGATTGTGAAGAAGTAAAATGTTCAAAAACTTCTCGCAGGGACCCATGTCAACGATCCGGAGCCGACGTTGCAAGACCCTGATGAACCAACAGTATAATGACGCGGAATTTGTCAACGCGAGGCCGTCATCAACGTGGATGGGGACTATGAGGACCAGAGGCAAACCACTGGGCGGCATTTCCACAGATGGATCAGGAGACGCTGACCATCGGCCAAGAAAAACTCCGTGATCAACCTCACACCGAATCATGCCAAGGTCTAGTAGAAGTGAGAGGAAAAGCATGTAAAATTCATATGCTGATTGACGCAGGCCGTAAAGTGCAACCAGAAGGCGAAGAACTGTGTTCGGAAGGGGAGAGGGATAACCAGGAAAATGACATGCGTATACTGGATGTCGTAGTTTGGCATGAAGAAAAGCCGTCTTGCAGTCGAATTGAAAATTTTCCAGGTTTTGAACTGTGGCCCAAGCCAGAAGGATCCGAACACTCGCCATCTTCGCCACTGGTGCATACATTTCGTCAAACTGTCCAGGTCGTTGACTGAAGCCCTGAGCGACCACTCGTGCCTTTTCCTTACCCAAAATGACCTTCCCATCAGCATTGGTCTTGTATGCATAAACCCAAATAAGTCCCACAGTCTTCTCGCCACGAGGAAGTTCGACCTCTTCGAAAGAACCCATTTCCCGCAAACTCTCCTTCTCCCTATCCATAGCATCCTGCCATACTTTAGCATCGGGACGAGCCATGGCTTCTGCGTAGCTGGCAGGTGCCTTTGTAAGATCAAAGGGACCCTTATGCGACTGTTGTGAAGACAAGGACAAGAGGCAGGAATTCCTGAGTACGTCCAGCTCTGATACATCCAAAGATTCCATTTCGACCAAATCAGAATGAGGGAGGGAAGATGAAGCCAGAAATGAAGAAAAGCTTGTTATCGCATCCTCAGAAGGAGATAGGTCCACGGAAAATGCCAGTGCCGCACCCCCATGGACAACATCACCTCCAGCAGCATCATCCACAACCGCAACCCCATCGACGATCACCTCCCCATTGCTAGCCAGAGCAGTTGCACCTCCCCATTGCTAGCCAGAGCAGTTGCACCACCCCCAGCATCAGCCAACCTCCACCGACGTTCACGTTCCTGTCGTCGGACATCCTTGAGCTTGAGGATATCATCATAATGGGTTCCTGCAATCGTGCGGATACGTTCACAACTAGGCCGAGTGTCTGGTTTCGAAGGCATGGCATTGACGGATGTACCGACAGAACGAGGGACACCGAGCCGTCCAGATAGGTCTTCGTTAAATATGACATCGCGAGAAAAATGATACTTCCCCTTGAGATCCCGAACTCGCCAGCCCTTGCGATTCTCCTCATAACCGACAAAAATTCCCTCAAAACGTTTAAACCCAGCCTTCTCTTGAAGTTCCCCAGGAATCACCATGAAACACTGGCACCCCCATATGCGGAGGTGGGAAACATCTGGTTTGGCACGGCGAAATACCTCATACAGCGTTATGTTGACAGCGAGAGTTGAAGTCGGCAGGCGATTCCGGAGGTACTGAGAAGAGAGAACTGTGTCACACCAAAAGGACATGGGGAGTCCAGAAGCTGCCAGAAGAGTCTGTCTGCCTTCCTCTATAGTTCGAACATAGCGTTCAATCTTCTCTGCCTGAGAATGTGCGTAAGGAGCTGTTTTCTGAACCGCAATACCACACGTTGCCAGGTGAGTGCCCAATTTGCCAGCCGTAAGCTCAAGAGCACCATCGACTCGAACACATTTGATACGGCAGTCAGCCATGCGTTCGATGAAAGCCTCCGTTGCCAGGTAATGCCCGCAAGCATCGCTTTTATTCCGCAAGCAGAGCAGAAAACCGAAATTTGAGCAATCATCAAGTATGACATGAAAGTGCTTTTCGCTGCGAGGTCCCTGAACAGGGTAAGGCCCACAGAGATCCATGTGAAGAAGCTCCCCAATGTTGGTAGCCCTATGTCCGTTGTGAGAATATGAGTGTTGCGGACTCTTCCCAATGATACAAGCGATACAGTGCTCATGTACGAAAGATCCCTTGTATGCAGCCCCAGTCACATAATCCCGCGTGAGCGCCGCACATGTAGCGTCCTGGCCAATATGACCAAAACGACAGTGCCAGAGCGAAGGGGATGGGGTCACAGCGGGGAAGGTAACAGCAGGGAAAGCGGATGGTTGGTTGTCACCAGGTCCAATGAAATCGCAATTAAGAAGGGATAGTCAACGAAAGACCGTAGCATGAAACGTGAAGCCAGGAAGGTCCGGATCATCGATAGGAAGTGAGAGGTCTGTTGACGCTCCTGGATTAAAAGTGACCTTGAGGCCATTCTCATTTAAAGCGCCAATGGAGATGAGATTGATGGGGGCATCCGGTGCATATAGGCAACCTCTCAGTGTGAACACGACATTCTGAGGCTCTCCAAGACGGTCAACGCAAGGAACCCTGAACGAGACATCCCCCCCTCCCAAAGCGGCCAGAGAACCCGAGTTCGCAGTTCCAATAGATACCGCTTTTGAGGCGTCAAAATGTTGAAAGAACTTTCGATGACGGATGATATGATCTGTGCATCCTGAATCGAGTGCTGAGTTATAGCACCTTCCCAAGGAAATGAACGCAACTGATTCGAAGTCCTTAATGTTGATGCTCACAAAGGCCATCGGGGATTCCTTACGATCATGCAGGTAATAAGCATCACGGTGGACATCGGGATTTGGCGCTACGGAAGTGGCTACGGACAAGTGTGCAGAGGGTGATATAAGTTCGTCGACATATGTATCTCCGGGATCAGCTAACTCAGGCGGCGGTGGTGACACGGACGAAGTGAAAGCTTCTTTGATCATCTCGGCAAACATGGTGATAACCTTGCTCTTGTTACCGCGATACTCACTCCACTGACCTTCCATACTGCCTCCAGGTTGGAAACAGGTAAGAACCGTGTGACCAGGGCGATTGCAATTGGTGCAGTGGAGCGCCGACCAATTAACGCGTTCAGCAGGTTGAGGGAGGGACATAGAACCCAGCTTTGATGAAGGAGCGGTGATAGATGAAGGAGTGGCGACAGCCGGGGTGGCAATGGCTGGTGCATGGCCAACAGGAGGAGCTCTAGAAGGTGCAGCTCGAGAAGGCTGAGCTGCCGCTGCAGCACGGAATGTGGACTCCAAATCCAAGGCCGCCTCTGTCAACAATATGAATGTGTCGAGATTTTGATCATCTGAGAGAGAGATGCGTTCGGAAAGACCAGCTTGCGGAGTATGGAAAGCAGCTGCAAGTGGAAGACCTTGGACGAAATTGCTGAGAATGAGCTTAACGCTCAGAGGGAAATTCGCTGACCGAAGGCGAGAGATGCCGGTCCTCCACTTGGAGACATACTCGTGAACACGTCCAGGAAAACATGTGGACGTGTTCAAGGAGTTAAGCAGTTCTGCACCATCAGCCCATCCACGGAGACCGTAATAATGAGTGAGCGTCGTGTAGATGGATAGGGCAGTACGGCTGGAAATGTTCGAAGAAGGAAGGAGTCCACGCGGAGTACCACCAAGTCAAGAGACCAAGACATATTGTGCTACATTGTCATCGTCCCACCAATGAGTATACACAGTCGTTTCAGCTTGGGAGCTTCCAGGACGTAAAGTGGGAAGCGGGACTGGAATTCGATCAGGTCAAGTAGGATCCAGAGGTCCTGCAGGGTCGAGGATATGCCCGAGTAGTCCCAGATGATGAAGCAATGAAGTAATGCCCTCATCCCAAGAATAGAAATTGGTTTTTGAATTAAGAAGTGAAATATGCGAAACAGAAGGTAAAGCTTTAGGAGAATTTTGCGAAGATGAAAAAGAAGGATAAACTGGAGGAGGTACGCAATAAACATATTGAGGTTGATGTGTGGAAGGATTGTAGAAAACTGGTGCAGGTTGAGGTTGAAAAGAAAATTGGGTTTGACACGTTTCGAAAGGAAGAATGGAGGGATGAGTATTGTGAGGAATTGGAGGAGGTTGAAGATGTGGTGGAGGGTCTCGAAAATTGGGCGGAAAAGATGAAACACGTTCAAAAGTGTCCAAAGGGTGGATATATGCGGTATTAAAGGGAGTTTCGTGATGAACAGGAACCGGCGGCAGGAAATATGGTTGAGTCAAAGGCTGATGTATGGTAGGATGAAACAAGTCATCGGAAGAAGAAGCAATAAAAGGGTAATGGGAAGCGGGATTTACGTTCGTTGCGTGAAAGGCATCGTGCTGAGCTGGGACCATGGTGGGTTGTTCGGATTCAGTGGTTGACTCTGTGGAATAGGATTGGCCTCCCCAAATGACCTGCTCGTTGGAAGACAGAGGAGTCCGATACATTTGAAAAACAATACGCGCACTCGGAAACCGAAAATGGGCAGGAAAAACTGGAGTATATGTGCGTTCGGAAGCCGAAAATGGGCAAAAGTGACGAAAAAAAATATATGCGTGCTCGGAGACCGAAATGGGCAAGAGTAACGATGAGCTGAATATTCCCAAAGTTTGCCTTGTCGAGTTAGTCGCCTAGGCAGGGCCCATAACCTGTAGACCTGGCGTAGCTAGACACGACAGGGCGTGATCCTCAGCATTGGGAATATGGAAGATGACAACTGATAATATTACCTAGACACAGCAGGGCGTGCTAGTCATGGAGTTAGCTACAGAGAAGTAGGTAATGAAGGGAATATGTACATCCTCAGCGTCGGGAATATGGAAGTTGACAACTGAGGATGAAAGTGGGTGATGTGCAATATGTAAAGGGAGCGTGTAGCCACGTGATGTAAAAGACGTCCTGACCCAGACTGTAAGTCCAACACTTCTACATCGATATCATTCGTTTTTGGCATTGTGTGAAGTTTGCATTGATACAAGAAAGCTGAGTATTGGATATCCTGACACTGTGGCACTGATGTCGCCCCAATACGCCCAACGACTTCTCAATCATGACATACCTACATAAATATTCAGCGCAACCCTAAGCCTAAATCGTCAGTATTACAGTATATCAAGTGATCAACAGCATTTGGCCTTGCCGTGAATCGCCTCAATCCGATAATGGTGCAGCGAAAGAGGATGTTGCAGGGGAACATTACTGGGGAGTTCTGCGCATGCAGGATTTCCTTATACCACAGAAGATGGAGAGGGTGGGTATTCAGAGAGAAAAAGTGTGCATATAATGTGATTGAGAGAGGGACTGGGACAAGGAGAAGAAGGGATCGGAGGTGCATTTTATGTAATGATGGGATGTCGATGACTGCTTGCTGCTTCCACTGGACGACGCCTTTTCGATTTCACCCATTTGCTATGCAATTCCTCGCCCTGGGTGGGTCAAAGCCGGTGTAAAGTGGTTGCCTGATGTGGTCTTAAAGGAGGGGTGAAGATGAAGCCCAGCTGTCATCGTTCACATACAACGATGTAGGAAGGGATAGATCCATAAAAGTCAGATTGATTCTTCCGCAACCGGCGGCGCTGAAGGCGTGAATGTCGAGTTTGGATGGATGTTTCCTTTTTCACCATGACAGGGTACTTGTTTCTTGTGAGCCATTGCTGCACAAGTCTTTTTTGTTTTTTTCACATTGCTTGAGCACGCATTTACAATTAACAGTCATTATCACGTCAATATTATGTACATATAATAATTAGTATACAACCAAAGCAAATGTAATGTTAAAGAAAGGTGGGCAGAGGTTACCGGGGTACCAAGTGGGTGTGATGGAAGGGACAGGGGACAAAAAGAATGTAGAGGGATGAGAGCATGTTCGCAAAATAGTAATATTTAGAAGCAATATATGTAGATAGATCTCGGACAGTGTCTACCAGTTTCTTACCTTGTGCTCCATCGACACCAAGCCACTGGACTCGCGCCTGCGGCACCACTGCTGTTCTCCAACCTTTGCCTCCTCTGCATCATCACCCTCCCCACCATAATCCCCCTTCAGCCATCCCTTTAGGATCTCTCCCATCTGGCTTCGCCCTTCGCCTCGGGACATGAGTTGCATCTCGTTGACGCTCACAGCAGTGCACCGCCTTTTCCAGCATGGGTCGTTAAGACCCAGTATGTGGCAATGATCGAGTAATGTTTTAACTTAGCAGATGATGGAAAGTGAGAGGTCATATACCTTGAGGGGTCGATTGAATGAACCTGAATATAGTTGGTTCGCTTTCCGGAAGGTGACATTCCAAAAGGGATAAAACAGAAAAGTATTGCTCAAGGAGAAAGTAACGTTTGGGCGTCTGCAGAGGTACAACCTGCAATCCAGGCCAGCGGTGGGTGCACGCATCGATTTCACATGTGAAGGCTGGTTCCTAGTTGAGCATCAGGCCTCTGTGGCTACGAGAGGTGTTTTAAATGAGCCATACCTAGGAAAATGAGCAAAGTATACCTAGTATAGAAGTCAACCTCATTTATTGCCCCTGTTCTGCCTCCATGCTCGTGGAGGTTGGCCACCCCTGGATCGATACTGATGGTACAACTGACATGTCAAGAGTGTCTGATTGACTGTCGACGATCATCTCAAATTTGGGTCTGCTGGATTGAAGTTCCAGAACGCAATGACCAAGAGGGATTCATGAACCTGAGAAAAGGGGAGAACACATAGCTTAGCGACTAGTGTATAGAGTAGTGCAAGGACATGAATCCAGAGGTAAGCGAGCTTCACAGGTGCTTAGTGAAGTGAATACATGGGCTGGGGGTGAACGAGCTGCAGAGCAGTTGTATGCAGGCATTTGGAGGTGATTACCAAGATCCAATGTGTTGATAAAGGCATTTGTCGCGATTGCGAGATTGTTCATGACATATGGGTGGGAAGAATAGTCAGTGGTGAGTTGATGGTCCGTTGTGCGAATGTGCTGCGATCGGTGGGGTGCACGGTGGCCGGGACTGAGATCTGAAGTCATATGCCTGAGGTCCATGGCTGGTGATGTGACTGAAGAAAGCATCAATGGACAGCTCAGGAAGAAGAGGGGCGTACGAGGATCAGTCATCGTTGAAGGGACATTCATGTTGGCTGCTTACCTAATTTTTGAACTCTGTTCCGACCAAACATGATCCATCTCAATGCTCATCTCATCCCGCTTACATACCCTGGATCCGCCGATGCCGTTGATCTCCTTTGTTATCAATGTCGCTTGTTATAGTGCCAAGTTCCTTTGAACCCAGGCTGGCCACTTCCCGCTTGCCGTTTGGCACTGCTCTACCCTCAAACATTCTTCCGTGGCTTGGTTACTTTTATTCCCATGATTGCAACTCTGCCAACAACATTTCAAGATTTTCAAAAACCGCCATGTGACCACTGTGCCTGAACAAACAAAGAAGCACAGCTTGATTGATCAGTGTCACAATCCAAGCTCCTGCTCTCATCGGGGAGGAATTCAGTGCTGTTTCATTCATCATCTCCCTCCCATATGTCCTTTCCTATCAATAGCGGCTTTGCTGATAGTTTTCTGTGAAAGATCGAGATGGGTCAAAGCTCGTGAGATGGTCAAGATGGAGGCTTTGACCTCTCTGATATCAAATAACTTCTGTTGGATCATCGAGGTAGAGGGAGGGGTTAGCATCAATAAGGGTTTGGATAAAGATAATATCGTCATTGCTGAGGATGCAAGGATGACCAGCCTTTCGTGTAAAGGGGTTCTGGACCTCCTCATATTCTTGGTAGTTATGAAGGACATTGGAGATTAGACCAATAGAGCACCTTGCTAAGTCCCTAATTTCCTCCATAGTCTTGTTATCCATATAATACCACAGAACAATCCGCTCCTTGAGGTCATTTGATATATGGTCAGGCATAGTTACTAGGGGTCGACTTTGTCGCCAATGCCTTGCTTGCTGTGTTATTGAAGGTATTTTTCTTGTTTGATTCTGAGGGCATGATCGTGCCAAGCATGCTAATCCCAAGCTAATCCCTGACTCGCTGAACCAAGGCTTTAAAATAAATACTTTGAGGGCTGCTCGTCGCCAACCTGCGGTTGACTCCTTGCAGCCCTTTCTCTCTGCAATTTTTCTTGTTTGATTCCAGGGGTGCCATGATATTATGAAGTGATTTCAGGCTCTCACTGCAGTCTCTGAATCAATATTGCTGGTCTACAGAGAAGGTCGTGCATTCCTTGAATCAGAGCAGAGCATTGCTGCAATGTGTTAAATTCCTAATCTGAAAGCAACTAACCAGTCCCAAGAAGGATTCTGAGAGGAAGGAAATCATTAATATTCAGGAAGTACTATGTATAAATACAGGTGGAGGCCTGGGCGGCAGGGGTTGTATGGTATCAAGTCAATCAAACAGGGTGCATTGTATTGTTCATCAAGGCAGATCTCACCGATGTTGTTGTCATCCAGGGAAAGACTTGGGTTCTGAGTGGACAACTTGATTGCAGAAAAACATGTACTGCAAACAGGATATGGCGGATGGGATTTCTCAGTCGTCTGTTCACAATTGAAATTCGTGATAAGGTAATGTTTGTCCAAAACTTGTAAAGCAAATATTGCTGTAAAACTTTTCACAAATATGCCAAAGGACAGGGTAAGATTGTATTTGGTCATGATAGGAGGAGAAGCAAAGAACGTGTAAAGCAAACAAACATTGCTGTAAAACTATTTCCTTATTCCCACTACCTTTAGGTAGGGGGTCTTAGCGACACAGTTTCGCACCGATCACATTTTCTGTTCAGGCTGTGCTGCTTGCTTTACAGCTGTTTGCGCATTTTGAGACCATAGACAAGACACCTCCTTCTGGTCGCCTCTTTCTCCCTGCCTCCTGTCCATTCACCTGCACCACAGTATGCCTTCTGTTGCCCTCACCAACTCCACCGTCTGCGTCGCCTTCTCACCTCTGCTCACCGCTTCTTGCATTTCCCAGACCTTCTGGGCAGCGCGCCAATGAGCCTCTACAATCCCAGCCTTGCCACCGTCGATTATCCCATCACTGTCGATGCACCAGGATGTGTTTTCACAACCGTGCTCTCTTTTTACGTCTGTGATGGCTTGACTTGGGATGCCGTTCTGGGTCAGGATTTCCTGGAGGCTTGCTCTCAGGCATCAGGTACATTCCACAATCTCCACACGTACATTTGATCTTTATTTTTAGTTACAAACCCACTCACATCTTCTTTATATTGTATTTAGACAAAATATAAATATTTTAAATGATCTTATTCTTCCCTCATGTGGCAATGTTTCACAAATGGCTGCTGAGAAGAACGAACGTGGGGAGGGACTCTTTAGATGTGCCTTACAATCACCAGGGCATGAGCGCATGCATGCTTGAGGCTGCTGCTGCTGCGCAACAGAGGGGGCCAGTTCTCATGCTGCTGTGGCCTGTCAGATCCTTAAGAGATATCTTACTAGGAAGAATGTGTACTGGAACTCGTGCATCTGTTTTCACTAATCTATCAGCCTGAAATTACAGGTTGGGTAGTGGGCTATACTGCAGAGTCGGCTCTACAGTACTTATATTTAGTTAATTTAGACAGTGGGGAACCTTACTTTTCAAGCAAGGCAATCAAATGAGCCATCAATTCTTTGTTTGTTCAGGCACAGCGGTCACGTGGCGGTTTTTGAAAATCTTGCAATTTTCACAAAAATATGCAAAGTGCAGTACTATGAGTGACCAGGTGTTTGTAACATCTCGGGTGTTTGTAATACTCAATTTCCTCTCTTCTCTCAAAACCCCCATACTTCATATTTTTCCAATCCATTTTAAAGTCCTATTTAAATATGACTATTGAGTTTTTAGAAAGGGAATACTGTTTGAGTGACAACAGGAATTTATATAGTGGTTGGGAATACGTTTGATGGCCCAATGTATGTGAATGTACAACCAGATCTAGACCGATCGGGAATAGGGCTTTTTACAAAATTTGGTGAGAGCACTCTCCAGCTCCATTCCAACCGCCACGGAAAAAATGGGGTCAAAGACTGTATTTCTTGTGATGCAAAATACAAAACTTTGTTTTTTCATTCTCTGAGAGTGACACATCGTGATCTTTGGGCTGATCGCTTTCAAACTCTGAAACACGTGTGCACTGAAATTCTGACAGATTTTGATGT
>Ga0307517_10014188_pt1 | contig 10735 bp, 14 predicted proteins | sample 23_EM_MG_FD_194515 | JGI IMG/M metagenome (GOLD analysis project Ga0307517, IMG submission 194515) | Populus trichocarpa ectomycorrhiza microbial communities from riparian zone in the Pacific Northwest, United States - 23_EM | ecosystem: Host-associated > Plants > Roots > Unclassified | place...
CCATGTGGGGGGAGGTTCTGGAAAGAGGCAAAGATGAGGCTACATGTTGCTGAACCGCATTAAATATATCTGAGGAGTTTCACGATGCGGTGAGTAAAGTAATACAGGGTTTTTTCCATTTCAAAAGGAATGCTTCGCGTATCGTTACCGTGGGCTCGTCGAGCGAGTCGGGAGAAAATGCAAGAATGTCTTTACTTTGAATGACTCTGGTGGCCTCTAGCATGTTCGCGATTATGAACTGGCCATCTGAATAGATGATTTGTATGAGCAAAGGAAGGAACCAAAAATGTTCATGGTCACTTACTTGACATATCGGCCGCATTCATTCTCCATTTCGCTTCTTCCATATATTTGGCCACCCAGTTGATGCATGACGGCCAACGAGCCTTCTCCTGGCCTCCTTGGGGTCGACTTGGATGGACCATCCCTCATCCAAAAATAACCCGGCCCCCGTCACTCCGTGGATGGATGGCAAGAAACACTTAACGTCCTTCGATAATTATGATCATGTGGTGCGGATAAATCGACACAGCATCCGGAGTGGGATCTTTCAGTGCGCGCTTGAAAGAAGGCGCAGTGATTATTTTGCCATTGGTAATGAATGAGGTGTCTCGGAGTTGGCGAACGAGGCCGGCACCATCAATTGTTCAGTGGCTGCCACTCCTGTGGTAGGCGATTTGAGGCTCAGGAAAGACGTCGAGTTTGGCGCGAGGGAGGTGCCAGCCATCAAATCCAACCAATATAGCTTGATCGTGAAGTGGAATAGCATGAATATTATAGGTCGGTCGGAGAGCATCATCACTGTTTCGTTCTGCTTCCACCGCAGACAAATTTCCGTGAGCATCCCCAGCAAGAAAAAAGTCATTTCGAATACGTCCTGTCAGGAGATGGACAAGTGTTTTTGCTGGAGGCCGGTATTCCTACGATACCGACCAGGATGCGGGGCGGCCTTGCAGTGCTGAGAAGCAAAGAGTTTGAATATTCCTTGCATAATCCTGGGTACCACGAATGCCGTACTGGTCAAGCCTGTCCACAATTATTGGGCTAGTTGGTGTTCATGTGAGAGTTACCGAAGGTGACGTTCAGTGATGTCGCCGTCACTGGTCACGGATCCACCTGCCGCTGGCCGTTTCGGACAATCACATTTCCTCACCCGCTCTCCTGGATGGTTGCAGGTTCCGCCATGCTGCTTAAAAATCCACCAAGAGTCCGCGCAAACACCTGACCACACACTTTTCGGCGACTGCCACTTCTTCTCGACCCTCGTTCTACGATCCCTGACTGGTCTCGTCAACACCCAACCCAACCTCTCTGTGACTCCTTCAAGACTGTGATAAACGCCGACCACGACGACCCAAAAGTCGCGTTGATCCGCGGTGGAGGTGGCGCTGCTTCAGAAGCTGACTGGATTTTCGACGCTGTCCTCAAACTTGGCCAAGCCGTCACCAAAGCCATCGCTTCAATAGCTTGCACACTCGACCATTGCCACATTCAAGGGCGCTCCGTTATACCTTCCCCCAAACTGTCAGCATTGGCCTCGGCCTTCACAACGAACATGTGAGTAACTATTTTGACTATTTTACATGTATCTGTCTTGATAACCCAATTTTTAAGGAGTTGTGGTCGTTAACCCTCAACCTCCATCTTCAGAACTTATCGAACGACTCCTCAGGCTCGTCCTCGACATGGGCGACCCCGGCCGCACCTTCGTCCCATTCGCCCATCGTATAAAATCGCCCTCTCGCGTATTCATCGGCGCGTTCATGGGCTCTCTCAATCAACCGGGCTTTTTGCTCATCTTGCTCAATTTAGCACACGTTGACAAATTGGCGTCGTCTGTGGAATAAGTTATATTTTTGATTGAAGCGCCACATTCGTCTGCTGCGTGGTCTACCAACAGTATCATTGGTTCGACCACTGGAGCGTCGAGGAAACGAACTAGAGAAGAGAGGTCGATTGATGTTCCAGAAAAAGCGGCCGAGGTTGTGGTTGGTGGCTCCAAAATTATGGTACGTCGAGGCGTGAAGGTTGTAGATGATTGATTGGATTGAATTTGTTCATAGCGAATCCTGATGTGTTGAAGCGGGTATTGAAGCATGGTGCACAGGCTGTCTTTGAATCTGAGCTTGACCTAACGAGATGGGATACAGTCAGTATTGATTATTACTTGCGTTTGGTATTCCCAACATATCATTGATCCCCGTTTCAGATTGTCGGTGATGGTGACTATGGAAAGACATGCGCCAGCGGTACTCCTTCCTAATCCTCTTACTTATGATCTGATTTCCCCTCTAACTGCCCTTTCTCCTATAGCCGTTCTCAACGGCCTCGGCGCCGACGGAGAGGTTATCGAAGCTCTCCGTCCTCACAAAGCTAATCCATTGTTCGTACGCAACACTCCATTTCAATCACTCATTATCATACATCCCAGAAATATGCAGTGGCACCGTTGGCGCCATCGTCTCCATCTTCCTCGTCGCACTCACCACCGAAGCCCGAACCCTCGCCTCCGCGTCCGCCTCCCTCGAATTCTGCGGCTCGGCAGCCACCCGCGCCATCATCACGCTTCAGTGGAGCACCACCGCACCGTCATGGGCGCCCTTATCTCATTCATTGCCGCTCTTTCTACGAAAGCGACGACGTTCGGAGACGCGGTGGGGGCGTGCAAGCTGGGTGGGGCGAAGTTGATGGCGAAGCTGGGGCGACGTATGTTATGGATACGGGGGACCTGCCGCCTGATCCTGATGCAATGAGTTTGGTGTTTTTGATGAAGGGGATGATGGAGTGGTTGGCACGGGAGGCGGGGATTTGAAGTTGGTGGGGTGTAGGAAATTGACCTTGAATAGCCTGATGGTGTTTCCTTTCGTAAGTTTCATTGAGGACATACTTTGGAAGAAAATCAGTGCATTAGGGGTTTTGTACCTAAAATTTGAACTACCACACGGCAAGGTGCAAATCCACCGGTTCTTTCAAGTTCGCCGCTGTTGATGCAGCTTACCATGAGCTGATTCGGTGAAGTAACTTAGTATCAGTTTGGTGACCGTTGATTCGAGCTTATTTTTGACACATCAGCGATTTATCCTGATTAGTAGTCTAATCAGGTCCTCGTGGCCAAACCTCGCCTGGTCCACGTTCAAAGTCCTGATCGTGACCGAACAACAAGATCACTTCTTCCGCCCTCCACGTCAGATGGCTCTCTACGACAACTGCGACGTCAACATTCATGGAGGCTCCTCAACGATTGTTGCTGGGGATCAGTATATTCACAGCTGTCCGTCAAGCCCAGGTATGCCACAGTTGTCCTAGCCATACCGGTTTGGTGCCGACGTCCCACCTCGACAGCTTTTGAACGTCTCGAGAAGCAGGTCGCCGCAAATGCCCTCCACAACTCTGGCGAGGTGTCAGACCAACCCAAATGCCATCCAGGAACTCGTGTTGCCATCCTAGACCATCTCATCGCTTGGGCAGCAGCGCTCGCCTATACGTACCCGATCATATGGCTGCATGGTCCCGCAGGATCGGGTAAATCTGCAATCCAACGAACGATCGCCCAATTACTTCATGAAAGAGGATTGCTTCTCGCCAGTTTCTTTTTCTTCCGAACGGCCGCAGGTCGAAATACCGCCAACAACTTCATCGCTACCATCGCTTATCAAGTTGCCCTGGTCATCCCTGCTACTCGTCCACACATCGAGCAGGTCATCGAAAGGAACCCTCTAATATTTTCCCTATCGCTTTGGGATCAAGCGCAGGCTATGATCCTTTTTCCTATCCTTGCTATCCTCAACGAACCTTCCTTCAATACCAGTCACCACCCACGGATTTTGATCATCGATGGCCTTGATGAATGCGACGACCCTGATAAACAATGCGGAATCCTGGACGTCTTGTGCCGCGTGCTACAAGGCCTTCCCGTTCCCTTCGCCTTGATAATAGCGAGTCGTCCAGAACATCATATTCGTGGAGCATTTGACCTCGGCGATCTCAACGCATGTTCTTCGAGATTATCACTCGATAACTCCTACAACCCAGACTCGGATATCATGAAATTTCTCGTCGAGAAGTTCTGCGACATCCGAAAACAGCATCCTTTCAGAGCATACCTCCCGAAATCCTGGCCCACGCAAGAGGTCATTGATAAGCTGGTCGCCAAAGCCTCCGGACAGTTTATCTATGTATCAACAGTTGATAGATTCATCGGTTCTATTCGACACAACCCAGCCGAGCGTCTTGATATCCTACTTGGTAACCTCGATGCTGGCAGGTTAAAGCCCTTTGAACAACTGGATTCTCTGTACTCTGTCATCTTCCATGCCATTGATCAAGCAGACCTAGCTGATACGCTTCGCGTCCTGGGTATCGTCATGGTCCTGTCCCTTCATCATTATCGGACTTCCTACCCCCCATCTCCCAATAATCCCGTACCTTATTCACCGCGATTTCTCGAGCGCCTACTAGGGCTCAGGACTGGTGGCGTCCGATACCTGCTGTTTGATTTGGAATCTCTTCTCACTATTGACAATGATGATAGGGATATCCGCTTTTTCCATGCCTCACTTTCAGACTATCTTTTTGACAAATCACGATCTGGACAGTTTTGGATCGACCCAGAAATGATTTATGCCGAAGTCGCTCAGCAGTGTCTTCTCCGCCTTATATCTGAGCCTCCGGAGTGGAGGGGCAAGTATTATGGCAGTCATCTCATCGGATAGGACCTTACGCCTTTGCACAGGCTTTCGCCACTTTTTCAGGTTCCAAGGGGAACTCATTTTCTCCAGGGCCGCGTCAATCCCCGACCTACATGAAACCATCGAAAATTTCGATTTAACAAAGCGCATCGATATTTTTCGTCTTCAACCGCTGGTAATGTACGTAATCCGACGCTCGGTGAGGTTCATTATGTTCGCCTTTTTATGCTGTCTTAACGTCTTCTTAGAAGTTCTCTGATGCGGAACAGCTATACCATGCTCAATTGGCATTATTTGCTATGTTTATTCGAAAGAAAATTCGACTATATTTCGGAGATGCACCTGCCCGCTTCGCCTTGGTCGTGGCAGTTGCTTCGAATCATGAAGCCTTGGGTCTTAGCTCACTGAGGGATATATTTGACCTGTCACTTGAGATGGTAGACAATGACAAAATCAGTGGCTTTAAGCTTCTATCCAAGTCGTTAGATTCATATTGGTGTCCAGCGATGAACGACCTCCTTGAGGACCCTCAAGGAGAATTTTTCATTGATGATAATCATTATGCAGATATTGCATTACAGATGGTGAAGTATATGTCTGCCGATTTGGAGTACGTCCCATCTGCCGGATATCCTGACCTTGTTATTAATGTCGCGTTGCAGATCATATCCGCCTGACGAAGCTTCTAAAATACTTCACACTATGGCCGGGACCTTTCCAACAATCCTGGCTAAGTCGTCCATTCGGCCTGACCTCGTTGAATGCCTCAGGACCCCCACATTGGCGGCAGCTTATCTGGAGAAGGATTTAATCACACGTGCAATAACAACATATATTTCAGTAAGTAATTTTATCGCTGCGCATCCACTGTGCCTTACCCATTCTCAGAGGTCCGACGGTGGTGTAGAAAATACCTCCAAATTCCTGCGGCATGTCGAATCTCAGGTGATATTAATTTCTTAAGACCGAGAGTAATTTCCATCCTCAGCCACTTGCGTAGCATGCCCCATCAATATCAATATTTGATAGCAAACCTCAAGTTAGTAATCGCTTCAAGCTACGCCCCTCTTGTCATGACTGAAGTAGGAATGAATTCTCGCAGAGCGCGACTGCGTCTAACAAAGCCACCAAATCAGGTAACACGAACTCTCGCAGACCTCAGAATTTAGTGGTCAGTTGTATTAATCCTCGTCATTGTTGTCGTTCCTAACAGTGGCAATTGTCTTTAGAGTCGGACGAGCCAAAGTCTGACAGTCCAAGCGAATCTAGGAGGTAGCTCGAATGTCGCCGGCTCCCGTACTCCCAGAGGTACGACCCCTATTCAGAGAATTCCGGGGGCATCCCCGATTCCCCGATTCCAGCCAACCAACGTCACGCGAGCTACCAGTAGTATTAGCTCTCGGAGCTCTGGTACTCGGACACCTCTAAAGAAAGTAGGCCCCATTCCCATCCAGGGACCGCGCACTCAGGATGCGCCCCAGGTCCATGGCGCAAAGAACAAAGCAAATCAGAGTTCCGAAGATCCTGCTGAGGCTGTTCCTACCCACAATAATGCCCCACTTACAAGCACGACTGGCATTCAAAAGTCTGGGAAGTCCTCGGTCGCTTCATCTGGCATAAGGAAGGTACGACCTCAAAAGATTGACGCCCCTAAAAAGCCGTGAGTCGCCCTTCATAGAGTTAATCTGCTTTCTTTGGCCTCACGTCCTCTCAGGTCCTGGAAAGGATAGGAATAGGGAAATTGATTCGATATCTCGGTTGAATATCGCACTATTATATATAATAGTCTCCAACGGGAAAGAGAAAGAGAAAGCGAGCGAAGGCGCTTCGGAGCCGTCCAATGCCATAACTCCTAAAGCTGGACAATAATGCGGGGACGACGAGGGAGGAAAAGCATCATATTCGGAATTAATGGCGACAGGTCTCGCATTATTTTTCTTCTCTTTATGTAACTTACTTCAAATCCGAATTCTTCTTGCTTTTTTTCATGAACTTCACTTGGAAGCTTCCGTAATCGAAAAGCGAGCAAGCTACGGCCATTGGAAGCTACATAGACCAGCAGCGGCGTCGCCATTTGCAGTAACGTGAACGGAGCGGAGAATTCGCTATTAATATATTGTTTTTCAGAAGGTTGTAATGGCTGAGAAGAGTGTTAGAAGTGCCAACGAAGTTTATTGCCGCTTGCACAATCTCACAAGTTATACTTAGAGCGGCATACAACCGTCCCATTTCTCCTCTGAGCCTTGCTCGCTATCGCATCGCTATTTCCAAAGAAGCTCACCGAGGGATCAATGCCGCTTTCGGATGGTGGAGGCGCACAACATTGCGGTTGTTCGTCGGTGGCTAGAAAAATAACCCACAAAACATCGTCAGGCCTCTGAGGGAGATAAATATGCGCAGCTGTACATTGAAACGACCTCCAATTTTTGGTTAAGGTCGCTCCAGTATAGCAAGCCTTTCATTTCCGTACGTTCGCAAACCGGTTTATCTCAAACTGTCGGCTTCGGCTTCAATTTGGACCTCAACAACCTGAGTCGCTCGTTCATTAAACTCGAGCCAAGGAAATGTTCGTGTTCGTTCCTGGTTATTTTCTATCGGAATCCATAACGATAGCACATTGTTGTCAGAGAAGTTGTTTATAGGCGCTGGCGGGGGACCCGGTGGGGTGAAGTGTAACGGTCCAAGGAACTTTCGCATTTCGACTGGGCCAGTTTCCGAGTGGGTAAAAAGCATTCGCTACGGTAGTGAAATTCGAATTGATAAGTAAAGGGTTTGATCATTGAGGTAAGTAAATCATTACAGACCTTACATTCCGTTTATAAATAAACACGAGGTGATTCCTACATACACTGAGCTGCGAAAAAGGAGCAAAGGTCGGTAAGTTTGGCGCGCGTGGTTGTTGGGTCGAATGTCGGTAGCTTGCTCCGAAAAATCAATGCAAGAGATGGTCAGCACACATCCAGTTAGATAAGTAGCTGTTAATCTGAGTTACATGCCGAGGGAGTGAGGGAAACTTCACTGCGGATGAGGCGTCCGTGTTTGTGAAAAATGGTGCATGTGCTTGGAGGGATAATCATCATGGGCGAAGAGGTTCTGGAAAAAGGTGAAGATGAGGCTACACGTTGCTGAGCCGCGTTAAATATATCTCAGGGAGTTTTACGGCGAGTAAAATAATACGGGGTTTTTTCCATTTCAAGAATCCTGCTTCGGATAACGTTACTGGGGGCTCGTCGAGCGAGTCAGGATGAGATAATGGAGGGATGTCTTTACTTTGAAGGGCTCTGGTGGCCTCTAGCATGTTCGCGATTATGAAGTGCCCATCTGAATAAATAATTCGTATGAACGAAGGAAGGAACCAAAAACGCTCATGGTCGCTTACTTGGCATATCATTCTTATCCGCTGTCCAATTTGCTTGCATGTCTTTGGCCACCCCATTTGATACATGAGGGCCGACGAGCCTTCTCCCGACTCCTTGGGGTCGACTTGGATGTACCATCGCTCATCCAACAATTAACCCCCCGTCACTCCATGGATGGATGGCAAGAAACAGGTAAAGTCCGATAATTATGGTCCTGTGGTGCGGATCGGAATTCGGAGTGGAATCTTTCAGTGCGTGGTCGAAATAAGGCGCAGTGATTATTTTGCCATTGGTGATGAATGAGGTGTCTCTGAGTTGGCGAACGAAGGAATCATAACCGGCACCATAAAATGTCCAGTGGATGCCAATCCTGTGGTGGGCAGTTTGAGGTTCAAAAAAGACGTCGAGTTTGGCACGAGAGAGGTGCCAGCCATCTAATCCAAATGATCGTGAAGTGGAATGGTATGAACATCGGAGGTCGGTTGGAGGAGCGTCATCGCTGTTTCGTTCTGTTTCCACTGCAGACAACTTTCGGGGAGTATCCCCAATGAGAAAACAGTCATTGCGAGGTTGATGCGTTCTATCAGGAGATAGGCAAGTGTGGTTTTGCCAGAGGCCGGGATGCCTGCGATACCGACCAGGATGCGGTGGCCTTGCAGTGCTAAGAAGCTATGAGTTTGAATATTTTTTGCATAATTCTGGGTACCAGAAATGCCGCACTGGTCAAACCTGTCCACAATTATTGAGCTAGTTCTTCGATGTCGGTGTTCACGCTACATGAGTGTTGATTTGCACAACCGCGGCGAAGGTGAAGTCCAGTGATGTCACCGTCACTGGTCATACCGCTCCTCAGCCAGCAACCTCATCCACCTGTTCGCCGTTTCGGACCATCAGCTCTCCAAAATTTTCCGCATCGGCTCTCCTGGATGGTTGCCCGTTCCGCCCCTCTGCTGCTTAAAAATCCACAAAGAGTCCGCGCACACACCTGACCACACTTTTTGGCGACCGCCACTTCTCCGACCACTCGACCCTCGTTCTACGGTCCCTGGCTGGTCTCGTCAGCACCCGACCCAACCTCTCTGTGACTCCTTCAAGACCGTGATAAACGCCGACCACGACGACTCAAAAGTCACGTTGATCTGCGGTGGAGGTGGCGCTGCTTCAGAAGCCGACTGGCTTCTCGACGTTGTCCTCAAACTTGGCCAAGCCGTCACCAGAGCCATCGCTTCAATAATGTGCACACCCAATCATTGCCACGTTCCAAGACGCTCCGTTATACCCCCCAAAAACCGTCAACATTAGCCTCGGCCTTCACAACGAACCTGTAAGTAACTATTTTGACCATTTTACATATATCTGTCTTGATAATCTGATTTTTAGGGAGTTCGAGTCGTTAACCCTCAACCTTCATCTTCAGACCTCATCTAGCGACTCCTCAAGCTCTTCCTCGACAAGGACGACCCCGAACGCACCTTCGTCCCATTCACCCCATCTGATGAATACGTATGATATCGCCCTCTCGCGTATTCGTCGGCGCGTTCATGGGCTTTCTCAATCAACTGGGCTTTTTGCTCACCTTATTCAATTTAACACATGTTGCAAAATTGGCGTTGTTTGCGGAACAAGTTATCTTTTCGATTGACGCGTCACATGCGTCTGCTAGTATACGTGGCCTTACCAACACTATCATTCGTTCGACCACTGAAGCGTCGAGGAAACGAACTCGGGAAGAGAGGTCGATAGGAAGAAGCAGCCGAGGTTGTGGTTGGTGGCTCTAAATTTACGGTACGTCGAGGCGTGATGTTTTCAAAAGGTCGTGGAAGATTGATTAGATTGATTTCGTTCCTAGTGGATCCTGGTGTGTTGAAGCGGGTGTTGAAGCATGGTGTACAGGCTATTTTGGAATCTGAGCCCGACCTGACAAGATGGGATACCAGAAAGTCTGAGATTTGGAAAATCCGAATGTCCGAGTGTCCGACGGTCCGTCGTGTCCGTATGTCCGACGTTTTCCCATTTTCCCGAACGTCACGCGTATCCGGCGTTTTCCAAACAAACCGTCTCGCCAGTGCAGACCACACCAGCACCGCCAACACCCCTTGCGCAACCCATCCCGCCGAAAGTGCGTCACCCTCCCTATCGTGTGAGTTGATCCCCTCGCTGACATTCTAAGCTCTTACTGATTGTTCTTCACAGCTTCCACATGCAACTAACGATGGCACATCCCTACCCCCCTTTCATTCTATGCCAACAGACCATCACGCCCCACGCCCCAATCGTCTGCCATGTTCCAAACCTCCGCCCGCGCATCAACAGATCCTGAGGGCTATACGTGTACGAACTGCGGTAAATTCGCCAAGTTCACTATATGCCAATCGGATGCCAATGGAAATCGCGGTCGGTTGATGGCAAGGGTACGTGATCCTTTATCACTACTGTTAATTTCTCTGACCTCTTCTTATATAGTGCAAGGACTCAAACAAGGAGGGCGTCCCATGCAATTTTTTTAGGTTCAAGAAGGGCTCGAGCAAATCGCCCGCCTCATCGCCGAACCCTTCTCTATCTCCAAACTCAACGACAGGTGTCCTTCCGGCACCAGCACCTCCCATTCTACCGTCAGCTCATCCTGCGCAAGCTCCAGTCGACACATGTCCCACCCCTGGATGTGGGCAAAAGCGTATTGCGCCGCTT
>Ga0307517_10014189_pt1 | contig 10734 bp, 6 predicted proteins | sample 23_EM_MG_FD_194515 | JGI IMG/M metagenome (GOLD analysis project Ga0307517, IMG submission 194515) | Populus trichocarpa ectomycorrhiza microbial communities from riparian zone in the Pacific Northwest, United States - 23_EM | ecosystem: Host-associated > Plants > Roots > Unclassified | place...
TTGTATTAGATCACAATAGTATTTTACTTTTAATAACAAATACATATATATCAGTTTAGGCAAACCTTAGCATGTAAGCACATTAAATAAATTTATCACTAAAAACAAATAACAATGCATATTATCTTAAGTAGGATATACATGGTGATTGTTATCTTTCACATTATATAACTAGCTCTTTACCCATAACCTTTGAAGACCAATTAGGGTTTATAGTTACCATAAAACTAGATGACAACTTTTTTTCATATTTCTACTTTTTTTTATGCATAGTTCACCTTGATTTCCCTAGTAACAATACTTTCAAAATAGTTCCAAACACAAGAATTTATTTAACAATGTGAAATGAATTCAATTTATAGTGATATGAACAGGCTATTAAAGACAAATCTATAAACACTAAAATCAAAGTAATTAGTAATTGAAATACAACCACCCAATAGTTTTCTCTCTCCTGAACTTTCTAGTGTCGTTCTCTTCCTTATCTTAACTTATAGGAACTAAAATATAACAAAAATAAATTTCAGAGTCAAAACATTATAATCTAAAATAATAAGGATGAAAAATAAATAAATTTGAGGGATCAAATGGAACTTTTACACACTTTTTATGGAAAATTTCTTTGTTTCTTTATTTATGTGAATTGCGGTTGTCTATCTCTCAAATTGTTTTTTTTTTCTAGAAAAAGCAAAACCTCTATTAAAATTGGTTGCTAATATAACGCCAAGACATTTACCAACACATTAGATTAGTTAGAAAAACAAATCAAAATATATTTAAGCATATAAAACCATGAAAACATGATTTGAAACCATGAAATTGATAAGAAATAAAGTTTAGTGGATGAATTGTAGACCTTCCAAAATACAGGGACTAAAATGTAAAAATCCAGGCAAAAAAGCATTGTGAAAGAACAAATTTTTTAATGAGTGGATGGACGGTGTTTTTTTTAAAAAAAAAAACGGTAAAAAGAGAGGTGATTACAGTTTTGTTTGTTAATGTTAATTGCGATTCCTAATTCGTGCTTTTACTCATTTTGTTGCAAATGCAATCTTGTATGAAAAGCACGTAAATATTCCTTATTCATTGCTACTGATTATTTCCTTACATGGGAAAGAACTTATTGTGTCCTCCACTTGCACCTTTTTTCTGTTCTTCTACCCAATGATCATTCATTATTCATATTTTGTTTGGTACAAATTAATAGGTCAATATTCTTCCCCTCAAGATCATGATTTCTCAGCTCTAATTTCCCCCCCTTTTTTTTAACTCTTTCTTGCCAAAAAGAACGTTAACAGCCCTTCCACAAGTGTTTATGATCATCGGAGAAGCTGGCAGTGGATTGATCATGACTGCAACGAATTCCTCAGGTCGTCAAGTACACGGCACAGATGCCGTTAGATAAGAAGGATGCAATGAAGTAGTTTGTAATCTTATGTATTTGCACAATTGCATTGCAGGGATAACATGTATTTATCAGTGATTTGAGCTTTTATTGAGATTTAAATGTTTTATTTTTATTGTGATGTTTTCTAAGTGTTTTTTATTAAAAAAAATATCAATTTAATGTCCATAAATATTTAAAAAAGCACTTCAAACCATATTATTATTATTAAAAACATTAAAAGATTTGAGTGAAAAAAGTGTTAAGGTAAATCGTTAATCACCTTAAATTTTTTTATTTGCATTTTTTTTATTGGATCATTCAATTTTTTATTTTTTTTCCATCTGCATTCCTTTTTTTTTTTAATTGGATGTTTTTGCTTTTCATTTAATTACTATAGTTTGGTTTCACAAAATTAACATTCAATAAATCATGAAATCGTATTTAAAATTATGAACACTCAAGACAGTGTGAGATACAAAAAATATTAAAAATTCAACATAAAAAAAAAACAATCCATTATAGGTTATAATAATTATCTATAATATTTTTTTTATTATTATTTTTTATAACCGGAATTTTTTAATTCTCAATTTAATCCATTTATTGAGATGAGTTGGGATATAGATTAATTTTCTGTTTTATATAAAATTCTTCTAATATTAAGAATAAATCTTGGTGTTGAGTTAATGTTCAATTTAAAAAAATAAAATAAAATTTTATTAATTTAAATTAATTCAAATTTTAAGAATTCAAATTCAAACAGAAACAAATATTTTACTTTTTAAAAAAGAGTAAAATAACATTTTTATCTTAACTTCTTAATTTAATATTTAATTAAAATTAATAATTCTATTATTATAATACAGGGAAACAAACTAGGACACACAGGAAATGCAGGCGCTCCATATTAACCGAACTTTCTACACTTTTAAACAGAGACCACTCCATTCGAAACAAGAGTTTTATCCTCGTTCCGCTTCTCTCTTAAATTTCGTGGTTTGGCTTTAATTATGTCCTCGAAAAATATTGCTGGGCATCCCTGATCCTACACGTGGCATCCATACACCGCCAGGGATGCAAGTAGGGACATGAGAGCCGTCGGATATACAAAATCAAAGAGAAGTGATCTGATGAGTCAGCACCATCTGTCATCTGATAAGCCCTGTGGGGCCATTTTGAATGAAATGAGTCAAATAACAAATCAAAATGGCGATGGACCCCTTAAACAATGAATACCAACTATTACCTGATGACGTTACAAGTGGGATGTGAGGCCCACGCGCCACCCCCATTTGCCTCTCAACAAGGAAACAACTGCTGCTTTCAGGCGGCTTGGTGGAGAGAGTTTGGGGCCCACTTTTAGATTGCTTTTGTCAAGGGAAATGGGTCCTCCTCTTCGATGATACTCCGCTGCTCTAGCTGAGCAGATAGCCTGCTAAGATAAAAGGGTAGAAATAGGCTCTGGATGATTTTATATTTAAAAAAAAAAAATTAAAAATTTAAAAAAAAATTTAAATTTTTTTATTATTTTAAATTAATATATTTTTAATATTTTTATATTATTTTCATGCTCTAATATTAAAAAATAATTTTTAACAAATAAAAAATATTATTTTAATATATTTCTGAATAAAAAATACTTTTAAAAAGTTTTAAAAAGTAAACGCAACCACATTTTCAAACAGACAGATAGTTACGAGCTGTCCGCGTATCACAATTGGATGATAATTTAAATATTAATTAGTATTAATGAATGTTTTTATAATTTATTGGTTTATATATTTTTAAAATATTATCTTCCAATTAAATAATTTAATGACACTGTAAAACATATTCAAACACACTCTTCTAATATATTACAAACTAAATTATAATCCTTCTCGTAACATGATACACGTGGCCCTTGTACATTGGTCAATGTAGAATAAATATATATTCATCCATGATAACATTCCCGAATGGTCGTAATTTTGATTCAAAACGTGAAGCCGATTAGACATCGAAAGATATCATACTCAAGTAACATAAAATTCTGTCCGATTGCATCTTTAATTTGAAATCTTATTACAGGACATTTTCTATTCGAATAATATCTTAAAGTACAACCTAAATAATAGTCATGTGTCTATCTTGAAGAAAGAGAAAATTCATAATAAATAGTTATAAAGTTATTATAGAGATTCTTAAATTAAATATGCAAAATAAAATTACCAAGTATAGTATTTGGTTTATTAGATTAAACAGAAAAAAAAATAAAAATATCATAAAAAAATATATTTTTCTAAACTAAATAAAAATAACCAAAAAAACAAATAATTTCTCCTTAAAATCATGCATCAATCTCCTCCTGTTAAAGAAAATTAGTTGTTGGGTTCAAATTATTCTTGCCTTAATCTTGTAAATATCCAATTAAGACTATCCAATCCTTTTTTTTCTCTTCAATTTAGGTTTATATTAATTTTAAATATAAATTTTAGTCATTCCCTGTTAAAATCTACACAAGAAATAATAATTGACAAATTATTTATCTTTAATTGAATTTTGAAATAATGACTTGTAAACCTGAAACTTTTTTTATCAACATGTTGTATCTATAATATCCTTGAACAAATCCACCTTTGTGATAACAGTAAACTTGTAATCAAAATAATCAACATAGCATAAATCAATATTTTTCTTTTGTCGAGCACCTGCCATATTCTCTTTACACTCAACCACTCACTTATTAATGAGAATGGTATTGGTGACATCATCACTACCATTATTATCATTGTTTATGATTATTATCAAAATAATCATCAAGAAAATAAATTGTTAGCCCAAAGGTCATTATGTATGTATGAATTATTTGTTTTGATGACAACAACATATCAAGTGCATTTAATATTAATGTCAAAGTAATATTATTATAGCAAGTTTTTCTACACCAAAATGGAGTTATGGACTCCTTAGATGCAAACTTGACTTGAAGATTCTTAAACTTTTATCTTTATGTAATCAGGTCTTTATCGAATTTAATTTAGCATCACAAAATGAATTTCATTTAAATATTTTCATTGTTAAATTTTAATTCAAAAATATTTTTATTGTCGAAGTTCATCATCAAAATATGTTTCCATTATCAAAATTAAATCATAGTAAAAAATATCTTATGAATTTTTTTTAATCACATGTCTCGGTATTATCTCTAAACTTCTCTTATGAAAATCATATTTTACTAAAATGCAAGAGCTATCTTTTTATCACAAACATATTTTTATAAGGTGGCAAAATTGTATTTTTAAAAGAAGTGTATTTAACACTCCAATCCCAAATTGTCTAGTCATTTTACCTCTCTTGTTTTAGCAACAATTTTTTTTCTTTCGAGAAACCAGTTGTTTGTTAATGATAGAAGAACTCGTAAAATGGAAAAAAATTTAATCCAATCTTTCTTATGTGAGTAACGACTGGTTTATGGCTTTTCTCTATAAATAACCAATTAATTTTAATGCAAGACCCCCTCTCACACTTTTTAACAATTCTTCAATTCTTACATTTGATGCTTTAATATTCCAAAAGCTTTATTTTTCATTCAATTCTGTTAAAGCTTCAAACCTTAAAGCACATCAATTTTATCTTTCACATTCTTGAGCTCGATTACATTCTTTAAAGACTTAAGCTTATTATTATTGTAATCATAACTTCTTGTAAAAAGTGATTATTCTTTTATGAGAGACAAATCAAGTTGTGGAAGTGTTAATAACACTTGAACCACTTGGGTTTATCCTCTGAATGTGAGCCAAAGAGAGGTTTTCAATCTTAATCCTTGAAAAAAATTACACAATTTTCTATTCTTTAGCCTATAAAAAAAATTCGATGATAAGTTTGTTTCTTAGTTTGTAAAAAAATCAGGTTCAATCTTCAGCCCATCATAAGATTTTGTAAGGTTATCTAATCTCTAGCCCATAAAAAGATTATGTGATAGGTTTGATCCTAAACTTGTAAAAAAAACCAAGTTTTATCTTGAGCTCGTAAGAGGATTGAGTTTAATCTTAAGTCCAAAAAAAAATATTATGTAATTGATTTGATCTTACTTATGGAGAATATTGTGCGTGATAGTGAATACTTGAACTGAGGTTCAAAAAGTGAAGTAGATGATTGTTCAAACCATTATAAAAATTGATGTCTATCTCGTTGTCATTTTCTCTTTATTTTTGTGCTCATTGATCTTGTTGTAACTTTCAGTATACTTTAAGATATTAGGAATTAACTTTTAAAGTGCTATAATTTTTAGTAAAGCCTAATTCATCCCCTTCTAGGGCCTTTCATAAACATTATAAATTGGTAGAGAATATAAATTCACATATATCTCACCATAAACATGATCACTAAAATCACCACAATATTCATCTCGATTAAGAAGTTGCCTCCTCTGTTTTTATCTTTGAAACAAATTTTCAAAGTTGGCTATAGGTCTGTAATCACTTTGCACGTGATCCCTCGGGTTCCCCACCTTCATCAATGATGGGTAAATTTTGCAATTTGTCTTTACATGTCTTCTATTATAAATTCCATAACATCTCTTTCTCAAGGAGAAACCTTCTCATCCCCTTCTACACGAGCACGTCCTGTTTAACGGTATCTTCCAACCATGACTATTCAACAACATATAACAATTAACCAATTAACCATAAAAAATCGTTAGGCTCTGATATCAACTAATGTAGATGAAAACATCGTGAAAAAGACAACAAAGTACACGTAACACAAATTGTTTCCGAATAGTATTACCACATAAAAACTCTAATTTAAAATTTTGTTTTTGATTATTTCTTCTTCAAATAATATAGAAAGATATCAGTTAAACAACCCTAATTATATCAATCTTAGGTATATCTTAAAGAAAAAAAATCCTAATAAACAGTTATAGAGTATTCTAAAGATTCCAAAACTAAATAGGAAAAATAAAATTAATTGGTACAACATTTGATTTTTTTAAATTAAGTAGAAAGATTAAAACACTATAAAGGAAACAAATGTCCCTAAATTAAATAGAAAAAAAAAATAACTAAATATTTTTTTTTATTAAAAATCCTTCTACATCACAAATTTGAAAAAGAAAAATTAGAAATGCACGATAGAATTTTGATTCAAAATATTTAGAAAAAAGAAAAATCATAGAACTGTAAATGCATTTTATTGCTACTATATATATAAACCAATAGTTCAGGCACTCCATTAAACATGCAATCAATAAAAGAGCAAAAAAAAAAAGAGTTTTTAGAACCTTAACACAATAAAAAAGCAGTAAAATAGCATAAGCTAAAAAATAATTAGGAATCTAACACAATCTCATTAGTTACAAATATTATATGCAACTCGCATGTTGCAAATAACATATACGACTTACAACTCGTATACAATATTTGCGACTCAATCAACAAACATTTCAAAGAGCAATTTTTCCAACCTCTAACTCCCTAGAAAAACCATAACTCATATCATAAAACATAAATTTACCAACCATAATTTATTAGGTTTTCAGACACGATTCAATCCCAACCAACACAATTAAACATTAAATGTAACTACATCCATATCATATAATTTAATTAACACAATTTAGTCCTAATTAATTCTTATATATAATGTAATTACATCTAAAAATCAAGCCAACTTATGGATGGACATGGAGTGTTCGTGGATGGGCATGTACCACCACCCCGACTCATCTAATTAGATAATGGGTATGTAGTATCCGTGTAAGGGTTAACATCAATATCACCCCAGCTTGTAGACGGGTCTGAGACGCTCATGGATGGTTTAGCATCCCCAACATTCTTATGATAAATTATCTCGTCTTTCGTTAATACCACTTTGAGATGCTTAGCTCCCCCAACATCTTGAAGTCCACCACAACACAAATTGGATGCAATATTGGTCAAAACATGTCTCATCTTATCAATGGTGATTAATACCATCCAGCTTATTACTAATGCAACATAATTTGGTATGTGTTATGAAATACAAAACTGTTTCATTATCGTATCAGGGCAACGTATCTCAACTATATCGAAGCAATGCAGTGAGACCTATGATAACCAGATCTTAGATCCCTCAAGACATATCAACAAAGTTGAAAGTATCAAATCTCCTGTATATGACATTCATATAACCTATCAAAACACATAAAAGACTTGTATTATATAACAAGTCGAAACTTAAAAATTGATGTCCAAACAACAAAAATACAATAAATTTATAACCCTTATTTGATAGTAGATTTAAGTGTGTTTCGTGGTGAGAAGAGAGAGAGTTATTGCATGCCGTAAAGTAGAGAATGGTGAAAGATATGGGGAGGAAGGTCAAATAAAGGGAGAAATGAAAAGAAAAAGGATCTAATCATTTAAAATTGATTGGAGTTGCAAGATGTATTGTGACTTGGTAATCGCAGATGAGACAAGCGACTATCGAATTGAAAATATGACTTGCAACTCGTCAAACTATATTATATTTTTAAATATTTTACTCATGATATCTTAGTAAAACTTGTTTACTATGCTAAAAAAACAACTCGAAAACAAATTAGGCAAGGTAGTAATTTCAAGGATCTATGAAGGGCTTGTGACTGGACTGTCACACCACCACCAACTAAAAATGTTGGACTCTTGTAAGCTGCAAGGTGTGTCTTTCTTCCTAGCGCAAGCAAGCACCGTTCAAAGGAGTAAATGTATATTATACAGTAGGCCATGGCAAGATGTACTTTCCCACAAATCATCAAGACCTATAATAATTGTAGGATGGAAAGATGATTTTGGCGTTCCATAACGTGCCAAAATGGACCATCATGATCAGATTTATCACTCAAACTGCATGCAGGTCACTTTTAGCCTAACTCTAGCAAAATAGAAGGCAAGATATTAAATTAAAAAAAAAGCTATGATAATTTCATGTTTTATGCACAAACTAGGGTTCTGAACCTTGACTGATAAGGAAAGATCACTTCTTCTTCTTCTTCGCTGAAGCACCCACAAACTCGTCAAGTTTTTCCACGGTGTTTGCATCTGATGACAAAATTACATTTCCTAAATATTCCTCCACGAATTTATAAAGATCATTTGAAGTCAATAATCATGATTATGTCCATCTCAAAACGCCAATTAGGAAAAAAGAGACCCCAAGATAGTGATGACATCTTAGAAACCAAGGCAAACAATAATAAAAGCATGCCTGAGATTGTCAAAAAAAATACACGACGACTGTCCTTATAATTAAATGTCTCCATCAATATGTAAGAAAAAAAGAAAGAGAGAGATCTCATTATAGTACTAGCTTAGCTAGCCAGTAAAAGGCAGGGATGCATATGCATATAGCCATATATATATATATATATATAGTAACAGTACCAGCAAGTAAAAAAGAAAGGGAGCAACATGTCAAAAAGGATGAGAGAGTAGACACAAATTTAGAGTGGAGAGAGTATGCATGAAAACAGATGAAAATGGACAAAAAAAAAAAAAAAGGGGTCATTACCAGAGAGATTTGCGTTGGTCTGTACATTGACTCCATCTGTACAACTGACAGACAATGAAGTCATGCACATATATTGAACTGAACTCGGTTTCGAAGTTAAGGCACTGCTCCAACCCACCAGTCCCTCTCTTTCTCTCTCATGCATTGAAAAAAAGACTCTCTCTGCCACCGCCAGTCACCATACGCAAAATACACCACCACCTGCTCAACTCTCTCTCTCTCTCTCTCCCCTTCCTTGAAATATGCAAGATTAATTAACCCCGTTAAAACTCTGAAGATGGTAACACGCAAAGAATTAGCTAGACAAGCACTACCAAGAACCCTAGAAACCTTTCTTCTATTAGCATCATCACGCTTTCTTTCTCTCCCCCTTTAGGAAACACAAGTTACTTCAAAAAAGCAACTAGTTTCTCCATTTTACACAAAACCCACAGACTTTTCCTTTGCATTTAATTCTTGTTCTTTTTCTCTACACATGAACTCGTCAAGGTTGTTCATGGTTCAATGACTCATGTTTTTTAATTTAAAAATCTTGTCGGAGGGGTGAATGGGGTGCATGTTCTCTCAACTAGCTGCACAGTTCGCTTTCTTTCCTCCATCTCCACCTACATACCAGATTAAGAAGGGAGACAATGGCAAGCTCTCTGTTGTCTCAACTTCTTCTCCTTCTATGCCGCTTCCTCTTGCTGATGATAATTCACTAGATGTGCTCATGATTGATACAAAGAGAGGCAACAAGATTGTTGCCTTTTATCTCAAAAACCCTTATGCTAGACTCACCGTGCTTTACTCTCATGGCAATGCTGCTGACCTTGGCCAGCTTTATGATCTCTTTGTCCAGCTCAAGGTCAATCTCAGAGTTAATCTCATGGGGTTAGTGTCATAAACTGCTGCAAAGATTTTTTTTCCTTTTCTTTTTTTGAGAGTGCAATTTTTTTTTCCTTGTAAAATGTCTGATACAATCTATAGTGAGTGTTTCTGCTTCTATTTGCAAATTTTCAAACTTGTTGTGAAAGGGGTCTTGTATTTAATGTTCTCTCTGCTTTTCTTTGGGCCTGTAGCTGCTTTCTTTGTGGGGCTGAATGGTTTCTCTCTTAAAACTTTCTCCCATTTTCAACTTCTTTTTTTTCCGGCAACATTTTTCCTATTATGGTTCTGGATTTTGTTGGGTTAGATCTGTGATTAGTGTTGGTCGAGATTTAATTATTTCTAGTGTTAATGACTTTTTTTAAAACCATTAAGCAAATAATTGTTTTAATTTATGCATTCATCCATTTTAATTAATTAATTTATATTTACTCTTTAAAGTGATAGTGAAGATGGCTGGTAAGTTAAAGGAGTTTTCTTACTGGCATGAGTTCTTTCCACCTTTTTATTCTTAACTTGTGTTTTACTTAAAAGAAAAGGTGAATGATACTTACAGACTCGTATTCGGATAACATCGGTAACAATGCTTAGTTTCTTCTCTTTAGAGTTTTGTGTGCCTTTTGGGCTCTGTGAGGTTTTAACTTTATTGTATCTTTGACTTGTTTCTATTTGTCATTTCTGGTACAGTCCTCCTAATTCAGATCTTGAAAAAGTTAGAAACATGATCTATTCAATGGCTTCTCAGATTTCTGTATGTCATTTTTTAATCACTTCTATGGAGCTCTATGGATCCAATCTTTGATATGACCTTAAACATAAGTATACTTCTGGTTCAGTTACACTAGAGAGTATAATGTGTTGTTGCTCCATAACTTTTTCCACATTATATCCTCTAATAAGTCACATTCAAATGCTTGCCTAATTTTACATGCCAACGAATTTTTCTTCCTTTGTCTTTTGAAAAGATG
>Ga0307517_10014190_pt1 | contig 10733 bp, 10 predicted proteins | sample 23_EM_MG_FD_194515 | JGI IMG/M metagenome (GOLD analysis project Ga0307517, IMG submission 194515) | Populus trichocarpa ectomycorrhiza microbial communities from riparian zone in the Pacific Northwest, United States - 23_EM | ecosystem: Host-associated > Plants > Roots > Unclassified | place...
GATCTCGGAATGGTCGCCGCGGTCTAGGATGCCGTGCTCTCTTTTGTCGGTCAGCTGGTCGGCCACATATACACAGCGATAACAAAGGATGCATCGCGTCATATGCAGCTGGATATAAGGACCCATATCGTGCTTTTCGAAGGTCCGGCGGCTGAATTCGTAGCGGGTGCCTTCCTTGCCATGTTCGTAGCTGAGGTCCTGTAAGGAGCATTCGCCGGCCTGATCGCAGATGGGACAATCCAGCGGGTGGTTGATCAGCAGGAATTCCACGACGCCATTGCGGGCGTCGATCACTTTCTCGCTGGTGATATTCTTAACGACCATGCCATCCATCACGTTGGTGCGGCAGCTGGCCACCAGCTTGGGCATGGGGCGGGGATCCGCCGTCGAACCGGCGGCCACTTCCACCAGGCAGGTACGGCATTTACCGCCGCTGCCTTTCAGCTTGGTATAATAGCACATGGCCGGGGGCGCCACGTCGCCGCCGATCTTGCGGGCCGCCTGCAATATGCTGGTGCCCGCTTCCACCTCGATCGTAATGTTGTCGATGGTTACTTTGAACAATTTTTTTTCGTCAGCCATATCTTTAATTTAGAACACTCTTTTTTTAGGCCGGCGTCACGACCTCCAACGGGTCCGCATAATGCGCCAGTCCATAGTTCCGGCTCTGGGATTCCACCGGGTTGTGCACATGCCATTCGAACTCATCCCGGAAATGACGGATCGCCGCCGCTACGGGCCAGGCCGCCGCATCCCCCAGGGGACAGATGGTATTGCCTTCGATCTTACGCTGGATATCCCAGAGGAGGTCGATGTCGCTGCTCTTTCCCTTTCCGTATTCGAGATTGTTCAGGATCTTCTCCATCCAGCCCGTTCCTTCCCGGCAGGGAGAACATTGTCCACAGCTTTCATGCCGGTAGAACCGCGCCAGGGTAAGGGTATTACGCACCACGCATTGGTCCTCGTCCAGCACGATGAATCCGCCGGAACCCATCATCGATCCCTTGGCGAAGCCACCGTCGGAAAGGCTCTCGTAGTTCATCATGCGCGTCTCGCCCTTCGCCGTCTTCAGCAGCAGGTTGGCAGGCAGGATGGGAACGGAGCTGCCCCCCGGTATACAGGCTTTCAGCCTTTTACCATTGGGGATACCGCCGCAGTATTCGTCGGAATATATGAATTCTTCTACGCTGATGGTCATGTCGATCTCGTATACGCCCGGCTTCTTGATATTGCCGCAGGCCGAGATCAGCTTGGTGCCGGTGGATTTGCCCACCCCGATCTTAGCATATTCCTCGCCGCCCAGCTGGATGATAGGGACGATGGCCGCCAGGGTCTCCACGTTGTTCACCACCGTAGGGCAGTCCCATACGCCCTTGATGGCGGGGAAGGGCGGCTTGATACGCGGGTTGCCTCTTTTGCCTTCCAGTGACTCGATCAGGGCCGTCTCTTCACCGCAGATATAGGCGCCCGCTCCGCGATGCACATACATCTCCAGGTCGAATCCTGTGCCCAGTATATTTTTTCCCAGCCAACCCGCGGCCTTCGCCTCGGCGATCGCCTGCTCCAGGATATCGGCGACCCAGGCATATTCGCCCCGGATATAGATATACGTGCTATGACTGCCCAATGCAAAGGAAGAGACGATGAGCCCTTCGATCAGCAGATGCGGCAGGAATTCCATGAGATAGCGGTCTTTGAATGTGCCCGGCTCGGATTCATCCGCATTGCAAACGAGATAACGGGGTACGCCTTCCGGCTTGGCGAGGAAACTCCATTTCATACCCGTCGGGAACCCGGCGCCGCCGCGTCCACGCAGGCCGCTCTTCTTCACTTCTTCCGTCACCTGGTCGGGACTCATGGTCTTCAGGGCCTTTTCCACCGTGGCGTAACCGCCTTCCCTGCGGTAGACCTCGTAGCCGCGGATGCCCTCGACCTTTGCTTTTTCCAGTAATAATATTCTGCCCATGCTATTATAATTAATTATTCGTCGCCGCGTTCTTCCGGCATTCTTCGATGATCGCATCCACTTTTGCCGGCGTCAGGTGTTCGCGGAAATTCTTTCCCAGCTGCATCATGGGCGCATAACCGCAGGCCCCCAGGCATTCCACCGTCTTCAGGGTGAACAAGCCATCGGAGGTCGTTTCGCCTACCTTGATGCCCAACTTGTCTTTTATATATTGTATGATCTGATCGCTGCCATTAAGCATGCAGGGTCCCGTCTGGCAGACCTCGAAGGGATAACGGCCGACGGGTTTCAGGTTATACATGGAATAAAAGGTGGCGACTTCATAGACCTCGATAGGCTCCAGTTTCAGCAGGCTCGCTACGTAGTCCATCGTCTCCGCGCTGAGCCAGCCCCCGAACTCGTCCTGGGCCAGGTGCAATAAAGGCAGGAGCGCGCTCTTTTGCTTGCCGCTGGGATAGCTTGCAATGAGTGCCTCTACCTTCTTAAGTTTTTCGTCAGAAAATTTGATCATATCTTGATAAAGACTTTTATGTTCATCGGCCGCTGAAGCGGCCTCTACCATCTTTGTCTGTCCTTCGGACGACGACCCTCCGGGTCGTCAGGCATCCATCTCCCCCGCGATCAGGTTCAGCGAGCTCATCACGATGATCGCATCGCTGAGCATGCTGCCTTTGGTCAATTCCGAATAAGCCTGGTAATAAATAAAACAGGGCCGGCGGAAATGCAGGCGGTAAGGCGTACGGCCTCCGTCACTGATCAGGTAATAACCTACTTCCCCGTTGCCTCCTTCCACCGAATAATAGACCTCGCCGGGAGGGATCTCCGTCTCACCCATCACGATCTTGAAATGCCAGATCAGGGCTTCCATCTTGGTGTAGACGTCTTCCTTCGCCGGCAGGTAATAAGCGGGAGCATCCGCGTGATATACCTCCGCTTCGGCGCCCTTGAACTCCTGGACCTTCCGGTAAGCATCGGTGATGATGCGCAGGGACTGCCACATTTCCTGGTTGCGTACGAGGAAGCGATCATAACAATCGCCCGTTTTGCCCACCGGTATCTCGAATTCAAAATCTTCGTAGCTGGAATAAGGCGTGTGCACCCGCACATCATAATCCACGCCGGCGGCCCGTAGGTTCGGACCGGTAAAACCATAATTCAAAGCTCTTTCACTGCTGATAGGACCCGCACCGATGGTACGTTCCATGAAAATGCGGTTGCGGGTGAAGAGGTTCTCGAACTCTTTCAGCACGCCGGGATATTCGGCCAGGAACTTCTCGAGCTTCTCAAAGGCCGTATTGGTGAAGTTGCGCTCAAAACCGCCGATACGCCCGATATTGGTAGTAAGACGGGACCCGCATATCTCTTCATAGATCTCATAGATCAATTCACGATACTGCATTACGTAGAGGAAGCCGGTAAAGGCCCCGGAGTCTACCCCCACCACAGAGTTACAGATAAGATGATCGGAGATCCTGGCCAGCTCCATAATGATGATGCGCAGGTAATCCACCCGCTTCGGCGTCTTCACTCCCAGCAATTTCTCGCAGGTGAGATGCCAGCCCATATTGTTGATGGGGGACGAGCAATAATTAAGACGGTCGGTGAGGGTGGTGATCTGGTAGAGAGGACGGCGTTCGGCCAGCTTCTCGAAAGCGCGATGGATATAGCCTACCGTTTGCTCGGCGGATACGATGCGCTCGCCATCAAGCTCCACGATATTCTGGAACACACCATGCGTAGCCGGATGGGTGGGACCCAGGTTGAGCGTGGTAGTGGTTTTCTCGATGCTGCCTTCCGGTAATTTTATATGTTGCTCGGCACTCATGTTATTGGTTTTATTAATTGCTTGACCCCGGTCCCTCCGGATTGGTCACGTTCAGAGGTTCGGCCTGGCCGACGGGCTCGCCTTTCGGTGCGCCGGTAGTCGTCGACCCGCCTCTTCCGAACATAGCGTCATCCTTATCGATACGGGTCTGGTCTTCCAGGGGGAATTCCTTGCGCATGGGGAAATATTCCATCTCGTCCACGTTGAGGATCCTTTTCAGGTTGGGATGGCCAACGAAGTTGACCCCGAAGAAATCGAAGGTCTCCCTTTCCATCCAGTTAGCGGAGGAATAGAGCTGGGTGGCCGTAAAGATATCCGGCTGCGCGATGGCCGTAAATACTTTGAAACGGATGCGGATATTGTCCACCAGGTTGTGCAGGTGATAGACCACGGCCAGCTCCCGGCCCGGCTGGTCAGGGTAATGGACGGCCGTAAGGTCCGTCAGGAACTGGAAACGCAACTCCGCATCGTCGAAAAGGAATTGCAGGACTTTCAGGTTGAGCTCCTTCGGAGCTTCGAAGCCCAGCATCCCGTAAGGCTCTTCGAAATGGGACAACTGCTCCCCGAACTTAGCTACCAGCCGATTTTTGATCGTTTCGTTTGTTAACGCCATGGCTATTGTATTCCGTAACTCTGTAATAAGTTTTTGTATTGCTCGCTGTTCCTCCTGCGCAGTTCTTCCTGTCCCACCAGGTCCTGTATCCGCATGAACCCGTCGAGGATGGCTTCGGGACGGGGAGGGCAGCCCGGTACATAGACGTCTACCGGGATCACCTGATCGATGCCCTGGAGGACGGAATAGGTATCGAAAATACCGCCGCTGGATGCACAGGCGCCGACAGCCATTACCCAGCGCGGCTCCGCCATCTGCAGGTAGACCTGCTTCAAAATGGGGCCCATTTTCTTGGCGATGGTGCCCATGACCATGATCAGGTCGCACTGACGGGGAGAAAACCCCAGTCTTTCCGCGCCAAATCGGGCCAGATCATAATGGGAAGCCATGGTGGCCATGAATTCGATACCGCAGCAGGAAGTAGCAAAAGGCAGCGGCCACATGGAGTTCTTGCGCGCCAGTCCGACGACACTGCTTAACTGGGTGGCAAAAAAGCCTTCTCCCGTATACCCTTCCGGCATATTGGCAAGGCTGATATTGTCCTTGATGTCTGCCTTGATGGGATGAACATTGAACCTAACCGGACGTGCCATATATTATCCTCCGGCAATCCGCCCTTGCGGACCGCTTTTTTAAATGATTTTTAAATCTTCCCTGTCGGTATAATAACGAATGAACGAACGGACTTGTTTCGTTATCGCTTAATCTTCCCAGTTCAGGGCGCCCTTTTTAATGATATACAGGAAGCCGGCCAGGAAGAACCCGACAAATAACAATACCTCCGAAAATCCCTTCCACCCCAGCTCCCGGAAATTTACCGCGTAAGGGTAGAAAAAGATCACTTCCACGTCGAACAACACGAACAGGATCGCTACTAAAAAATATTTTATCGCCATGGGCTGACGGGCATTCCCGACCGCTCCGATGCCGCTCTCGAAATTCTGCAATTTCTCTGCCGTCTTACGCTTGGGGCCCAGCAGGTGTGTCACCCCCAATACCATTACGACAAATCCGATGGCAAACAGGAACTGGAGTCCGATGGGGAAGTAACTAAATGAATTATTTAGATCAGTGGGGTTGGAGAGGGTATTGGCTTGTAGTAGAAAGATGTCCATATTAAGGAATTACAGTTACTTCAATGGCAAAAATAAGGTAGCGACCCGAAATTTCAACTTATTCGAATTAAAATCCGAAAAATAACGCGGCCCGCAAACTTTTGTTGCGGGCCGCGTTCTATAAGGCTCGTATTATGATTATCGGTCACTCATGCTGCGCGTTTATCCGGGCAGCTCCGGGACTTTATTTTCCCGTCGATTTAGCGCCGCCGGCCGCCGGTTTGGGCCGGGTGGCGGGCTGCTTGGCCGGGGGCCTGGTCAGGATGTCCAGGAATTTGGCCGCCGTGGCGTTCGTCGGGTCCACTTCCAACACTCTTTGCAGGGTCAGGATGGCTGCCGGCTTATCCTTCTTGATATCGTTATAGTAAGGCGCCAGGGTGAAATATGCCTGCAGGATCTGTGTCTTATACTTGGTCGAATCCGCACTGCCGGCGACCCTTGCCGTGGAGTCCAGGGACCGTCCTACCAGGGCCAGCTTTTCGTAGGCTTCCACTGCCAGGCCTTTGGAGTTCACCGAATCATCCTGGGCGGAAAGGCTCCGCGCACACCAGAGATAGCCGAAGATCTCGTTCGGGTACTTCACTTCATAGATACCACAGAATATGCTGTCGGCAGTCTTATAATTACCGGCCTGATAATTGGCCATGCCCCAGTTGTACAGGTCGGCATTCGTGGGATTCTTGTTCATCCCGTACAGTTTGCCCGCCCATAAGGCGACTGCGGCCTTGTTGCCGGATTTTTTAGCAACATCGGCCGCTTCTTTGGCCATTTTCATCTTATTGTCTACGGCCGTATCCTTATCGATCGCCATCGTATAATACTTGTTGACGGCCTCGTCATTGCCGGGGAAACGGCCCAGGAGCTGCGCATAGTTGGAGTAATCCTTGGGAATGAAATCTTCCGGCTTTTGTTTAGCAAAATATTTGTCGAAAAAGGACTTCGCGTTCACCGAATCTCCCTTCGCGTCATAGGCATAAGCGATCAGCTTATAATACCTCGGATCTGCGGCGTCTCCCAGTTTTGCGAGATTGGCCTGAGCTTCCTGGATCGCTCCGTCATTATCCTTGCTGGCATACCGGATACTGGCCTTGTCATACTCATTTTCAGGGCTGGGATCGGATACCGCCAGGTATTTGTCGAAATAATCCTTGGATTTATTGATATCGTAATTGAACCAATAGGAATAGAGCGCGTAGAAAGCCGGGGCATAATTGGGATCCAGCTGTAAAGCCTCTTCGAAAGCAGGCAGGAAATAGTCCTTATTGTTCTGGGTAAGATAGATCGACCCTATTTTGAACTTGGCGGCGGCCAACTTGGGATCGATGGCCAGCGCTTTCTGGTAGTTCTGCACGGCATTGCCGCCGTCGACCAGCTTGCGATAGGAATCCCCCAGGATCAGGTAGGTCTCCGCATTGTTGAAATTCTTGGTCTGGGTGGCCAGGTTCAGCTTCTCGATGCCATAGGTGGCATCCCCTACCCGGATATCGGCATTGGCCAGGCCAATGGCATTCAACACCCCCACGTCCTTCGCCTTCGTCAGGCTGATGGCCGTTTCGAAACGCTGACGGGCATCGGTATTCTTGCCCTTGCGAAGCTCCACATGTCCCATTCCCACCAGGAGGAGGGGGGCATTTCCGTTGGATTGAAGGGCCTTCGAATATACATTCTCGGCGCCTACGGAATCCTTAAGGGCCAGCAGATCCTGACCCAGCCAATAAACGGCTTCTATATTATTAGGATTCGAGGCGATCACTTTTTCCAATGTTTCCTTGGCGCTCTTGTAACGCTGATAATAGATAAACTTCTTCCCTTGCTCCACTGTCTGGGCAAATGCTACGTTACCGAGCCCTACAACGCCCACCACCAGAAGGCTTAATCGGATCTTACTGTTCATGTACGTTCGCTGTTTAAAGTGTGTAAATTTTATTTTTATAAATCTGGTTTACCGTTTAATTGCTGATCTGCGTATCCCTTACCTGGAAGGACATCTTATCGGGCCACAAAAAGGCCTTGCTGAAAATGAGCTGTCCCCGCTCATATTGCAGGAAATTAGCGAAATTATTCCCCACCCCGCTGAAATTCTCCCTCAGCACATAATACAAACCCCGCACCAGAGGATATCTCTTTAGCGCAATATTCGCCTGATAAGGTTTAACATAGGTCGTGCCAAGGCAGGTACCGCACTGGATAGAGGCCACCCGCACGCTTTTTACGAAATTAAGCAAGGTCGGATCATTCCGGTCCCCGATCCAGCTGACGCCCACAAAACCCACCGCACGGGGATTTTCCGCCACATAATTGATCACATCCTGGCTCGATTTGGCGGCCGCCACGTTCTTGCCCGGGGGCTGCCCTTTGAGCACCGAATCGATGGCATAGCGCACCGTGCTGGTAGCCGTCAGTCCATCCATCACCGGCTGGTGTTTCTTATCGGTGCCGTCCAGCAAAGCACGGATATCCTTCAGATCAAAGATGCTGTCCTTCGAATCATTGTTCACGATGACCGCGATCGCGTCGAAAGCCAGCCGGGCAGAGGTCGGCTGGATATGAAGGGTCTCGATATAATATTTCTCCTCCTCGCTGCTAAGGCCCCGGGTGACGATGATCATCCGCGTGCTGTCCTTGAGCAGGTCCCGGAAACATTCCGCTTCCGCCTTATAATGAGGAATGACCTTCGCATTGGGAAAAGAAGATTCGAATACTTTGATCTGAGAATCGATGATGGGTTTAAAGGATTCGTCCACACTGATATTGATGGTGCCGGACGTGGGGGTTTCCTGGGAAGCTTTGGTCCCATTGCTACCGCATCCGCTCAACAGCAGGCAAAGCCCTAACCCTGCCAAAGAACTTTTAACGAATAAGTCCCGTATGTCCTGGAAAAAGATCCGCATCAGCGAAAATAGTTTTGTTTATACCCGCGATAAATACGCCATCCTCCATACAGCAGGCAGAGACCGGAAAAGAGACCACGACCCGTCGGATCCATGTTCATGTTAAACCCCAGTTTCGGGGCGAACAGGAAGAACACGCCAAATCCTAAGATCATCACGCCCATTCCATAATCCGCTATCGCCCGCCTCAGCATATAACCTTTTTTTCGCCTGTCCGGAGCCTCGTTTTCCATTTACCAGGATTTTTAAAGATTGTCGGGCAAATTAAGGAATTAACACCAAAAAGAATCAACCGGATAAGGTCTATTACTTATTAAATTGTCATTAAGCAAAAAACAATAATGCCGCCAGACCCCTATCCTGATCCCCTTTTTAAGATGCCGGCAGGGAAGGATTCCATACCGGGCCCGGCAGGACTCACTAAGATTTAACAAAGTTTGCTACTTGCCAGCGGTGGCTTACTTTTGGAGCCGATTATGAGCAATACTAAACCATCCCTTCCACAGGGCACCCGGGATTTCGGCCCGGAGACGGTGCGTAAAAGGAACTATATCTTTTCCACCATTCGCAGGGTATTCGAATTATATGGCTTCGAGCCCCTGGAGACCCCCGCCATGGAACAGCTCTCGACCCTGATGGGTAAATACGGGGATGAAGGGGATAAGCTGATCTTCAAGATCCTCAATAATGGCCTCAACGACCCGAAAAATATCGACAGGTCAAGGGCCGCCTTCGACAACGTCTTACAGGGTAAAAATGATAAAGACCTCACGGAGAGGGCTTTGCGATACGATCTCACCATTCCTTTCGCCCGCTATGTGGCCATGAACCATGGCCAGCTCACCTTTCCCTTCAAACGTTACCAGATCCAGCCCGTATGGCGGGCCGACCGCCCCCAGAAAGGCCGCTACCGGGAATTCTATCAATGCGATGCGGACGTGGTAGGCAGCTCTTCCCTTCTCAACGAGGTGGAGCTGGCAGGCATCTACAGCGGGGTCTTTGCCCGCCTGGGCATCGGGGTGGAGATCCGGGTCAATAGCCGTAAGATCCTGGCCGCCCTGGCGGAAGTATGCGGGGGTGCGGATAAAATGACGGAGATCACCGTAGCCATCGACAAGCTGGATAAGATAGGCCTCGATAAAGTAAAAGAGGAGCTGGCGCAGCGGGGCCTCCGGCCGGAGCAGGTCCATACCATCGGGGAATATCTCGGTATAGAGGGCGATAACAACGAAAAGCTCGGCCGGCTGGAAGGGCTGTTCGCAGGGAACGACACGGGCCGTAAGGGGATCGCAGAACTGCAATACCTGCTGGGCTATGAGGGTGAGGGGTCCGTTACCGGCCAATCCCTCCTGGTCGACCTTACCCTGGCCCGGGGATTGAACTATTATACGGGCGTCATCTTCGAGGTGAAGGCGAAGAAGGTAGAGATGGGCAGCATCGGCGGCGGCGGGCGCTATGATGATCTTACGGGGCTTTTCGGCGTACCCGGCATTCCGGGCGTCGGGATCTCCTTTGGGGTGGACAGGATCTATGACGTCATGGAAGAGCTGCATCTGTTCCCCGCGAACGTCCACACCGGCACCCGCGTACTGTTCTTTAACCTCGGCGAGGCAGAATCTGCCACCGCTTTCGGATTGATGCAGTCCCTCCGCGAAAAAGGCGTGCCCTGTGAACTCTACCACGAAAATGCTAAATTCGACAAGCAATTCAAATATGCCGATAAAAAAGGAATACCCTATGCCGTGATCCTCGGCAGCAAGGAACTGGCAGAAGGGACCTGCGTACTCAAGGACCTGGTGAAGGGTGATCAACGATCGCTTACCCCATCCGGGCTACTGGAATACGATTTTTAAGGCGCGCACGTTTATACCTGGACTCTTATAAACTCTTTTATGCGACAGATTACAAAAAAACACTTATCCTTCGCCCTGGGTATGCTCTTCCTGGGCCTTACTACCGGTCATGCCCAAGGACTTTCTGCCGGCGGCGACAACCCCCTGTTCCGGCACCTGCCTCCCGACGCGCACGATGTCTATCACATCAATCTGCCGGCCCTTACCTCGAAGGTGAGCTGGGAAGAGATGACCGGCAGAATTCCCTTTCCGATAAAAGGCGAGAACAGTGCCGCACTGGTGGCCATGATCAAGGATCCCTCCCTGGCAGGCATCGATATCCATAAAGATATTTTCGTCACCAGCACCAATAACGACAACCCGGACAGCACCGGCTATACCACCATCCTGGTCCACCTCTCCGACTCGGGGAAATTCATTACGTTCCTGCGCTCCCGGGAACATGGTCTCCGGGATATCAGCATCCCCGG
>Ga0307517_10014191_pt1 | contig 10732 bp, 10 predicted proteins | sample 23_EM_MG_FD_194515 | JGI IMG/M metagenome (GOLD analysis project Ga0307517, IMG submission 194515) | Populus trichocarpa ectomycorrhiza microbial communities from riparian zone in the Pacific Northwest, United States - 23_EM | ecosystem: Host-associated > Plants > Roots > Unclassified | place...
CGCCCACACTCCGGCGGCGACCACCTTCGCCGGACGCCCGCTGCGGGTGGCACCGGGGGTGGTGTCAACGCTCCGGCTCCCCTGGGAACACCACGCCCACCCCGAGGACTACGTTCACCTCGACCAGCCACCCGCGCTCGCCTTCCACGTCCTGGACGACGAGGAACGGCTGACCACCCATTACCGGGGGATCTCCGGAGTGGTCTAGGGCCGGACCCGCAGGCCGTCCACCACGAGGCCGAGGATCCGTGCGGACCGCTTCTGGCTGTCGGCGCCCGGGGGGATCCGCCAGAGCACGCTGAGCTGCAGCAGCACGTCTTCCGGATCGGTCCCGCGTTTTAGCGTGCCCTCGGCGGCTCCGGCGTCGAGCAGGACGGCGATGGCACCGAGGAAGGGCTCGTAGTTCTGGTCGTCGAGGCCGCCGTTGGTCGCGGCGTGGATGACTTCGGCAACGCCGTACTTGAGCTGCCCGTAGCGGGCGACTTCGTCGAACCAGCGGCGGAGGGCTTCGAGCGGGGGGAGCGAGGCCGCCAGGGTGTGGGCGAGGTCGATGACCTTCTGGATCTCCTGGTGGTAGAGCTCGACGATGAGCGCTTCGCGGGTCGGGAAGTGCCGGTAGAGCGTTCCGACGCCGACGCCCGCCTGCTTGGCGATGGACGTCATGGATACGTCGGCCGAAGCGGCGAGCGCCTCGCCTGCGACGGCCAGGATGCGGGCCCGGTTGGTGCGGGCGTCCGTGCGGGTCGGCTTCGGTGGCAAGGGGTTCACGGGTGGGTCCGTTCGGTGCGGATTGCGAAACGGAAGGGCCTCCGGTACGTTCGAAAGCGTAGCGGAAGGGCTTCCGCTTAATCTTCGCACACGGAGGAGGCCACAGTCATGGCCGAAGTGGTTCTGGTCACCGGCGGCACCGGCTACATCGCCGGCTGGTGCGTCGTCGAGCTGCTGCGCGGCGGCTACGAGGTGCGCACGACCGTACGCACCGCCGACAGGGAGCAGGCCGTCACCGATGCGGTGTCACGCGCCGTCGACCCCGCCGGACGGCTGAGCTTCGCCGTCGCGGACCTGACGGCGGACGAGGGGTGGGACGCCGCGGTCAAGGGCGTCGACTACGTACTGCACGTCGCCTCCCCGCTCGGCGGCACCGGTCCGGACGCGATGATCGCGGCGGCCCGGGACGGCACCTTGCGGGTGCTGCGCGCGGCGACCGCGGCCGGGGGGAAGCGGGTCGTGATGACCTCGGCGGCGAACGCCGCGAGCCCGTCGTCGTACGCCACCGAAGGGGTGACCGACGAGACGCTGTGGACCGACCCGGACGACCCGACGCTGATCCCGTACCGCCGCTCGAAGACGCTCGCCGAGAAGGCCGCGTGGGAGTTCATGGCCGCCAACCAGGGGCCCACCGAACTGACCACGGTGCTGCCCGGAGCCGTGTTCGGCCCCGTTCTCACCGCGAGCGCCGTCGGATCCGTGGGCATCGTCGCCCGCATGATCTCCGGCGCGATGCCCGGGGTGCCGCGGATCGGGCTGGAGATCGTGGACGTCCGGGATCTCGTCGATGTCCACATCCGGGCGATGACGTCGCCGGACGCCGCGGGCCAGCGGTTCCTCGCGACCGGAGAGTTCACCTGGATGTCGGAGATGGCCCGCACCCTGCGGGACGGCCTCGGCGACGACGGCCGCCGGGTCTCGACCCGGCAGATCCCCGACTTCGCGGTACGGCTCGCCGCCCGGTTCCGCGACCCCTCGCTGCGCGAGATCACCCCCGCGCTCGGCCGTCGCAATCGGCACAGCACGGACAAGGCCCGGCGCGTGCTGGGCTGGCAGCCCCGCCCCGCCCGCCGGACCGTGCTGGACTGCGCCAGGAGCCTCATCGCCCTTGGCGCAATCCAGGATCTGCCCTAGACCCGCTCGGGCTGGAGCACCGGCGCGATCGCGCCGCCCGCGACGATGCGGGAGGTCTCGTGCGTACGCCGCTCCAGGAGCGCGGCGGTGATGGCGATGGCGAGGCCCGACAGCGCCAGGGCGGAGGCGACCGCGGCGGGGGCGGTGTAGCCGAAGCCGTGGGCGATGACCATGCCGCCGATCCAGGCGCCGCCTGCGTTGGCCAGGTTGAAGGCGGCCTGGTTGGCGGAGGACGCCAGGCTGGGCGCGTGCTTGGCCTTCTCCATGACCATGATCATCATCGGGGAGCCGGCCGCGAAGGAGGTGATGCCGAGCAGTACGACAGTGAGAGCCGCACTCCACTGGGCGTGCGCGGTGACCGTGAACAGGGCGAGGACGACCGCCATCGCACCGAGGCCGCCGAGCAGCGTAGGCCGCAGCGCGCGGTCGGCGAGCCGGCCGCCGACCAGGTTGCCGATGGTGGCGCCGACGCCGAAGAGGGCGAGGACGAAGGTGACGCTGCTGTCGCCGAACCCGGCGACGTCGGTGAGCAGCGGCGTGATGTAGCTGTAGACCGCGAAGACGGCGGCGAAGCCGAAGACCGTGGTGGCCAGTGACAGCCAGACCTGGCCGCTGCGGAACGCGGACAGCTCGCGGCGCAGTCCGGCGTCGTGCGCGACCGGGAGCCTCGGGACGAGGAGCGCGATGCTGCCCATGGCGGCGAGCCCGATGACGCCGACGGCGACGAACGTGGCGCGCCAGCCGAGGTGCTGGCCCATGAGGGTGGCGGCGGGGACGCCGACGATGTTGGCGATGGTGAGCCCGGTGAAGACCAGCGAGACGGCGCGGGCCCGGCGCGCCGGGTCGACCATGCCTGCGGCGACGACCGCGCCGACGCCGAAGAAGGCGCCGTGCGGCAGCCCGGACAGCACCCGGCCGGCGAAGAGCCAGCCGTAGCTGGGGGCGAAGGCGGAGAGGACGTTGCCGACGGTGAAGAGCCCCATGAGGGAGATCAGCACGGCCTTGCGCGGCATACGCGTCGTGAGGGCGGCGAGCAGCGGAGCGCCTATGACGACGCCGAGGGCATACGCGGAGACGAGGTAGCCGGCGGTGGGGATCGAGGTGTGAAGATCGTCCGCGACGTTGGGCAGCAGGCCCATCATCACGAACTCCGTCGTGCCGATTCCGAAGGCTGAGATCGCGAGCGCGAGCAGAGCCAGGGGCATGAGAGACCTTTCAGCGGTGCAGGAGAGAGCCAAGATATGTTCAGTGACGGAACAAAGTCTCGCAGACAAATCTTCCCGCACGGAAAACAGCAGGTTGCAGGCTCGCTACAAGCTCGCTTACGGAACCTCGACCCGGGCCGCCACCGGCCGGTGATCGCTGTCGGTGGCAGGCAGCACCCACGAGGACTTGGGCTCGATGCCCTTGACCATGATCTGGTCGATCCGCGCCATCGGGAAGCCGGCCGGCCAGCTGAAGCCGAAGCCGTCGCCCGCCACGCCCTGGGTGCTGCGCATCTGGGAGGTGATGGAGGCCAGGGACCGGTCGTTCATGGTGCCGTTGAGGTCGCCGAGCAGGATGACGCCCTGCAGCTTCTCCTGCGAGATCGCCTCGCCTAGCGCGTCGGCGCTGCGGTCCCGCCCGTTCGCGGTGAAGCCGAGGCTGAAGTTGACGCGTACGGACGGCAGATGAGCCACGTACACCGCGATGGTGCCGCTCGGCGTGGCGACCGCGGCGCGCATGGCACGCGTCCAGCCGAGCCGGATGTCGACTGCCTTGACGCCGCTGATCGGGTACTTGCTCCAGAGCCCGACGGTGCCCTTGACGGAGTGGTACGGGTAGGCGCTCTTGAGCTGGCTCTCGTACGTGGAGACCTGACCCTCGGCCAGTTCCTCCAGCGCGACGACATCGGCGCCGGCGGCGATGACGTCCTTCGCGGTCGCGGCCGGATCGGCGTTCTGGGCGTTGACGTTGTGCGTCAGGACGGTCAGATTGCCGCCGCCGGCCGACTTGTCGGTGACCAGCCCGCCGAAGAGGTTCAGCCAGACCGCGATCGGCAGCAGCACCGCGATCAGGGCCGTCGCCGACCGGCGCAGCAGGCCGATGAGCAGCAGCACCGGGATCGCGAGGCCCGCCCAGGGCAGGAAGGTCTCCAGGAGACTGCCCAGGTTACCGATGCGATTGGGCACGCTGGAGTGCATGACCAGCAGCAGCGTCAGCAGGACCGCGCAGACGGCGGTGATGATGCCGCGCCGCCACATTCCCTCTCTGCGCCAGGAGAACCGCCCGCCGTACCGACCGCCCCGGCCCGGCCGGGACGCGTCCCCCGTACCGCGAGCCCCTTGGCCGCCGTCGGTGGTCACGTCCGAGCTGTACGCCTGCGTCATGGGGGGAGTCCTCACTGTCTTGCCAAGTGCACTGTCGACCTTAGGGGATCGACACAGAGAGGACGGGACGGGCCGGGCGGCGGGTTCCCGGCACGCCCGTGGCACCGCTCCTTCGTGACACAACGATTACGTACTTCTGCGTACGCCATCCAGCACAGTGTCCACTATCCGCTCGGCCAGGCCCTCGTCCAGACTGGCCGCCATCCGCAACATCGCGCGCGAGAGCATCGGCCCGGAGAAGAGGTCGCCGAGCAGGTCCAGGTCGACGTCGTCCCGGAGTTCACCGCTGGTGATGCCCCGTCGCAGCACGTCGAGCATCTGGCGGCGACGGGCCTCGATGACGGTGCGGTGATAGTGCTCCCAGATGTCGGGCCGGCTGTGCACGCCCACCAGGACCTCGCGCAGCACGGCGGAGTTGCGCTTCGCGAGGCCGCGCCGCCGGATGGTGTCGACCAGGGCCACCAGGTCGTCACGGACCGACTCCCCGGCCAGCGGCGGCGGCTCCTCGTCGATCGACCGCAGGACGTCGAGCATCAGCTCGTCCTTGCCGGACCACCGCCGGTAGAGGGCGGCCTTGCCGACGCCCGCGCTGCGCGCGATCCGCTCGATGGACAGGTCGCCGATCGTCGCGCCCTCCTCCAGCAGGTGCAGCACGGTCTCGATGACGGCGGTGTCGACGGCGATGCTGCGCGGCCGCCCGCGCCTCGCGGTGCCCGAATCGGTGCCCGGATCCGTGCCGGTATCGGCGCCCGGATCCGTGCCGGGCTCTGCAGCGGTCATCCGTCCACCGCCACCGGCTCCCGGTCGCCGGCGCCGGGCGCCGGCGTGGCCGCCTCCTTGGCGGGCAGGAAGAACAGGCAGATCAGGCCGCCGAGCAGGGCGACCGAGGCGGAGCAGACGGCCGTGATGTGCATCGCGTGGATGAAGGCGTCGTTGGCCGGGCCGACGAGGGACTTCCCGGCCGGGCCCAGCTTCCCGGCGACGGCGAGGGTGGCCTCGATGGACTCACCGGCGGCGTGCCGGGCGGAGGCGGGCAGGATGCTCAGATGGCTGTTGATGCCGTCACGGTAGACGGCGGACATCGTCGAGCCGAGCACCGCGACGCCGATGGCGCCGCCGACCTGCCGGAAGGTGTTGTTGACGGCCGATCCGGAACCGGCCTTCTCACGCGGCAGCGAGGACATGATCATCACGGTGGCGGGCGGCATGATGTGCGCCATCGCGATGCCCATCAGGGCGAACATCACTTCGAGCACCCAGATCGGCGTGTCGGCCTCCAGCAGCAGGAAGCCGAGGAACGAGAAGGCCGTCACGAACAGCCCGCCGGCGCAGACGGCACGCGGGCCGAACCGGTCCACGGCCAGCCGGGCGCGCGGCGCGAAGATCATCTGGGCGGCGGCGAGCGGGAGCAGCAGCAGACCGGACTGCAGGGCGCTGTAGCCGCGCACGCTCTGGGTGTAGAAGACCACGAAGAAGGTCACGCCCATCAGCGCGAAGAACACCAGGCCTATCGCGGCCACGGAGGCGGAGAACCGCCGGTCGCGGAAGTACGTGACGTCCAGCGCCGGGTGGTCGCTGCGCTTCTCGTACAGCACGAAGGCCGCGAGTACGACGAGCCCGCCGAGGACGGTCGCCCACACCTCGGGCTTGGAGAAGTCGCCGAGCTGGCCGCCCTTGATGATGCCGAAGACCAGCAGCACCAGGCCGACGATGGACAGCAGCACGCCGACCGGGTCCAGGCGGCCGGGGCTGGGGTCCTTGGAGTCGGGGACGATCATGACCATGGCGATCAGGCCGGCCGCCACGATCGGCACGTTGACCAGGAACACCGAGCCCCACCAGAAGTGCTGGAGCAGCACCCCGCCGGTGATCGGCCCGATCGCGATGGCCAGGCCGACGACCCCGGCCCAGATGCCGATCGCCTTGGGCTGCTCGTCGCGCTCGAAGACGTTCATGATGATCGCCAGCGTCGCGGGCATGATGAAGGCGCCGCCGAAGCCCATCAGGGCGCGGAAGGCGATGAGCTGCCCGGAGGAGTCCGAGACCGCGGACAGGGCCGAGCCCACGCCGAAGACGAGCATGCCGAACAGCAGCGCCTTCTTGCGGCCGAGCCGGTCGCCGAGCAGGCCGGCGGTGAACAGCAGGCCCGCGAAGACCAGGGTGTAGGAGTTGATCGCCCATTCCAGCTGGCTCTGGGTGGCCCCCAGTCCGGTGGGGGCGGGCTGGGCGATGGTCTTCATCGCCACATTGAGGATCGAGTTGTCCAGGACCACGACCAGCAGGCTGAAGAGCAGCACGGTCAGGATGGCCCAGCGGCGGCTGTGGACCGTCGGCGGTACGGCTACGGAAGACATAAGTTCAGGGTAAGGATTATTTACGATACGGGACCGTCTCGTATCGTAAAACCTGAGCAAACTCGGGTCGTCCCGCGTCACACCTCTCCCCCCTTTGCGGCCGACCCGGAGCGTGCCAGCATGGGAGGCGGTCCGGGGACGCCGTCAGGGCGCCTCGAGATGACGAAGGAGCCGTTGCAATGACGCACGCCGTTTCGGCTGCCCAAAAGCCCGCTCAGCCCGCACAGCCCGCCGCACCGAAGTCCGCCGACAGCAGCAAGGCGCTGTACGGCGGCAAGAGCAACCGCCGTGTCACCGTCCGCGATATCGCCGCCGCCAAGGAGCGCGGCGAGAAGTGGCCCATGCTCACCGCCTACGACGCCATGACGGCGTCGGTCTTCGACGAGGCGGGCATCCCCGTCCTGCTGGTCGGGGACTCGATGGGCAACTGTCACCTCGGCTACGACAGCACCGTCCCCGTCACCATGGACGAGATGACGATGCTGTCCGCGGCTGTCGTGCGCGGCACCAGCCGCGCCATGGTCGTCGGCGACCTGCCGTTCGGGTCCTTCCAGGAGGGGCCGACGCAGGCGCTGCGCAACGCCACCCGCCTGGTCAAGGAGGCCGGCGTACAGGCCGTGAAGCTGGAGGGCGGCGAGCGCTCCGCCCAGCAGATCGAGCTGCTCGTCCAGGCCGGCATCCCGGTGATGGCGCACATCGGCCTCACCCCGCAGTCGGTCAACGCCTACGGCGGCTACCCGGTCCAGGGGCGCGGCGACGAGGCGGCGCACCAGCTGATGCGCGATGCCAAGGCGGTCCAGAGCGCGGGCGCGTTCGCGGTCGTCCTGGAACTGGTCCCGGCCGAGCTGGCCGCCGAGGTCACCCGCAGCCTGCACATCCCGACCGTCGGCATCGGCGCGGGCGCCGGCTGCGACGCCCAGGTCCTGGTCTGGACGGACATGGCCGGGATGACGGGCGGCCGGATGCCGCGCTTCGTCAAGCAGTACGCGCAGCTGCGCGAGGTGCTGGGCGGGGCCGCGAAGGCCTTCGCGGAGGACGTCGTCGGCGCCGCCTACCCGGCCGAGGAGCACAGCTTCCACTGACCCCGGGGCCGTCTGGGCGGCCCCTCGCGGCCGCCCGACGGCCCCCTACCTGCACGTACTCCTGCTTCTTCGGTGCTATTCGGTGCCCGGCGATCCGCGGATTGCCGGGCATCGAAGTTTTTTTCGTTGATGTTGAGCCGCAGCCACACCTCCTACGTATTGGTAGGTGTCCACCGCTCCACGCGGATAGCCGAATAAAGTTCTAGCAGGGGGACTTGGCATGACACGTGCAAGTTTGCGACGACCAGCCGTAGCGGGCGCCTTCGCCGCCACGGTCCTGGTCTCCGCAACCGCCTGTGGCACATCCGCGAACACCAGCGCCAACTCCGGCACCTCGGCCGGGATCCTCCCCGCACAGTCGGGGGCCTTGTCCGCATCACCCGGGGCGGGGCTGAAGGCAGCGACGGACTCCTCACTCGGCAGCATCGTCACCGACGGCAGCGGCTGGGCGCTCTACCGCACCGACAACGACAAGAACATCCCGCCCACGTCCACCTGCACCGACACCTGCGCGGCCGAGTGGCCGCCGGCGCCCCCGGTCTCGGACACCCAGATCACCGGCGTCGACGGAAATCTCGTCGGCTCCCTCACCCGCCCCGACGGTACCCAGCAGCTCACCCTCAACGGCTGGCCGCTGTACCACTACGCCGGCGACGAGCAGCCCGGCCAGACCAACGGCCAGAAGGTCGGGCAGGTCTGGTTCGTCTCAACTCCCGAAGGTCTGAAGGCCGGAGTGGCCGCCACCAGCGGCTCCGGAAGCACCTCGACCGACACGACCAACCCGTCAGGATACTGATGATCGGGGCAACCTTGATGGGACTCGACCGACAGCCTCACGTAAGGCAGGATCGGGGCGTGGCCGATCACCGCGCCGGGAGAGCCCCGGAAGAAGATTTGATGCGGGAGCTGTACAAAGCCCATGCGGGCGCGCTCTTCGCTTACGTGATGCGGCTGGTCGGTGGAGACCGCTACCTCGCCGAAGACGTTGTTCAAGAAACGTTGCTTCGGGCCTGGAAAAGCGCTTCCCGCCTGGACCCGGCCGCTCGCTCCCTACGACCCTGGCTGGTGACAGTCGCGAGGCGGATCGTCATCGACGGTCACCGAAGCCGCCAGGCCAGACCCCCGGAGGCCTCCCCCGCCGCACTGGACCAGCTCCCCGCAGAGGACGAGCTCGACCGCTCGCTGCGGCTGATGACGATATCCGACGCCCTGGACGACCTCACCGAGGCTCATCGCCAGGTCTTGATCGAGACATATTTCAAGGGACGTACCGTCAATGAGGCGGCCGCCGAACTCGGCGTCCCGCCGGGCACCGTCCGATCGCGGGTGTTCTACGCACTCCGCTCACTGAGGAACGCATTGGAGGAGAGGGGTGTGACCACCGCATGACGGTCTACGGTTCCGGGCCAGGGGCGCCTCTCGACCCCGAGTCCCACATGGACGTCGGCGCGTATGTGCTCGGCGTACTCGACGACATCGAGATGGCGCGCTTCGAGCATCATCTCGCCATCTGCACGGAGTGCGGTGAGCAGCTCGACGAGCTGTCCGGCCTCGTTCCCATCCTGGCCGAGCTCGGCCCCGCCGGGGCCGGCTCGCCGATGCCGCCCAGCGGGGACGCGCTGCTGCGCAAGCTCGTCGACCGGGTCACCGTGGAGCGCGGCGTCCAGCGCCGCCGCCGCTGGCTCTCGTTGGTGGCGGCGGCCGTCCTGGTCGTCGGCGGTCCCACCGCCGCCTACCTGGCCGCCGACAGCGGCTCCAACCCGCCCGTGGTCGCGGTCGACGAGACCCACACCACCACCGACCCCAGCAGCGGTGTCAAGGCCACGGTCGACATGACCGAGAAGAAGTGGGGCACCGACCTCGCCGTCACACTCTCCGGCGTCAAGGGGCCCCTCACCTGCCGCGCCGTGGTGGTCGGCAAGGACGGCTCCGAGCAGACCATCTCCAACTGGACCGTCCCCACGGCCGGTTACGGCGTAGCCGGCCAGCCCGACCCGCTGAAGGTCGAGGGCGGGGCATCGCTGGACATGAACGACATCGCCAGCGTGTACGTCATCACCTCGCAGGCAAAGAAGCTGGTGTCGGTGAGCACGTAATCCCCCTGCCGCACGACGCCGACATCCGCTGACATCCCCCTGTCAGCCCGTGTCGGCGTCATGTCGTCGCCGTGTCGGTGAGGCCCGTCACGGTAGAGCCATGAAGACGACGCGACTCACAGACACTGACGGAATGGCCGTCACCGTACGGGGGCTGGTCAAGCACTACGGCGAGACCAGGGCTCTGGACGGCGTCGACCTCGATGTACGACAGGGCACCGTGCTGGGCGTGCTCGGCCCCAACGGTGCCGGCAAGACCACCCTCGTACGGGTCCTGTCCACCCTCATCCAGCCGGACGCCGGCTCGGCCACGGTCGCCGGGTACGACGTACTGCGCCAGCCCCGCCAGCTGCGCCGGGTGATCGGGCTGACCGGGCAGTACGCCTCCGTGGACGAGAAGCTGTCCGGCCGGGAGAACCTGTACATGATCGGGCGGCTGCTCGACCTCTCCCGCGCCGAGGCCCGGCGCCGCGCCGACGAGCTGCTGGAGCGCTTCTCCCTCACCGAGGCCGCCAAGCGCCCCGCCCAGGGCTACTCCGGCGGTATGCGCCGCCGCCTCGACCTGGCCGCCAGCATGATCGGCCAGCCGGCCGTCCTGTATCTGGACGAGCCCACCACCGGCCTGGACCCCCGCACCCGCAACGAGGTGTGGAAGGAGGTCCAGCGGATGGTCGCCGACGGCACGACCGTGCTCCTCACCACCCAGTACATGGAAGAGGCCGAGCAGCTCGCCGACGAGCTCACCATCTTCGACCGCGGCCGGGTCATCGCCGCCGGCCGCGTCGACGACCTCAAGGCCAAGGTCGGCGGCCGCACCCTCCAGATCCGCCCCGTGGACCCGGCCGCGCTCCCCGCCATGACGGCGGTCCTGGCCGGCTCGGTGCCGGACCACGAGAACGGCGTACTGAACGTCCCCATCACCAGCGACG
>Ga0307517_10014192_pt1 | contig 10732 bp, 9 predicted proteins | sample 23_EM_MG_FD_194515 | JGI IMG/M metagenome (GOLD analysis project Ga0307517, IMG submission 194515) | Populus trichocarpa ectomycorrhiza microbial communities from riparian zone in the Pacific Northwest, United States - 23_EM | ecosystem: Host-associated > Plants > Roots > Unclassified | place...
CTATATTACAATAAAAAAATTGATATACATTAGAAAACTACCTAATAAAATTTATGAAAAGAAAACCATCCTGAAGGGTTGCAAATAAAATATCATCTAATTGAATGTATTGAAATTTAAAATCTTGGATAATTTTTTATTTTTTTAAAAAAAAAAAGAAAATAAAGCAGGCCTAGCGTGTGGACTTGCGTGCCTAATCTTTTTTAATGTTACAGGATGGATGACACATCATCCGCTTTTTAATTTTATTTCAAAAAAAAATAATGTGTCATCTGGTGGCCTAGAATCCAACGATTGGAGAGTCACTAGAAAGTCGTGGCAGGGGTATTTTATACACAAAAAATCATTTTTAACTTTTTTTTCTTCTAAAAACACCATTAGAATCTTAATAAACCAATCTCTTAACCCAAAACACTTCCAAATTGGTCAAAAAACAGAAAATCAAGCAAAAAACTTTTTTCTTTTCTCAACTGTGATCTACTTTATCTATAAAAATAGCCTAAATGGAACTTCTGAACTTATTAACACGTGTTTTTGTCGCTAGAATATGGACACCCAACAACTTTCTTTGTTATCTACCATTTTCCAGCAACTCTCTCTCATCCCTTTAATCCAAGGACCTAAAAGTGAATAAAATAAACTTTTGGACTAAAACGTATAATTGAGAAACTAAAAGGACCAAAATAGAAATTAAGAAAACTCCCAAGGCTTTCTTTTCAAAAATCGTTGATTGAACAATGCTAGGAAAAAACCTTCATTTTTCATCCACTTTCGATTTTGGTCCCCTTATTTTCAATTTTTTTGCAAACAATAAAACCAATTTTTTTCCTGCAAAATCGAGCATCTAACTAATGGCAAGATGTTTCTTTCTAATAACTTTCTCTCTCATTTCTCATTTTTCGATGATGCTCTCTCTCCTCTCAAATTTCGAGAGCTGAGACATAAAATAAATGAGTTTTAGGACTGAAATGTAAAACCCTAAGAAAAACAGAACAGAGATGAGAAATGAAAAGGCAAAAACTTCAGGGACCAAAATGTAGTTTTCTGCAACCATGAACAGTAAAAAATGTTCATTTGTGTCTAAGTTAAATTTGGTCCCTGTTGTTTTAATTTTTTTAATTGATAAAATTAAATCCTATTTTGCAAAGCGACCATCAAATTAATGCCGGGACATTTTTTGACATCACGAATGCAATGTAGCAAGCAAACCGAAACAAATTTTTAGATTTAAAACCGTGCGAACATGTAATGACATGGGAGGATGGAATTGAAAAAAAAAATTCATGTACAAAACTAAGTAATTGTTCAAGGACAAAATAAAGGGTCATACTCAACCGTACTATAACAGTCCACAATGCGCCCGTGTAGCACTGAGGTGAAAGAAACAATGTTTTTTCTTTCTCATTTAGTTTATTTTGTAATTGTAATTGTAAATTCAAGCCAAACAAAATAGTTAAAAATTTAGAATGATAGTGCTCTTCAAATAACAACAATGAAAATGAATGGCAAGTTTTTCAAAAGGAGAGTGAAATTACTTTTTTATTAGAATTATCCAAAATACATTAAGATTATCTTGTTATTTGCTTGAGTAGGATCGTTATTAACTATTATATTAATACCATAGGTAGCTGAAAGAAAAATAGATTACCTTACACCTTCATGCTGGGAAGAAGTGAGTTGGACCAATGCTTCAAGCGCTCCTGCCTCTCGCCTAACAGCAGCATTGTCATTATTGTTATCTCCATGAGCAGCTAGATTGGCCAATGCACGAGCAGCCTGGTCAAGAACAGAAGCAACAGAGAATGCAGCAGTTAAGAACCCACTTTTAATCTAGTAAATGAATCACATGCCATAAACATGACGCTCGCATATCATATTCAGAAAATGACCATTTACTTGTGAACAAATGCACAGATTAAAAGCTATAACCAGGATCACCTGCTCTTGCACTCCTTCAAACTTGCAGGATCTAGCAAGCATTACAAGAGCATGGACACCGCCTGCCACTGCCACTTCCATGCTACAGCTGTCATCAGCTGCCAAATTTGCCAGTGCTCCAGCTGCTCGTTCCTGAAAAACAAGCGTGCAAACACCAGCCCATAATTCTTAATTGAAATGCTACACAAGTTGCAGAATTATGTAGCAAGTGATGCATATATTATATGTATGCAGGATACATACAAGTACCCCATCATTGCCAGCGTGCCATTTATAAATAAGGTCAATCAAAACTTTTATACCGCCAGCCTCAGCAATGGCACCCTGTAAACAGCATTGATGAGAGTAAGTCACATAATTTTTAGGTTATGGTATCATAAACTTGCTTCAATTTCCAAACAGCATTGATTAGAGTAAGTCGCATAATTTTTAGGTTATGGTATCATAAACTTGCTTCAATTTCCAAACAGCATTGATTAGAGTAAGTCGCATAATTTTTAGGTTATGGCATCATAAACTTGCTTCAATTTCCACAACCTTATGCTCTTCTCCAACGGAAAGATTCCACAGGCCTCCAGCAGCCTCTTCAGCAACCAATCTGTTTACTGACCTAGCCAAACCGACAAGGATATTAATTCCTCCAATGTCAGCAACAGCTTTTGCAACTTTTGAATCTACAGACAAATTTGCTATAGCCTGCACAGGTCAACAGCGTTACAGGATTATGCCAAGTAACTAACTTCTCAGGAAATCAAATTCTATGAACAAAATGTGAGAAGTAAGAATTCAAGGAGTAAGAAAATTTAGTAGCTTAAGCATCTAGCTTTTGTTTCGAGTCATATCTAAACCTAGCCTTTTCCAACTCTTATTCAATAATTTTCAATGACTGACCAAATGTCTTTCAAATTGAAAGAAGGATGAGGAATGGCACCTAAAAGAAATCACCCTTACCTTTGCTGCTTCAGACTGAAGTCCTTCTCGGCAAGATCTAGCAAGGTCCAAAAGCAGCTGTATTCCACCATTCTGCATAACTACCTCAGCTCTTTGAGAATCAACAGTGGCATTTTCATCGTCAATCACAACAAAAGTAGCAATTGAATTGGCTGCTCTTTCTTGAACATCTTCTTGTGAGCTTTGCAATAAATCAAGCAACAGTGCTGCTCCTTGCTTGATCCAGAAAGCATCAAGCTCCTTGGGGTTGTTCTCCGCGATACGTAAAAGAAAATGTGAGAAAATCCATTCAATCCAAGTAGCAATGACATCCATGCTTCTGTCGATGCTCTTTACTTTCCTCCAATAAGACAAGTTGTTGCTCTCATTTTCAGTAATATCGACAAATAACGAGCCTACTGCCTTGAAAATGTCATTGAAAACTGTGAGTAATATTTTTCCCTTATGATTATATGTCATGTGATTATCAACTTCAGCTTCAAAAACTGGACAGTTCAAGGCAACCAACACTTTCAAGTATTGGGATGACAAAAACAATCTCATGACAGAGCTGAAAGTTATATCTGTCCTTGACACATCTAGCCCCACCAACTTGGGCAATTTACTCCAAACACATGAAGCTGAATTCCATTTCAGGTTTTTTGTTCCAGCCAGTGACAAAAATTGGACAGAAGTCAGGTTTCCTAATGCAAGTTCATCAACAGAATTGGATTCCATGAATGCAACCTCCACCAATTGCCTACAATGCTTAGCTAAAGCATTTATGGCTTCCCCAGTAACTTCCTTAACACCCGAAATCTGAAGTCTCTTTAACTTGGGGCAGCAAAGTGCTATTACTCTGATTGCAAAGCTGGTGATTCTTTCACACACATCTGGCCCAAGTTGGAGACACTCAAGCATCTCATGTCGAGCTGCTATCATTGAAAGTGTAGCATCTGTGATATCCCGACAGAAATCACCACTAATTTCACGAAGGTCCCTCGCTTCAAGACTAATAATAGCATCTGCTGACTCTGCCCCTAGAAACCGAAGCTTCCGAAGATTTTTGGATCGAGAAGACAGCGACTGTGCTGCTGCAATATCAAACTTGTGGTACCGAAGGTCTAGAGAATCCCATAAACAAGGAGAGGAACCTAACAATCTAAATGTTCGACATGTTGCCGACAAACTGGCCCGGTCTCGATAATTTAAATAAGAAAATAGCTGAATAGCTGTGTCATCAGGCAATGCCATCCAATCAAGGTCACAAATGGTACTGGAGCGCAAACATCCATCATCCTGATTCTCTGAATTACTGCCTACAATCTCCTTATTTTTTTCCTTGGAGTGTGCCAACTTTCTCCTCACCCTTCGAGTCATATCTCAATCAAAAAGCTCCAATATCGTGCACACTAGGAACCCTTCTGTCAGCAATCTTTCAATTGAAACAAAATAAGCAACTCATTAATCAAACAAGCTACAATTCTATTATACACATACACCAATGCCAAACAACCTCCAAATTCATTAAGAAAGCAAGCAACAAACAGAATACACCATTCTTTGGGACAGCATAACAAACAATCTTTAATTTCATAAAAGAACCTTCTAACATTCAATAAAGAAAGCTCCAATGTTTCACATGCTAAAGACCTAACATTAACCAATTCTACTATCATAGAAAAACAAAAATCCAATGAAACAAGCTCTAATTCAATAATCGCAACCCCAGATATAAGAAGTCCATTTTTGCAATCAAGAACCAATACTTAATCACAAAAACATGAAAAAACAGCTGCTGAACAAAGCCAAACATCACAAGACAGGCGAGGAATTCAACCAAAAGCAAGTAATGGGCATACCTAAATAGCGTCAAACAAGTTAAAACTCAATTGGGCTGTCGTTAAAGAGCCTGAAAAAGGAACCTTTCAAACTGTGAATGTGAATAGGAAACTGAAAAAAAAAAGCGTTTTAGAAGGTAATGGCGGTTAAAGAGTGTAAAAAACAAAAACAAAGGAAATTGTGAAGTTGAAGCCAGTTTTTTTAGCTTCGAATTAAAAGATACCTCCCTCTCTCTTTGTGGGTGCAAAGCAATGGTGTTTGATGCGAGAAAGAGAGGGGAGAAAAAAGAAAGGTTTAGTTGAGTGGAGGACGGTGTTGGTGGGCTTTCTTGCTTCTTGTTGCCATATAAATACCTCTCTGTCATTCACCGCCAGTTTTATAGTACCATGTGATTATTGATTTTTTTCTTGAGGTCAATGGTTTTTTTTCCTTTATTTTTTTAATCGTCTTCAAGAACACATAAATTCATTTTAAAGTTATTCTAAAAATCAAATTATTTTAAATCTTTGTTTTTATTTCTCGAACCAAAAGCATTTTTATTCTTTTATATTTATTTTTTAATCCAAAAACACAAACCAAACACGATAGAATTTATGTATTCAATGGATAAAAAGGAAAGATAAGGCGAATTACTGCAAGTGCAATGGATAGGTGTTTCTAAGTGGTTATTCAAATTATTTTGGTGCGATAGCGGCAATGGAGTATTATTGAAAATGAGGAGCATTGATGCATGCGGCCAGTGGATTCTTTTAATTTCTATTACTGATAAAAACACTTCAGGTCAAGAAACCGAAAGCATCGGTTCAGTAGCAGATTACTTTTGTCACATGCAATTAAGTATCGTCTAAGATATGGCTAAACTCTTTGCATCCTGCATTTACAATTCGTAAGCCAGCTTGCCGTTTGCAGACAGGGCATTTACGAGAGAATCCATTTCTTGACGTCTCTCATTGAACTTGAAACGAAGATAGTGACACAGAGAGCATAAAAAAAACCTCTGGGAAGTTTTAGTCAGCTTGTAATGTTTGGTGGTATCAAAACTTGACGAGAACTTTCTGCATACGCAAAACCAATTCGTTATAAACAAGAAGGGAAGCGACCATAAAATAGATTGTTTCCATGTAACTACACGATGTTAATTATTACAGTTTTGACTTTTGATCCTTGATTTGTCCTGTACAAGGTTAGCCGAAACTTAATGACATGGCATGGAATTCATTAAACTAATGTTTGAAATGTTACCTAATTACAAAGCTGTGATATATCATAAAAAAATGCCGTGTATGGTAGGGTTTATTGCATGCAGTCCTGCTCACAAAATACAAACATTTGACAAGAGTTCAATGAAAGAAGCAGAATTAAGAAACATAGTAATATCACACGAAAAAAGCATACTTACGGTATATGCTTGCTTTGTTTCTATCACAGTTTACTTGCAGCTTCGCCAAGGGATAGCTGATTCCATGAAACTCAACAAATGTTGGTATATATTTGACTTCCGTTATTGATTTGTCTTGACACGGGATAAATGTCGTTTGCCATAGTTTCATTCGTTTTGCCATTGTCTTGACACACACACACCCCGAGACTGGCCAAACCTGTGTCACGAGTATACTCTTTCGGAAATCGAGTTATGGTTCTTCAAGTTTTTCACTTCTGACATATTAAAAACAGAGATAAGGAGAATCGAAATATTTGGTTAAACACTGATGCCCTGTTTTTGTAGTATACTTTTTTTGTTAAGTTTGCAAGCCACCTGGATTAAAAAATGGAGACATGCCTCAGTCATCTGAACTATATTCACTAGATTCTGGAAATAAGGGCACAGACGCACAGCAGAACGACTCCTTGTCTTTGAGGAGGAGGCAACTTCCATCTGAATTCCATTTCAAATCAGTTATGTTAAACTGTGGTAGAGGATTACTCACGCAGTAAGCACCTGATGGGGTCCACATATACAAGTGAGAGCTGCCAGTACAGAGAACAAGACGTGTGCATGTTGGGTCCCATGCTGCTGCTCGTATGGGATCCTTCTGCACCAAGATGGCAGCAAGCTCTAGATGGCATATATCCCATATCCACAGAGCAGTTGGCATGCTATCATTACGTGTATAAATATATCGGCTGTCTTTACTCCATGACATAAGACCTGCAATTAAGGTCATGCATTTTTAGTGCATTTTGGTTTGATACTAACAAAGAGGAAAACAAACATCAATGCACTGCAAGGAACTCTTAAAACATGTATTGTTAATTGCATCAACATGCTATACGAGAAAGATGGGCTTTACCGATGCCTTGTTTAGGATTCGGTTTGTCTGCAGGAGGCTTCTGGAAAGGCAAGCCAATAGGTACTTCAGTAACATCGTACATGACTCTGAAGTGTCCTTCTGAAACATCTTTTAGGAAAGGAAAAGGTATTAATTCGACTACAAAAGTTATTCAAAAGAAGTGATATAGTTGCATGAAGACAGTTTCAAATTCATTTTACAGATCAAACATTCTGTGTCAAACAAGATCCATGTCACTGTAAGATACTCCATACTTATGCAGTCATGCTTTACCAGAATTTCCTTGGAGAAACTCATCACTCAAGCATAACTCAGACATATTGAGGTGCAATGGCTCGTCTACCTCCTGCAAAATTAAGAAAAGACTGAAAGTTGTAACCACTTAAATCATCAGTGCACCCAATGATATAAAAAAAAAAAATCCAGTCACCTTGAAAACAGCAGCACAACAAGGACCACGGACAGTGGATAGGTGCATGAATTCAGCAAATGTTTTCCAAGTTAAGTGATTCAAAACTCGCAACATCTGATCATAACTACCCACAGCTAGATATTGGCCACAAGGCGACCACGAAACACTTTTTACACCCAGTCCACTTTCATATGCTTGATACTTGGATAGGCATCTCCCATCTGGGGAGTAAATTAGAACCTGTATCGAATTGCAATAACCATAAGCTCTCAGTCTTATAGACAGGGACACAAAGATAGAAACCATCAAAAGTCAACATGCAATCTTGGGCATTGATAAACCATGAGATATAATACAAAGTGGAGCTCCTATGAAATGTCACATATGCATAATGCAAGACATAAAATTGATAGCAACAGACATTTTCAATGCTTGGCAATGTACTATCATAAAATGCTAATCGTCACCAAGAAATTAGAAGGGTACAATATAAGCATTAAATTCTACCCCAGATTTGCTTCTCCTCGTGCTTATAAAGTCAAGTGCTCTTGATAAATGGTAAATGCAACAAAAAAAAAACTCCATTACCTTGAATTCAAGTGGTGCATCCCATATTACTATAGCACTATCATCCGGCGACCACTCTATATCAGCTAAGTCCAATGTATCAACAGCAAACGCACCCATTATTTCCCATGTATGACATGACAGTAGATTTACATAATCCTTGCAATCACGCCTCGTACAAATCGCAGCATATTTCCCATCTTTAGAGAAAGAAACCCCTTTAGAGCAATGCTTTGGCCCCTGGACATGAACACATGCTGTGTTCAAAAGCGACCAAACTGTTAACCTCAACTGAAAATCTGAAGTGGTAAGTATATGCCGGCTGTCAGGACTCCATCTAGAATATGCAATACCAGCAGGACCTTCATCTATTTTGCATGTCCACTCAGGTTGAGTCAATGACCATGCTTGTATCATCGGTCTTTTATTCAGACCGCAAAGGATGTACTCAGAATCATTTGCCCATTCTATATAGCTTATCTTATCCAAGCATGAAAACAACTGCACAACCTGCAAATCATAAAAAACAATGCAAGATCTCACAAAAGAATCCCATATTTAATAGCCTCAATTAATAAAACTCAGTGGTTAATACTTGAGCAGACAAAGAAATTTTTTTCCCACAAAATTTTCTCAGTAACCAAACAAGACATAAGCATAATTTAATCAAAACCTCGCATTGTACCATCAAATATCCTCCTGCCCTTTTACTTAACCAGTCCAGTTCAATTTTCACAAATGACACTAACAAGAAAACAGAAAATGATCAAAGCTTTTATACTTCCCATGCATTTCCCAAGGATCCAAATACAAGCATTACACTAAGTTCACGAGAAACTAAGAAACAAACTTCCACTTTCTCAGTAACCAGACAAAGAAATATCAGGCAAACAAGACTTAACGTAATACCAAATCAGATTCCCGTTCTAGCTCAACCACACACCACTGACACTAACAAGAAAAGAAAAAAGATCAAACAAAACTTTCTATTCTTCCCATTTTTTTCAAATTTTCTAGGCATCCAAACACAAAATTCACCACGAAGTTCTAGAAACCAAAAAGAAAAACGGAAAGGGTAGCTCAATACACACCACTGAAATTAGGAAAAAAAGAAAAAGATCAAACAAGAACTTGCATTCTTCCAATTTTCTCAGCATCCAAACATAGCTCGTTACAGAAATTCACCACGAATTTCTTAAAACAAACAGAACAATCAAAAGGGTAGTGAAAATACCTTAAAAGAGAGCGTATCACGAATCACGAGACGGTAATCGACAGCAACAGCGATGTAACGGGAGTTTGGAGAGAAACAACAAGGACCCGTCTGCTTATAAGCTTCAGTAAACTCCATTTTTACCTTTTGGTATGTTTAACCTATCTAACTATCTATCAATCTAAGCTCTGAAATCTGTCAACTTTTTAGCATTTTTTTTTTTGTTAGCGATCGAGCAACGCTATGCAACTACAGTATCTGTGTGGATCTTTGGAGTTTAAAATTAAAGGTCATTTTGGTTTTGACTGTTGGAGACCCGCACAGATTTTGCAGTAAAGTAAAATGCCTTTTTTCTTTTTTTCTTTTTATTTCCCCCCTGTCAAATGGTTCTGGGCTTTTATGCCAGAATTTATGTAGGTCTACCAAAATTATTTTACGGCCCATGCAATAATTTAATGCAATTTACAATATGAGAAGTTTTAATATATTTATGAATTATAAAAATTATACTGTTTAATAACAAGTTACTAGTTTAGATTAAATAATAGATAGTATCTAGATTAAAATACTGTAGAGATTACTAGTTTACTTCCTGTGATATGTTGCAGGTTAGACAAAAAAAAATAATTGAATGTAAAAAAAAATTTTTATTGTGGAAAGTTTTTTGACATTTTCATTAAACTCAATATAGTAAATCAAACTTGAAAACCCTCCGACTTCAGTCATTTTTAAGTTCAGGTTTTCAATTAAATTATTTGAGAGTTGACTTAATGTATTTCAGTCAATTTGGCATATCTAAAGATAAAAAAAAATCAAAAGATAAAAAAAATAACATAAAAAACAAAGGTCATACGCGAGTTTAAAACAATTTGGATAACCGTTAAAATTTAAAAAAAAAACTCTTGTGAGGAGGTTCAATGTTTTATATGAACAATGGTCTACCTTCTTCTTATTTTGGTTTTTGTTAATTACATCACCTCATAAAGAATTGGGGTAAGCCCCGAACTCATTTGATGTTGTTGTTGTAAGAGTTGCTTTTTTATTTGATAAATTCTTTTTTTTTATTAATTTTTTTATTAAATTTCATTCTTTAATTGGGTTAATTTTGAATTGATTTTTATAATTTATTTATTTATTTTATATGAAGTTATTGTAGTTTCAAATAAGCATCTTGATATTTGACTAGTGCTCAATAATATAAACGTTTATTTTTGTTATTATATCATTAAATAAAAAAATAACTGAAAAAAAACAAAGTTGTTAAACTTAGAGTGTGTTTGGTATTGCGGTAGCTGTTGTGGTTGTGGTTTTAAAAAAGTTGTTTTAAAAAAAGTACTTTTAGTTGTGGTTGGTTTGAAAAAATAGGTGTTTGGTTAAAACTGTGGTTGAAATTGAGGTTGAATAAAAAGTAGTTTAATGTGTTTGGTTAAGAATGATTTTGAAATTAAGGTTATAAAATAATTTTAAAAAATATATATTAATATTGATGGTTTTAAATTTAAATATTGTAGAATTAATTACTCCTATTACATCATGAAA
>Ga0307517_10014193_pt1 | contig 10732 bp, 5 predicted proteins | sample 23_EM_MG_FD_194515 | JGI IMG/M metagenome (GOLD analysis project Ga0307517, IMG submission 194515) | Populus trichocarpa ectomycorrhiza microbial communities from riparian zone in the Pacific Northwest, United States - 23_EM | ecosystem: Host-associated > Plants > Roots > Unclassified | place...
ACAATAAAAAATCATTATTTTCAACCAAATTACCAAACTCACTCTAATCTCACTAAATGCTTTAAAATTTGATACCACGACTTGTTAATCTAATACACATATTTTCATGGGAAGACGCAAGATTCATTTCAACAAAAGCATTGCTCTACAAGCTTCAGTTGAGCGACAAGCCGGCAAGCTTACGCCAAGACACATCGAAGGATACAACAACTATGAAGAAATTCGGCATGGGACGAATATTGGAAATCTTGTAGCATTTTCGTTGCTGTGACAAGCAACTGTATCCGAAGGTAAGATTTCAAGTATAGCAATAACAGTGTGCGAACAGTATTCATGCTTTAGTTTCTGCATAATGGTATAAAGACATAATGCCATCAGTAAGGCACAAATGGATCAAGAGGATTACACCTAAACAAAATAACAAGAGCTTAAAGAGAAAAATCTAGTCCTGGGGCTGGTCTGGAACCCCAAAAACCTAGTTAGCGGTGTGCAACTCTTCACAAAATTTGATCGGGCAGAAAAACCTCGGAGATCAAGCGAAAATCCAGAGGTTTTGATAGCACAAAACTGCAATAATTTATCATTCAGAAACAACATCTACTCCTCTTCGCTTTAGAAAATCCTTGGCCTCAACAATATCCTATGAAGAGAAACTGAATGTTAAATTATCGGCACAAAAATGTTCTGATGGGACATTATGAAAATAAAATAACAATTGGAAATCAATTTGACACGTTGACAGAGTCCTATGAAAGCTTCAATGTTGTGAAAAGATGAAAAGGAAATGACCCAGAGCAATATATTAGGAGCCTCCAAATATCCCATTCAACATCTATCAGATTGGTACTCCCATCAAACAAGTCTTCTTCAGTATTTCCATCCTGAATTCTATTACTTGTATGGCATCAATATAGGTACCAATTACTACAGAAAATGTGTCAAAAATAATGGGTGCTGTGCTGATTAAAACCATCATTTGTTACATGCAATCGAATTGATAACAAGGGCAGCATTACATACACCCAAACCGCCATGACCATGCAAGCTTGTAAAGATGTTGTCTAAAACAAGGTAATATGTTAGCTATAAGGTCAAAATCTTTTCAATTAGACAAGCTATTATTTCTGTTTCTCAGGATAGAAACAGCTTCCCCAACTCAACGGGGAGAGAAGGAGATTTTAGCAATAAACTACAAGATTAATAAAACAGAAGTGAAATACCTGTTGTAATAGCAGTGCTTCTTGAGGGCAAGTTGGAAAATTCATCAGGCCAACTCCAACCATCAATAGACCATAGCATCCCAGTGATATAACGAAATAAATGGGAAGCTGGGATGAATGAGAAAATAGGGCACGATAATCCCCAACAAATACAAAAGGCAAAACAAGCATGCACATGAATCAACAAGTCTTTTTTTTTTTTTACAATTCAATAATAAACAAGAAGACCCATGAAGTATAAGTTATGAACTTGAATCAGAAACTCACCAACCAGGTATGGCTACGTGGAATAATGGAAGTTTGCAAGAGCCCAATCCAACAGGCAGAGATGGCCACAAGCAGTACCATAATCTTTACAATATGCTTCATTGTATGTATATTGATTAAAAACTCCTGTTGAGATAAAAAAAATAATAATCACAATTAAGTATGACTACTTCAATCCCTATTTTTTTTATTTTTTATTTTTGTTATGGGCTCTCTTGTAAAAAAATTATTTGCTTTTAAATTTATCCTTCCATCCCAATTTGTGATATATTATTTTTTCTAATTTGGTCTTTATTCTTTTGATTTTTATTTCTCTTCAATTTTGTCCTCTAGTCCAGATTTATGATATATTATTTTTTCTGATTTGATCCTCATTCTTTTGATTTTTTTTGTCCTTCTATTAAATTAATTTTTCTTTTCAATTTCACTCTCAATAAAAAATTCATAGTTCTCCAATTTATTTTTTTATTTCAATTTTAATTATCACCTTTTTAATTGCTATTTTTTGTTTTGGATACTTTTGTATAATTGAAATTTTTTTTCCGATTTCATCCTTCAATATTTGATTGATTAAGGATTACGCTTCACAGTTTTTCTATGTATGATGCTTTTAGTCTAATGACTTGAGTCATGAGTTTGAAAAGTTAACGCGGCTTGATATATATTTTTTTACTTATTTTCTTTTCCGGTTTCATCATTCGACATTGTTGTTTTTTTAAAAAAATGGGTTGTGTTTTCTTTGATTTCTTTTTTATTAGGTTATCCTGATCTCATGACCTAAGCCACAAGATTGACGGGTTAACTTGGGTTGACTTGCCCCTTGTTACCCAAGTTACATATTTGTCATGCTAACTCGGTTAACTCAAACCGGTTTTCTTTGTCCATTTTTAACCTAATTTCGTCATTCCATATTTAATTGGTTAGAAACTGAACTACATTGTTTTTCCTCTATGTTCTAGAAGTTCCCATATTTCTTGTTCCCAGGTCCCAACTTGAAAGAGTAGTAAACCCGATATGTCAAAAGCCAATACTAAAATTTAACTTTTTTTCTAAACTTGACCCACGGGATGTTATCAGTTGAGCCAAAACACTTAACATTTTGGACAAATAACTCTTATGTTAAGCTCAATTCTTCATCATTGACTTCTACCAAAAGCAACTGCATCTGCTCAAATATAATACCAACACAAAAAGCTACATTTTCTAGCTTTATACCCTGATATGAACTTAGCTCCTCTAGGAGGCTAAACCTAACATCTTTTTGGCATGATTCATGGGTTGGCTTCTTTGCATTTATCCAACAAAAACTCCCATTCCAAAAAACAACTCATCAACTAAATATCGCATAATTCAAACCACACCCCCACCTACTCATAATTCTATCCCAAAGCAACCATATTCCATGGCAACGAAGCATCACATGAGATAATGTCTCATTATGAAGACATCAAAATGGAAACAATTCTCCACGACAGCAAAGATTTCCTCTGTGAGCAAAAAAGTCTCTAGTGCTTAGTCTATCTAACGCTGTCAACCATGTGAATGCTTCAACTTTAGAGGTGCTAGATTTAACCCAAAAAAAGAGCATTACAGAATTCACGAGATGATTGCAGGCCTTAACTGGGAAAAGTCCTTTGCTATCACATGTCCAAACCAGAAGATCTCTTTTTTCTTCATTCAGATGGACTGGTGAAATCAAAAGTCAGATCTCTTGAATTAATTCCCTAGACAGTAATAGTCTTCTTCACTTAAGTTTCCACCACTTTGAATTGCTACTCCAATTAACCATACAAGCAATTCTGCTACGCTTGTCCTAAGCTAAAGCAAACGAATTCACAAAGGCATTATTGAGATAAGCAGAGCCAATCCATGAGTCATGCCAAAGAGATGTAGAAGATCAAATAACAAATAAAAGAACTATACCGGACTTTAAAAAAGAACAAATTGTATAAGAGAATGACAGAAGTGGTTCATCATGCAGTTCATCATCGCTCACTATAAATTTATAAAAGGATCATACTGTGCCGAAAGACAAAATTGAAAAACAGATCAAAGTCCCAACACCAATTTGTTCTTTACTGTTGCTGAAACAGATCAAACAAAAGCCCAGATTTCAATTAAATTTTACCATGAACAATATATAATTATTCAGAGTAATCAATTTTATGAAATTAAATAATATTTCGTCAATAAATTCATAAAGAAAACAATATATAAATAAAAGGAAGGTGAATTTTACCTACATGTGATGCAATATAAATAAAAGGAAGGTGAATAGAAGTTCACTTACTTGTGGAGATTGGAGAGAAGCCAATTCGGTGACGGGAAGAGGGGAAGAGGGGAAGAGGGCTAACGAGAAGAAAGAGATGAAGATCTGTGCATGGCTGCCTATTTTGTGAACCATGGACTTTTATCCCTAGTTCAAAACGGCGCCGTTTACAAGTTCATTAAAAAAGAAACTGGGACGAATATATTACCTTATACTTATACAGATTGTTCAAAATTTTAAATTTTTTAAATTTGGTTCTTAAATTCTTTTTTTTGGTGATTTAGTTTAATTTTGGTGATTTCAAATTCTTATCAAAAGGCTGAGATTAGAAAGGAAGGGATCAAAATGAAAAAAATAATAAATATGAATGGCGTGTCATAAGTTTTGAAAAAAAATACACTTTGATCCAACTTAAACAATCACGTAAGTTATACAATTTCGATTCCTCGAAATTGTTCCAATTCTATTTTGATATAAAAGTTTATTTTTGTTATTTTTTGATTTTTTATTGAAAAAAAAAGAAGAGAAATCACTGAATTTCGATGATAGAGAAAGATACATGTCGCTGACACCGATTTAAGCCATCAAAATAGAAGATATTTGTTTTAAATTGTTTCATTTGATGAAGAAAGTTCATATTAGATGTGTACCTCAAAAGTTCATGAAAAAACAGATATGAACTCGAGTTGATTTTTTATTTCGGGTTTAGTTTGTTTTTGGGGAGGTTTTTTGAGATCATGAATAAGTTTATCATGGTTTCTGATGTGTTTTAGGTCAAAACAAGTTTCTAGATCAAAAAAATATAAACTCGATTTTTCGGCAATCACAGTGGCATGAATCTAGGCAAAACAGACGACATGTTGTCCGTCCTAGATGCACATTAAAAAAAGAGCCCAGAACATAACCCCTAGGTAGGCCCACACGTGGGCCCTGATGAAATGGACAGGTGGGATGACCTGACTTGCCGGCACTGACTTTATTTTTTATTTTTTATATTTTAGTTAATGTTTTTTTATTTTTATTTTTTAAAACTTAATTATAATTACATTAATATCTATATTTTTCTTTTATGTTTTTTTGGAGAATTTCTTTTAAATAATTATGATTTTTTTATTATGTGTTTAATTTTTGAAAAAAGTTTTTCTGATTCATTTATAAATTTTTTTATCTTTTATATAGATGAATTATATTTTTGAAAATAAAAAAACATTTATTTTCATATGATATTTTTAACATGTGCAGTTTTACTTATTATTATTTTTTTATTCATTCAATTTAATATGTTTGTTTATTTCTATTATCGTTTGAGTAAATAAAAAAATATTTTAATAAAAAAATTAATAAACATGATCGGATAAATATCTTATCTTACGAGATTAAATATTTTTATTTTTATCTGTCTCCTAGTTTTTCAAATTTTATTTTTAGATATTATTAATGATTATTTATTTATTTATTTATTAGTGCGTATAACTTTTAGTTTATTTAATTAAATGTGTGTATAAATTTATTAAATTATAAAAATATATTAAAAAATCTGAATATATAATTTTTTATAAAAAAATTAAAATATTTAACCTAAAGTGCTGGTAACAAAACTAGTAATATATTCTCAAAATGAAAATATAATTTTTTTTAAAACCCCATTGCTTTTCGTCCTGAGCAGAGTCCGCTTCCTCTCTTGTTATCTTGTATGTGAAAAGCGAAGCGACGAGTCGTTTATTCCAAAATCCCTAAATCAGGGTCGATTTCTTCCAGTCGGAAAGAAATGGGAGCGACGGGAAGCGACGTAGAGGCCGGATTCGCGAAGCTACAAGGAGAAGACTTCGAGTACTATATGCAAACATACTCAATAATCTTAGGCCGGAACTCGAAAAAATCCACCGTCGATGTCGACCTCTCAAGCCTTGGCGGTGGGATGAACATATCACGCCACCACGCGCGCATCTTCTACGATTTCACGCGACGCCGTTTCGCACTTGAAGTACTCGGCAAGAACGGTTGCCTAGTCGAAGGCGTACTCCACCTCCCAGGAAACCCTCCAGTCAAGTTGGATTCACAAGATCTGTTGCAAATCGGAGATAAAGAGTTTTACTTTTTGCTCCCTGTTAGGAGTATTTTGGGCGGGGCGTTAGCGCCTAGGCACCACGTGGCGGTTGTGCCGCAGTATGGGTATCATTCCGGTGGGGCGGATAGGATGGTGGGACCGGTTTCGGTTGCGACGGTTAAGAAGGGGAGAGCGAGGGAGTTTTACGAGGAGGAGTTTGATGATGAGGAGGATGTTGGTGGCAGTGGTGGTGGTGGGAAGAAGATGAGGAGAGAGGGTTATGAAGGGTATGGATATGGAAGTGGGTCTGGTGGTAAAGCAGGAATGGCTGGAGCTGTAGGTTAGTTATTGTAGAAGTAATTGTAATCTGTGTTCTCTTATGATAGTTTCATGGATTTCTAAAGTTTTTGATTAAAATTCTTGAGGATGAGAAACCGGGAACAAAGTTATGTTTTTGTGTTATATGTTTGAATTGTAGGACGAGGTTCGGTATTTGAATTGAGTAAATTTATGATTTTGTGTTGCATATTTGCATGAGTTATGGATTGCAGTTTGAAATTTTGATAGACACTGCTGTAATTGGTGGTTTGTCTTTATAGTTTCACCTTCTTTCGCAGAGTTTTCGTGGGGTGAGGGAGGATGTGAAATGTTAGCTTGCGATTGGGTTTGTATGATGGTTTTGAGACTAGATTATCGCTAGTAGTCTCTTCTTTCGTAGCAGTAAAATTGTGAGGTTGATTGCTACTTTGTTTAGAGTATGGATGTGTTCCAACTTCAGGTTAAAGATTTTAATGGCAACTTATACTAGTTAATTTTGCATTTTAGTTTTCTAACATGAGGCTGTTTTTTTGCTTTTGTTTTCTTAATGATAGCTGTAGTTAAAAAATCATTGGCTTAATCATATCCTTTCAGGTTTTGATTTTTGTTGTGATACTGCATGATTTTCCTTTATTTTCCATTTTAATAACTCCAAGGGATGGGGGAATCTGATTATTGTTAGCTAATGAATCTAGTTATTCTATGGCTTAAAAGTTAGAGGTTACCAGCTGTTGAAAATGGCTGTCAGCTGAGGCTGTTCTATATACAGATTCCTGTATAGATTTCCATGGCCAAACCTCCCGCTCCTATTATTAACCCATTATCTTAGTTTAGCTAGCCAGGGAGACCTTGGAATGAAAGCACAAGAATTTTCTACTTTTTTTTGGTTTATTAAAATACTGAGCAAATTTTTTAGGATGAGGACAAGCTAATTGATTTATTTGCTTATTGGCACACTTTCTGAGTTAAGTTCATTTCTTTTATGGAATTACGAGGCATAATGCATGGATCTTTGCTGTTCTACTTGCCTTTCTGGATTTCCAATTTTCTTTTCCTTTTCAATTTATGTTTGTCTTTCAAACTTACATTTTTTTCTTGTGTCTTTAGACATTATATTTTGACTTGTTGATCATGTTAGATTTTCATATTCTGTTGGTTTGCACTTGTATATCTCTGAATGCTGTGCACTCTGATACAAAGCATGTGCTTGTTAAAATGCTTTTTCATTGTCATGGTACCATTTCCGGTTCCAGGAGAAAAGAAGATGGAGGGAAGATCAAGGATTGATCGCGAGTCTGACAATCAACAACTTCTGCAGTTAGAGGAAAAAGATGTAGTATCATCTGTTGCTACTGTGCTATCTGATCTTTGTGGTCCTGGAGAATGGATGCCCATGGAGAAACTTCATGCTGAGGTTAGTTACTGCCATCAAAATGCTTCTGCGAATTCATTCTTTTGGTTACCATCTCACAAAAACTGCTTGAGTTGCTAATTTTTTTTTTCTTTTAAATAGTTAAAAGACTTTAAGATTTGTTTCTGTTTTAAACTACTTGGAAATCCCTGATCAGTATTAAAGAATCCATTGCAATTTATGAAGTTATATCATGGAAAACCTTTTGTCGAGGCATGCAGACTGATGATGTTAGGTTTTTCTGTTGACAAGTCAATTCTACTTTGAAAAAAAAAACATGCTTCTTTCTTTTCTAGCTTATAGGGACAGGGAGAATTGCACTCTTGTTTCCACCCGTGTTATATAAATGCACATATGCCTTGCACTCATACTGAACTCAGAGGCTTCGGCATGCAAGATGGCATTTCTCTTGTGTTTAAGGAGTCCCCTGTTAACAAATTATAAGCTGGATAAGAACTTCAACCCGTCTATGCTTTTCAAAAAATTACATGAACATATTTTACGTCATGTTTATTTTAGAGTCACTGCACTAGTGGTTATACTGTTTGAAGAGAACAGTCTACAATTTTTAGCTAGAACCATCCTTGGCAATTTTTTGATCTGCATGTCACTGCTGTTTCATTCTTATTTTTGCACATCCCACTTGCAACGGAACATAAAGGGGCCCTTGTGGCATTTTGTATTTCCAGACTCCATTGGTTGTTGTTCAATATATCCTCATAGATGCTAGCCCAGTTTTTTCTAGTCCTTGTTTTGGGTGCGCTCCTCTGTATGATCAGATTTGAGCTTTAGGATGCCTTCACTCGTTCACTTTGCTTGTTTTGTCCTCTCCTACAGTTGGTCGAGCAATATAGCAGCATATGGCATCATTCTCGAGTAAGGAGATATCTCACATCTGAGGACTGGACGGGTCCTGAAGCCAAGGGCAAACCATGGTATGGCTTGCTTATGTTGCTAAGAAAATATCCAGAGCACTTTGTCATCAACACAAGGTCCAAAGGCCGGGTGACACTGGAGTTTGTCTCTCTTGTCTCTCTGCTTACATAACATCACAAGAGCATTACAGGGAAATTCATGTAGTTTGGTCCAGTTTTAAGCTGTTCAACTCCAACGCGAGAAATTGCAGGTTGTTCACCCGTTGACACATGTAAATGAAGACCGGTAATCTACCTTTTGTTGCTACTGTTTTCTATCTTTTGACATGAATGTTTGGACATCATGTTTTCTGCAATGCGAGATTGCATCATCTAGAACAGCTTTAGTAGTTTTTATGTCCATCTCGTGGATGTATTGAAATATGGAAATTGCAGCAGTCCCTCCCTAACATCTTGATTCCTTTTCCTTCGCTGCCAATCTCTTGGTTTTTTATCATTAATCGAGAGCAGATAACAAAAGGGCTGGATGACGAGTAATTGTAGTTGGTTTAGGCGACGATAAGAGACTAGTAAATTTGTTTACTTGCAGATTATACATCGTTTCGATATTCAAACTAATGGTGGGCATGCATGCTATAACATGAAGAGGGAAAGGATAGATTTTGGGGTGAAAATGTGGTGGATGGCAAGCCAAACAGTACCTCTAACCTTGTCTTCCATGGTTGGATGAAAAACATTTCAGAAGATCTCGAGTGAAAAATTGGATGTGCTTAGCCAAGGTTAAGAATATATGGGCAAATTGCAGTCCCAATTTCCAAATGATGTCTCCACCTTCATTCGCTGGCTGTTTGGTTCATGATGAATTTGTATATTTAAAGAAGCTAAAGCAACTTTGAAAAACATTGTAACTCCATGCTCAAAACCATTATTCAATAGAACAATATAATAGTAAAAACTCAACACTTATTTACAAGGGTATTGAAGTATTTTGATATTGCTTATTTGTCATTATAAAATTGATCAGGGACATAAGTTTTTTTTCATATTAATTGCACAGTGAAATGATTAAAATATTCTTGAAAGCGAAAAAAAAATAAAATGACATCAGGAGAGGAGATGTTTTTGTATTTTTACAGTGGTTTTTTTTTGTTATTATAATATCAGTTGAGAAGCAATTTGGTATTTGATCAGATATAAAAAAATAATAAACAATTAAAATGCATAGTGAAATGATGAAAATACCCTTAATAGCAAAAAAAATAAACTTAGAGTTATAGGCTTTTTTTATCTTTTCACAATGTTTTTTTTTTTCTAATTATCTAGTCCACTCAAGGGCAATTTGATATTTGGTTAAATAAAAAAAATAGAATAAGCACGTGGAAGATGACCGCACACTTTAGACGGTGCCTCTTGGTGTTCAAAAATGACTTTCTGCCATGTAATTGGAAGTCGTCGTGTTGTCTTCTCTTTGAAGCGACGTGTGTTGGTGCTGGTAGTCCGATTTGTCGCTAGTTAGCTTTTTTTTTTTTTTTTTTCCTTTAATTTCTCTTTCCTTCCCTGAAAATTATAGTTTGACCTTCTTTATTGTTGGTATTTTAACCTCAGTTTTTATTTTTTATGTTTTGTTCTTGACCTTTTTGTAGAAAGTTTATTTGTTTTCAATTTCATCATTCATTCCCAATTTACCAAATATTATATTTTTTAATTTAGTCCTTATTCTTTTTATTTCTAATTTTTATCCTTGACTCTTTTGTAAAAGTTTTATTGGTTTTAAATTTATCCTTAAATCCAAATTGATAATATTATGTTTTTCGATTTGGTCATTATTTTTTTGATTTCTAATTTTTTTTCTTGGTTGTTTTGTACAAGTTATTATTCTTTTCAATTTCACCCTTCAATCAAAAATTAATTTTTATTGTTAATATCAATTTTGATCTTTGTTCTTTTGATTTTTTTGAGTCCTTTTGCTAAGTTAATTTTGATTCTCAATTTCACCCTTCAATTAAATATAAGAATTATGTTGTATTTTATTTTTAATCTCTATTTTTTTAATCGATATTTTTAAAACCTTTTGTATAATTGAAATTTTTTTTTCAATTTTACCATTCAATATTTGATTAGTTGAGAATTTGATCTCATGAGTTTTTCAAATAAAGTGCTTTGGGTCTAATGACCCGGGTAATGAGTTTGAAAAGTTATTACGATTATTTTTTTAAAAAAAATTATAATTTTCTTTATTTTTTTATCGGGTTATTTTAGTCTCATGATCTAAGTCATTGGTTTGGAAGGATATACCAGGTTGGCTCGGCCTTGATTACCGAGATT